>OKSD01003764.1_pt1 | contig 11076 bp, 4 predicted proteins | sample 1601221 | NCBI WGS metagenome assembly OKSD01 (sample SAMEA3541550, study PRJEB24748) | human gut metagenome | biome: human gut; feature: human-associated habitat; material: faeces | place: China | collected 2012
TGCTCTATATGCGGCAGGAGGGCCGGGGCATCGGCCTCATCAACAAGCTGCGGGCCTATGAATTGCAGGAGCAGGGCATGGACACGCTGGAGGCCAATCTGGCTCTGGGCTTCCACGGAGACGAGCGGGAGTATTTCCTCGGCGCGCAGATCCTGCGGGAGCTTGGCGTCAAGAGCCTGCGCCTGTTGACCAACAATCCGGACAAGGTGTATCAGCTCTCCGAGTTCGGCCTGGAAATCTCCGAACGGGTTCCGATCCAGATGGCGGCAACGGCACATGATTTGTTCTACCTGAAAACCAAGCAGGCACGAATGGGACACATTTTGGAATATTAACAAAGAAAGAGGTACTTAGTTATGAAAACCTTCGAGGGAAAGCTGGTCTCCAAAAGCATCAAGGTGGGCATCGTAGCCGCCCGGTTCAACGAATTCATTACCTCCAAGCTCCTCAGCGGTGCGCTGGACGGCCTGCTGCGCCACGAGGTTCGGGAGGATGACGTTCATGTGGCGTGGGTTCCCGGAGCCTTTGAGATCCCGCTGGTGGCGTCCAAGATGGCAAAGAGCGGCAGGTATGACGCCGTCATCTGCCTCGGCGCGGTGATCCGCGGTTCCACCAGCCATTATGACTACGTCTGCAACGAGGTCTCCAAGGGGATCGCCGCCGTGTCTCTGGAAAGCGGCGTACCCGTTCTCTTTGGAGTATTGACCACGGAGAATATCGAGCAGGCCATCGAACGGGCCGGCACCAAGGCAGGCAACAAGGGCTACGATTGTGCAGTCAGCGCTATCGAGATGGTCAACTTGCTCCACGAACTGGACACGGAGTAACACACAGACACACTATGATCATCATTCAAGCAAACGGGGCCGAGGGGGATCTGGAGGAAAAGATCCTGGCCCTTCTGCGGCGGGAGGACATCGCCGCAGAGCGGGTCTCCCTCAGTTCCCGGCACACGCTTACCTTCCCGGAACTAACCATTGACGGACGATCCCAGCAGGCGTTTCAAAACGGAACCGCGCTGGCGCTGACCCGGATCGAGTTCAATATGCTGCTGCTTCTCGCCAGCAATCCGGGAGTCACGCTTTCCAAGGAGGACCTGTTTTCCGCCGTGTGGGGCCGGGACAGCGCGGACACCCTGAAGGTCGTGGCGAATACCGTCTCCAATCTCCGTCGGAAGATGGGCGGCAGCCAGACCTATATCCGCACGGTCCGGGGCGGGTACGTGTTCTCAGCGGTCTCCGTCACTGCCTGAAGTGATCCCCTCAAAACAAATCGAAGCAAGAGCAAAGCCTGCGGAACTCGCTCCGCAGGCTTGCTTTTTGAGGTTGCGCAAAGGTGCAAATTATCGCTCCCGTTCTGCGTTTTTTGGTCGGATCCGGTCGCCTTCGTCCGGCTCATCCGCCATGACGGGGCGATCCTGCTCGTTAAGATTCAGCAGCACATTCAGCTCGTTCAGCCGCCGCGTCTTTTCGGCCAGTTCTGCCTCCTTCGGAAAGGGTGCGGTCATCTCTGTGCGGGCATTTTCAAGCTGCTCGGTGGTATGGGCAAGCTGCGACCGGGCGTTGGCCAAGTGCTCCGTGATCTTTTCCAGTGCGTTGTCGATACGGGTGACATTGCCGCCTGCATCCGCTCCCAGTACAGCCGTATGGGACAGCTTGCCTTTGAGTACCATGCGAAACTCGTTGGCAGCACCGTCGTAGGAAAGCAGCATGGAAAATCCGCGGTAGCTGCCGATAGAAACGGTCTCTGCGCCATTCATGTGCGTGCAGGCTTCAATGATCGCCTTACCGGCGTTCTTACGCTCGGCGTAGGTGACATCGTTTAATACCATCGGTGCAATGCCCTCAGCGGGCTTCGGATGCTCGGCCAGCCGTGCGCTGTCCTGCTCATATCCGGCGATGCGTTCGCTTAGTTCCTTGATCTCTGCCGGATACTTCCGCAACACCAGCTCCTCCAGCGCATACCGCTGGCTCAGATGGCTGGCACGGAGCATATTCAGCTTGCTGACCTCCATATCTAAATTGCATTTTTCGATGATCTGCGGGTTTCCTGTGGCCAGTGCCTTGATCTCGGCATAGGACAGTGCCGTCTCGTCCACATCCTCCGCCGCACGGGCCGGTGCTTTGGAGGTCATGATCTGGGCAATAAACCGCTGCTTGGATTCCACCAGCTGATAGAGGTAGGCATCGAATGTGCCCTCGGTAACATAGCGGAAGATCTCCACCTCCGGATTTTGGTTGCCCTGCCGCACGATGCGCCCAAGGCGCTGCTGCAAGTCGCTGGGCCGCCATGGGCAATCGAGATCATGCAAGGCGATGAGCCTGTCCTGCACATTGGTTCCGGCTCCCATTTTTGCGGTGCTGCCCATGAGGATACGCACCTCGCCGCCGCGCACCTTGGCGAACAGCTCCTTTTTCTTTTGCTCGGTGTTGGCGGTGTGGATATAAGCGATCTCGTTTTCCGGAATGCCCATCTCCAGCAGCTTTTGCCGCAGATCGTCATACACATTGAAGCTGCCGTCCGCTTTGGGAGTAGACAGGTCGCAGAAAATCAGCTGCGTGCTGCGCTGTGCGGTACTCTCTGCCCATATCCGATAGACATTCCGGGCGCATACGGAAACCTTGCTGTTTTCATCGTCCGGTGCCAGAGAGCTTAGCAGCCGCATATCCAACGCCAGCTTGCGTCCGTCGTTGGTGATGCGCAGCATATTGTCGGTGCTGGGATCGACCACACGGGCGCGGACGCGCTCGGCACGCTCCGCCAGTCCTGCAACAGCTTTCTTTTGCAGCTCGCTGGGGTGGATGACCTCGGTGTGGAAGTTGGCCTTTGGGACGGGCAGCTTCAGCATATCCGCCGTTTGCACATCCGCCACCATTTTGAAGGTCGCCATCAACTCCGGCAGATTGAAGAATTTTGCAAAACGGGTTTTCGGGCGATAGCCGCTGCCCTCCGGGGAAAGCTCGATGGCGGTAACGGTTTCACCGTAGTCGCTGGCCCAATCGTCGAAGTGGATAAGACCCATCTCCTGCAAGGTTTGATATTGCAAGTACCTCTGCACCGTATACAATTCCACCATACTGTTGGAGATCGGGGTGCCGGTGGCGAAGATAACACCGTGGCTGTCGGTCAGCTCGTCCAGATACTGACACTTGGCAAAGAGATCCGAGGACTTCTGCGCTTCCGTCTGCGCGATACCGCCGACATTGCGCATTTTCGTCATCAGAAAGAGGTTTTTGAAATTGTGGCTCTCATCGATGAACAGCCGGTCGATGCCCAGCTCCTCAAAGGTCACGGTGTCGTCCTTGGTGCTCTGATCATTGAGCTTCTCCAGCCGCGCCTCCAATGACTTACGGGTGCGCTCCATCTGTTTGATGGTAAAATTCTCTGCTTTCTGCCGCTTGGCATCGCTGATGGCCAGCAGCACCTCGTCGATCTGCCGCTGCAAAATGGCCTGTTGCCGCTCACGGGACAGGGGAATCTTCATGAGCTGACTGTGACCGATGATGATCGCATCATAATCTCCGGTGGCGATGCGGGCGCACAGCCTGCGGCGGTTGCGCTTTTCAAAATCGCGTTCGGTAGCCACCAAAATGTTAGCGGCCGGATAGAGCTGGAGCCACTCCGCCGCCCACTGTTCCGTGATGTGGTTGGGCACCACGATCAGCGACTTGGTGCATAGCCCCAGACGCTTCATTTCCATAGCGGCGGCAACAATTTCAAAGGTTTTCCCTGCGCCCACTTCGTGTGCCAACAGCGTATTGCCGCCGTACAATACATGGGCGATGGCGTTCACCTGATGCTTCCGCAGGCTGATCTCCGGGTTCATCCCCACAAAGCGGATGTGGCTGCCATCGTACTCCCGCGGTCGGATGGAATTGAAGGTGTCGTTATAGATGCGGCACAGCCGTTCGCGTCGGTCGATGTCCTGCCACAGCCAATCGGCAAACTTGGACTTGATCAGTTCCTGCCGATCCTGGGCGATGGCAGTTTCCTTCACATTCAGCACCGGCCGCTCCTTGCCGTCCTCCACAACGGTATCGAACACCTTGACCACCCGCTGATTCAGTGTCTGCTCCAGGATGTGGTACGCCGTGATACGCTTGGTGCCGTAGGTGGTGACGGCTTTGATGTTGCCGCCGTCCATGCTTTTGTTGCTGATGTTCCATTCTCCGCTGTATTCGGAGCGAACGACCCGCATTCTCTGCCTGGCGTATACGCTGGTACCGAACAGCTCGAACATAAACTGCTGATAGACATCGGTAGGCACCCATGATGCACCGATCCGCACACCGATCTCCGCAGCGGTCAGCTCTGTCGGCTGCACAGCTTCCATGGCGGAGAGATACCCGGCAAGCTCCTGCTTCTTTTCAGCCGGCAGCGCTGCTTGCAGCGCCTGCAGCATACGCAGCTTTTTCCGCACATTGCCGGACAGAAATTCCTCGGCGGTGACATAAGGGTAGGCCGCAAGGTCAAGCTGCGCCGGGCTGATCTCCTCCGGCGTAAGACCGCAACGGACATTCCGGTAAATGACCCCGGAAAGCTCCTGCACCAGCTCGTCCTCGCTTTTACAGGACAGTTCCGACATAAAGCCGAGATCCACCTGCGCTTTTTCGGAGAGAGATACCGCCAGCGCCTCCGATGCCGTATCCACCTGCGTGACCGGCTCATGCGGGCGAATGGTGCGCTTGGTGAACATATCCGCCTTGCGGGCGAAATTGCCTTCGTTGTCCAGCACCTCCAACGAGCACAGCAGCGGATAGCTGCTGTCATCCGAAAAGGCAAGGTTGTTGCCGCGGGTGTAAAGCCGTCCGTATTTTTTGACATAGGCATCGTACAGCCCGTTCAGCTTCTCCTGCTCGCGCCGGATGATCTCATCGGGATGGTTCTCCGCCTGGTACTCGATGAGCTGACGGGTGCAGTCCCGCAGGGCGATCATGCCGCGCACCCGGTTCTCGGTGGTCAGCGGCAGTTCGACCGGCTCCATGCGGCTGTCAATGCGGAAATACAGCTTGCCGTCTACGCTGGTAAAGCTGTAATTACGCACATTCGGGTCGGCGGGAATGGATAAATCTTCCTCCTCCGGCCCGTCCTGCTCATAGGTGGGGATCTGTGCATGAAGCCCCGATACCGCTTCGCTCAGAAGATCGGCAAGATCGGCATTTTCATAGGGCTTGCACACGCTGTCCATGCCGTATTGAGTGCTCTCCATGGCCATCTCGCCCAGCACCATTTCCGGATGCCGGACGAAATAGCTGTTCATGCGGATGCCGTTTTCATCCGTGTCCAGATGCACCCAATCCGGTTCGATGTCCACAATGCGGTCACGCTTCTGGAGGAAGAGAATGTCGCTGGTCACATCTGTTCCGGCGCTGGCCTTGAAGGCCGTATTGGGCAGGCGGATCGCCCCGATGAGGTCGGCCCGCTGGGCCAGATATTTCCGCACGGCAGGGCTTTCCTTGTCCATCGTGCCCTTTGAGGTGATGAAGGCGATCACGCCGCCCGGACGTATCTTGTCCAGCGTCTTTCCGAGAAAATAGTCGTGAATGAGCCAGTGATGCTTGTCGTAGCGCCGGTCAACGACCTTGATATTTCCAAACGGCACATTGCCCACTGCTGCGTCAAAAAAGCTGTCCGGTATCTCCGCCTTTTCATAGCCGGTGACAGCGATCCGGCTGTTCTGATAAAGCTGTCGGGCGATGCGGCCGGAAATACTGTCGAGTTCCACGCCGTAGACCTTGCAATTCCTCATGCTGTCCGGCAGCATTCCCATAAAGTTGCCAATGCCGCAGGCAGGCTCCAACAGGTTGCCGCTTTCCAAGCCCATCTGTGCCAGCGCCTGGTAGATGGCGTCGATGAGAACGGGCGGGGTATAAAAAGCGGTCAGGCTGCTGGCACGGGCGGCGGCATATTCCTCCTCGGTGAGCAGCGCTTTCAGCTCGGCGTACCGGCTGTGCTTTTCATCGAAGCAGTCGGCAAGGCCGCCCCAGCCCACATAGCAGGAAAGGGTTTCCTGTTCCTCCGGCGTCGCCAGCCGGTTTTCGCTTTCCACTGCTTGCAGAGTGCGGATCGCCGCCACATTGGACGCATACTTCTCCGCCTTGCTGCCCACGCCCAGCTCCCGATCCGTGATGTGAAAGTCGTGTCGCTGCCCGGCCGGTTTTTCCGGATAGAGCGGTGCAAACCGCATACGCTCCCGTTTGGGCTGCGGCGCTGTGAGCACAGCTTTTTCTTCGGCAGGTAATGCCGGTTCTATCTCTGTGGTTTCCACTTCCGCTATGGGCGGTTCCGGCTCCGATACCTCCGGTTCTGCTGCCGGCCGTTCGGAAACGGCCTCGGTCGTTGGCATTTGCAGGGTTTTCCCAAGGCCAAACACGGAATAGGTGCCGTCCAGATAGGCACGCATGGCTTCTATGCCCTGCTTGCGCAGGGTATAGTGCCGATCCTCCTCTTTCGTGGCTTCCCAGGCAGGGAGCATATTCTGATAAATTTCCTGCACGCAGTCGGCGTCGGAGAGCTGAACGGTCACAGCCTTTACGCACTCCCAATAGTCCGCAATGGCGTTTTGCGAAAAAGGCCGCACCACATCGTCCGGTGTATCCATGAAAAAGTTGACGATCTTCCGGGCCAGCTGTTTCCGCTCATACTCCGGCATGGCCGCCCAGTCGGCATCTGAGAGAAATTTGTTCTGGGAGATCAGCTCCCCGATGCGTTTGGCCGCCTCCGGCCATTTCAGCGTGACCTTGGCATAGGGGGGCCGTGATACTGCCGTGGCTGAACTCAATGCCCTTGCCACGGGTGTGGGTGAGATTGTCATTCCCGCCGCTATGACCGCTGTACTCGCCGTGATAATCCTTGAGGTATTTTTCACGCTCGGTCTTATCCTTGTGCGTGGCGTAAAAAGCGTACACGCCAAGGCGATAGTCGGTGCTGCCGTCCCATCCACGCAGCACCTTGTCGATCTCATCGGCGGAAATAAAAATTGCCGGTCGGGAGCAAACCCGTCGGCAACGGTAAAATGAAGCGGCTCCCGTTGTAGATCACGGAGCCGCTCCAGTATCTCTTTCGGACGGTAAAAGCGAAAACGCAAAAGGTCTTGCCCTGCATCCAGCGCGGCGTTGAACGCCGTCCATTCGTCCACGCACTTTTGCAGCGTATCCGGCGCACAGAGAAGCTCATAAATTTGCTTCTGCGTTTCCGGATAGCCGCCCTTGACGGATTGCGCCAGCATGGCCAGCGGCAGAAATCCCGCGTATCTCGCTTCCGTTGTCATGTCCCGGCTGGTGTAGGCAATGCTGTCAGCAAGCCGCATCCGCTCGTAGTGATCGACCTCATCCAATTCACTTTGCGGCATATACCGCCCCAGCTCCAACAGCTCCCGGATACGCTTTGCCGCTTCCTCCCAGGAGATCAGTGTGGCATTGCTCCGCTGCGCCGTGCTGCCGCGGGCAATACGCATCCCCTCGGCGTCATACCAAAGCGAAACTTTCTCTCCGCCAAAATAGAAGCCTACACCGTTCTCGCCGTAGTGTTTTTGCAGGAATGCGGCGTTGTCCGGCTTATCCTTCATAAAGTAAGCGCAGATGATCAGCCGGCTATGCTCATCGTTGGCTCCTACGCACAGGGCTTCATCCATGATCTGCTGCGGCAGCTTCGGATGGGAGAACAGTGGTGCGACCGGTGTATCCTCCGGTTGGTCGAACGCAGGCATATCAAACAGCGTAAGCTGCTGTGATTCCATCGGCACAAACGGTTTGATCTCGGTGTTGACATAGTATTCCCGTTTGTCAATGAGCTGTGCCGTAAAGCCTGCCACAAGCCCCCACGAAAACACGGTTTCGCTGGTACGGGAAAGATATGCACCCTCCCACATGAGCAGACCGTTTTTCTGCGGACGATACCCCAGCCGTGCTCCGTCTGCAAGGATCTCGGTGAAACGGTCTTGATATGCCGAGCGGAGATATTCGGCACGCTCGGCCTCGTCCGGATGTGACCGGAAAAACAGTTCGATCTGCGCCTTCTTGTAGATCAGATCATCATTGCGGTTTTCAATGATGGCGAAAATTTTCTTTTCATCCAAAAAAGCGGGCAGCTCAGAGGTTGCTTCCTCCGCACTGTCCGCTTCTTCGGGTTCGGTGTTCAGCTGTAGATCAGCTCCGCCAGCACTGTCCCCTCGGCGGCGTTTCTCAGGTTGTTCATCAGCCCCACCCACTTCATCGGGTCGGCGGCTTTCAGCTCCTCCGTCACGCCCTCGGCCTGAGCCATCGCCGTCACCGTCTGTTCCACGCGCTGCCGCGCCGTCCGGTCGATCTCCGCCAGATGCTCGTTCAGCCTGCCCGATGTCAGCAGGTTCGTGAACAGCACCTTCCGGTGCTCCTTCAGATACCTCCGGCGTAACAGGCCGTATTTCCCAAGGGCTGTTTCCGGCTCCTGCGGCGGCAGCAGATCCGGCAGCCGGTAGCCGTCCTTTATCGTGTATGTCAGTTCCATGGTTTTCGCTCCTTTCGGTCGGTGTTTCTGTTTGCTTGTCTATAGGATACTCATTTTCCGGTACCTGCGCAATTGTGCGAATTTGCTTTTGACGGCTTCGGACGGTCAATGCGATGGCGCTCAAACCGCTTTCGGCAATATCCCGTGTGGCCACGCCCAGGGCATTCAGCGTTTCCGGGGTATTGAAATTGAACACCTCAGAGAAATCCTCCGGATCAAAATATTCATCCGGTTCCAGCCCGCAGCGGCACATCATCATATACGCCGTACTGTTCTCCAGCAGACGGCGATAGAGAACTGACAAATTCAGCTCGTCCAGTTCTTCCAGAAGGCTGTTGTCCCGGCAATTCTGCAGATCATCAAGATAGTCCGTCATATTGTCCGCCGCAGCGTTTTCCATGGCGGATACTATGGCTTCCTCCAATGTGCCTTTATCGTCCAGCGCACCGAATCGGTTTTCCAACGCTTCGATCACATCCGGCTCCTGCTCGGCAGGCACCTGCCAGAGCGGCACGGGGCGGGACAAACGGCTTTCGTGGGTGTCGGATATATCAAAATAATACTTGAGGCGCGTGCGCCCCGGATAGTCCCGATCAAATACGGCAATGCCGGTAGCACCCTTATTGACCCATCGGCCGAATTGACGGTTCCAGCGCTCTATCTCCAACACAGCCGTTGCGTCCGGGCGCTGTGCGTGTACCAGCACCTGCTCCTCAAAGGGCAGCTTATAATTCCGGCAGGCAGAGCGCAGAAATGCCGTCCACCGGTCTGCGCGGGCCAGTGCGGCGATCTCCTGCCGGTAAACCTCCGTGATCTCCTGAAATCTGCGTGCCATGGGCAGCACCTCCTATCTTTCCTTTGGTTTTTCCCTGTCCTTTTTCAGCAGGTATTTATCCATATATTCCCTGGCCGAACACAGATCGCCGGTGTAGTTCCAGTCGTTTTCCGGGTCGATATGGCGGTAGGCGTTGTTATTGTACCGGTTCGGCTCCAGCTTGATGGGTGTCGCAGACAGCAGCGTTCCCCAGTGGTTAACCATGATCCAGCGGCCGATCTCCACGGGGATCCCGCACTGATCGTCGTCATTGCGTACCTCATAGAGATACAGCCCCTTGGGCACCGTGTTTCGGTCTACCCGCAGGCAGGTAAAGAGCATGGGACGGTCAAACACCTCCACCAGCTCAAAGCGTTCTTTTCTTGCATCAACAGACATACCGTTTTCCTCCTATCTTTCTCGCGCCGCTTCCCGGACGGGCGGAAACCGCCAGCCGTAGACCCGCCCGATCTCGTCGCCCAGGCGCTTTGTCACACGGGTCACATCGGCGCGGGTGGCGGTGCCGCTGTACAGCTTTTCTTTCAGCCGGTCGATCTGTGCTTCGCTCACATTCTCCTTGTAGGCACGGTAGAGATAATGGTTCGTGCCGTCGTGATGTACGGCATCGCAGCGCAGATCGCCCAGCCGGTTTACATACCATGTGGAATAGTCCATCTCAGAATACAGGCAATCGCGGATATTGCCGCTTTTGATCTCGGCATAACCGGGATACCGCCCATCCCATCGGCCGATGTCTGCGATCAGCAGAATGGGGCGGGAGAGCTGAATGTTCAGATTGCACCGCTCGTCATCGAGATAGTCGTTGTTCTGCTCGACCATCAATTCCATCCGTTCCTGCTCGGAAAGCTCGGGGTACTGTTCCTCCAGATCGCCCCTCCAATCCTCGTAGTCCGGATCGCTGCTCCAGATAATATGTTTCTGCTCGGTCATCTTGTGTCACCTCGGTCTTTCTCCCGGCGCTTTAGCGGCTGTCCCTGTGCATCGTAGTTGGCGGGGTCGGCAATGGGCTTGTCAAAGCCGAACATGGAGCCGCCCTTCATGGCCTCCTCCTGGGCACGGGTCACGCCCAGTTTGCGGTTATATTCCTCCACCAGCGCACGGGCTTCCTCCTTTGAGGTGTGGGGAATGTCCGTCTTGTAATAGCCGGTTTCGCCCCGTTTCAGGATCACCACATTTCCGGTATCCAGCAGGAGTGAGTAGCACTGCTTCGGGAGTGACGAGCGAAGCGGCACGAAGGTGCTGCCCGTCTGCTCCATCTGCTGGGCAAACTGCGCCATGCCATACAAATGCCCGCTGCCGATTTCGGCCCGGTGGTCGTCGATATACCGGCAGGCGTGGTCACGCTGCGTGCCATCCGGCCGAATTACACGGATGCTGTCCCCGTCCGGGATGTGGAACAGGGTCTTTCCCTGCGGGTTCACAAAGCAGATGCCACGCTCGGCGTTTTTCAAATGCCGGTCCAGTGCTTCCCGGCGATAACAGTAGATATACAGGTTATAATCGCCCTGCATGGGATTCAGCCGCAGCAGATAGGCATACTCCGGCGTATCCACCCGGAATCCGTACTGCGGAATAAAATCCTCGGCAAACACACTTTCTTTGTGTTCATAGCAGTATCGGGAAAGGCTGCTGCGGTTTTTGAAAATGCCGTCATAGCGCTCGTCAAAACGCAGGGCATTGATAAAATCATCAAACTCATCCTTGAACGCCTGTGTTTTCAGCTCCCCGCAATGATCCTCCCATGAGGTGAAAAA
>OKSD01003768.1_pt1 | contig 11065 bp, 9 predicted proteins | sample 1601221 | NCBI WGS metagenome assembly OKSD01 (sample SAMEA3541550, study PRJEB24748) | human gut metagenome | biome: human gut; feature: human-associated habitat; material: faeces | place: China | collected 2012
GGTAGCTTTGACGAAGATGCCTATATCGAAAACCAGAGCCGAAGTGATTTCAGAGTATATAGTCCAGGCATTCAGGCGGCGTTTGGAAATGACTTTGGGCATAACAGTGCTGTTTCAGAGAAAGCAGTAGAGGAAATCAAGGAACAGCTGGCTTACCGTGAAGAAAACAGAAAAGAGCTGGAACGCTTCCAGGCAACGCGTATCATCGGCGAGAGGATGAAAGTTATGGTTGACGAAGCGGGAAAACGTTTTGTAGTGACCTCTTCTTCAGACCTTTTAAAGGCAAATCCGGATATTATCAATCTTTCTGACGTGATTTCCTGTAATCTGGATCTTGATGTAGAAGATACAGAAATCATGAGGAAGGATTCACAGGGCAAGGAGGTCAGTTATAATCCGCCGAGATTCTGTTATTCCTATAACTTTAACATTGAGATCGGGGTAAGAAATCCATGGTTTACCCAGATCCGTTTCCGCTTAAATCCCAGTGATGTGGAGATCGTTGATGAGCAGACCGGTGGTGGTTTTGGTGGAGTCGGAAGACTGACAAGCAACAGGCGTCAGAGCATGGTACATCCGGAGTATAATGCGGATTACCGGAAATACCAGCGTATGTCCGATGAGATCATTGCTGTTTTATTAAATCAGCCGATGCCGGCCAGTGTCCTTGCAGATCAGATGATGGACGGACCGGGAATGGTAAATAAGATTCTGCAGACAGGTGCAGGAATGCTGGCTGGCGGAATGATGCAGAGCGGAAACATGATGCAGAATGGAAACATGATGCAGGGCGGAAACATGATGCAGAATGGAAACATGATGCAGAATGGAAATATGATGCAGGGCGGAAATGTGATGCAGAATGGAAATATGGCACAGGGTGGAAATTGGACCTGCTCCTGCGGTATGACAAATACCGGAAGATTCTGCCAGAACTGCGGCGCACAGAAGCCGGAGGCGATCCGGTACCGCTGTGACAAATGCGGCTGGGAGCCGGCAGATCCGGCACATCCACCAAAATTCTGTCCGCAGTGCGGAGATCCTTTTGACGGTGGAGACAGAACTAATTAAGTGATGATGTTGTTAGAATTGCGAGAGTGCATCCCGGTGGAAAAGGAGGAACGGATAATGAAAAAAGTAGATTTATGACGGCTGCTCTGGCAGCAATGCTGATACTCAGCCTGACTGCATGTGGCGGTGAAAAGAAGCCGGCGGAAACCAAAGGATCCGTTCAGGCATCACAGGAGACTACGGCTGTGGCAGCGAAAGAAACAGAAGCTGCGGCAAAAGAAACTACAGAAAAAGAAACAGAGCCTTTGGAGACAGAGGCAAAGATACCGGAAAATGCAGAAGAGATCACCATGACGAACCAGAAGCTTCAGATCCAGGCAAAGTTCTATCTTCCAAAACAGGAAGGAGAATGGGAAGTAGAAAACCGGGATGGAAGAGATCCGGTTACACCGGTGCAGAAAAATGTTTATAAAGCAAAGATCAATGAGGATGAATCAGTGTATGTGACGATCCAGCTTACAGCAACGACACTGGAAAGTCTTGAGAAGCAGATGGATGGCAAGGAAAAAATCACGATCCGGGATTATCCGGGAACATTTGAAACAGGAACTACATCCTGGGATTATCTGATCGATTTCGGTAAATATGCGGATGGATTAGAAACTTATATGCTGGTGAAATTCTGGGCCGGAGATGACAGCTATGCCCAGGTGGCAGAGCTGAAGGAGACAAGAGATCTGTTCCTTGATACGGTTACGGTGGCAATAGACTATGAAGGCAAGGAGGACCGTAGCGGACGCAAATATATGGGAACTCCTACATGTTCTCTTCCAGAAAGCTTTGAATACAATGGAGTAACTGCTGAAGTGACACAGCCTGCGGATTCTTACTGTGTGCATCAGCTCCGTTCAGAGATCCACGAGACAGATGAGATTCCGGTCAGACTTGTTGGCCTTATGACCTCTACGATCAATCAAGCAACCTATGAAGTGACAGAAGGATATTCCGACTATACCATAGCCGGTTATCCTGCACATATCAAACAGACAAAGTTTGTAGGTTATCTTAGCACCGATGTCCGTTTTCAGGTCGGAGATAACTATTATCGTGCATTCGCATATACCTATGAAGATGATTCTAATATGGATGTGAAGGCAACGGCAGAGGCTGTTAAGGTTCTGAACGAGAATGAAACTGTATACTTCCAGAAATCACTGGATTTCCTGGATGCCATGATCAAAGCTGCAGAATTTACGGAGCCGGATGAAGAATGGTTTAAATAAATACAGGCAGCAGGGGGTGAAATATGAAGCGAAAACAGCACCGCTGGCTGCTCCTGCTCCTGGTTGGAGTGATGTCTCTTGGATTTGCAGCTTGTAAGAAGGCATCAGAGGTTCCTTTGGATCCCGATCACATTGTTCTGGATGATTATGAGATCTGGTATAAGGGTTTTGACGTTACGCCGGATGCGGATGGTCAGTCAGCCCTGGTCCTGACTCTGGATTTTACCAATAATGGCAAAGAGGCAACCTCTTATCTCTGGGCAGTGTCAGAAAAGGTGTTTCTTGATGGGATCGGCCTTAACACGGCAACTGTGCTGCAGGATGGGAACTCCAAGGGAACGGTCGCTGAAACACAGCTGACTGAGATCATGCCGGGGAAAACAATTGAAGTGAAGTCTGCATATAGTCTGCCGGATGGTGATAAAAAGACGCTGGAAGCAGAGTTTTCACAATTGTTAGGAAAGAAAAAAGGGATCCTAACCATTGACCTGGAGGATACGCTGCCGTAGAAAGGCAGCGCCCTTTAGGGATCTGGAGAAAAGAAAGGGAAGGAGAACAGGAGTATGGGAAATATACAGGAATATAAGTGTCCGTGCTGTGGTGGTGCCATCCACTTTGACAGTGCGATCCAGAAGATGAAATGTCCGTACTGCGATACGGAGTTTGAGATGGAGGCACTTCAGGGATATGACGAGGCACTGAATCAGGAAAAGTCGGATGAAATGGTATGGGATACCAGTGCAGGAACAGAATGGGGTGAGGGAGAGACAAATGGCCTTCACACCTATCAGTGCCAGTCCTGCGGCGGCGAGATTGTTGGAGATGAGAGCATGGCAGCATCTGCGTGTCCATATTGTGGAAACCCCATCGTCGTGACCGGACAGTTTTCGGGAGCATTAAAGCCGGATTATGTGATTCCATTCAAGCTTGATAAAAAGGCGGCAAAGGCCGGTCTGATGCGTCATCTGAGAGGAAAACGGCTCCTTCCGAAGGTCTTTAAGGATCAGAACCATATTGATGAGATCAAGGGCATTTACGTTCCTTTCTGGCTGTTTGATACAGATGCAGATGCGGATATTCGCTATCGTGCGACAAAGGTCAGAAGCTGGAGCGATAAAAACTATAATTATACGGAAACAAGGTTTTTCATGGTAGCACGCAGTGGAAACATTGGCTTTACACGGGTTCCGGTAGACGGATCGACGAAGATGGAGGACGATCTTATGGAATCCATCGAACCTTTTGATTTTAAAGAGGCAGTCCCGTTCCAGACAGCATATCTTGCAGGTTATATGGCAGATAAATATGATGTTGGAGCAGAGGAGAGTATTGCCCGTGCGAATGAGCGCGTAAAACGCTCCACAGAGGATAATTTCAAATCGACAGTAACCGGCTATACGTCAGTGACAACAGAACAGAGCAGTGTAAGGCTTCATGACGGAAGTGCGAAATACGCACTTTACCCGGTCTGGATCTTAAATACAACATGGAATGGAAAACAGTACCGTTTCGCCATGAACGGACAAAGTGGAAAATTCGTAGGTGATCTGCCAGTAGATAAAAAGGCAGCAAAAACCTGGACAATAGGGCTTTCCGCAGTGTTTGCAATAGCAGCTTACGGTGTCAGCTGGCTTTTATGGCTGGCACGGATCATATAGAAGGGGGAGTGGAGAAGATGAAAAGAACAGGACGTAAACTGATCGGAATGGCAGCTGCCGTGCTTCTCATGGCTTCCGCTTTCTGTACTGCTGTTTATGCAGCGGACGGTTTTTCAAGTGAATATGAACGGCTTTTAGATACTGCATATATTCTTTCTGATGCGGAAGCAGATGAGATCACCGGGCTGCTGGATGAACTCAGTGAACGCCAGAAGATGGATGTAACGATCGCTACCGTAAATAATCTGGATGGTTACAACAGCATTGAAGCCTGTGCGGATGATCTTTATGATTATTGTAATTTCGGCTACGGCGCAGACCGGGATGGTCTGATGTTCCTGGTCAGCATGGAGGAACGGGAATGGCATATCTCCACCTGTGGATACGGAATCACGGCATTTACGGATGCCGGTATCCAGTATGTGGGAGGCCAGATGCTGGATTCCCTTGCAGATGGCGATTATGCAGAGGCATTTCGCATCTATGCAGCGTGTTGTGATGATCTGATCGATCAGGCGCGTGCAGGCCATCCTTTTGACGAGGATGATGTTCCGAGAAAACCTATGTCTCCGATAGTACCCCTTGTCTGTATCGTAATTGGTGCTGCTCTTGGAATCGCAGTTGTCCAGGGCATGAAGGCACAGCTGAAGAGTGTACGAAAAGAGAAATCAGCAGCCAATTATGTACGGCCGGGAAGCATGAATCTCACAGGAAAACAGGATCTGTTCCTGTACAGCAATGTTAACCGGGTGAAAAGGGAGACAAAGAGCAGCAGCAGCGGTGGTGGCGGAAGCTCAACCCATAGGTCTTCTTCTGGAACCACACATGGCGGTGGCGGCGGAAAATTTTAAAAGGATCAATACGGAGAGGAGGATGGAAATGAAAGGTTTTGATAAAAAGAGATGGATTGCAGCAGGAATTGCTGTTATTATAGCAGCTGCGATGCCGGTCACGGCGTTTGCGGAGAACGGATGGACACGCGTATCGCCACGGTCGGCATGGGACGGAACCTACTATCGTTCTGACGGACAGCGTGTTACAGTGACAGACACGGATAAGGACTATGTATATATTTCCTTTGTCATGAATGGTGAGCCATCTGTGGATGCCCTGAAATTTACGGACGGGACACGGACAAAGGCGGAAACACTGGAGGTTCATGAGATTCCGGCAATCTGGTCATTAAATGGGGATATGCTTTATGTGGATGCATCTGCATCCTATAGTAAATTCTTTAACGGTACTTACCAGAAAAAGACAGATGCATCCTGCTGGGTAAGACAGGAGGACGGAAGCTACATCTATCTGGATGAGAATGGAAATATCTTAAAAAATCACATGACGCCGGATGGTTTTTATGTAGGACCGGATGGAAAATGGCAGGCACAGCTGGGAATGTGCCTGATCACACCGGGGCGTTATAAGTCAATGTTCCAGAATCCAGATGAGATACTCTATGAAAACTGGAGCTTCAGCATGTATACCTCTGGTGATACGGATCGTCCTCTGACGGGACCGGAAGACCGGATCGAGGTAGGGTGTGTAGATTATGAGGCATATGATCAGAAAGCAGATTTCCTGTATACAAAGACGGATCTCCGGCTGTTTAATACGATGGATGGCTATGTGATCGAGGATGCAGGAGGAGAAGTATTTGCATGGATGTATCCGACGATCCACGGAAATGACCTGATGGTTCAGATGTATGGAACGGAGCAGTATCACTCCATCCGCATGGTTGAGGATTATTCAGAGTATGGCGGCTGATGCGTGATGGATCATATGGGGATAACCTGGAAGAAAGTGCGAAGTGCATAGAAGGAGGGAGAGGAGCATGACAAAATCGTTAGAAACGAAAAGATCATTTTTGAGTGTCAGCCGGATCGTTCTGGCGGTCCTGATGTGCTTGCTGTTTACCGGCTGTGCGCTCCTGGATATAAAGGATAAGGGCGGAATGGTGAATCCAGATGCAGTATCCGAGGAAGAAACAGGCGTGGCAGAAAACGAAACAGAGAACGATATGAGCCGGTTTATGAAAAAGAAGACAGAGACGGAGTCTGACACAGAGATCACTGCAGATGGCGATCAGCCGGTCCGTAAGCCGGTCCGTGAGACAATGGATGGGGAAATCCAAAAAACGGTTTCCAGTGGCACTTGGATGACGGAGACAGGGAAGAGTGCACTTGTTGAGGACCGGGAATATGTGAATCAGTTGTCTGCTGCGGCGGGTGTGTATTTTATCGACTATACGGCAGATTTTACAAGTGGAGGAAGACAGGAACAGGTTAAGATCCTTTTCCCATATCTGGAGAATCTTCCGGCGGATCACCGGATTGAATGCGACGGAGATGAGTGGTATGTTATTGTTCCGGCAAGTGAGAACTGGACGATCGCGGTCAACAGGAATACATGGAATGAGAATACATTTGAGGATGTAAAGGGTGAGGAAATTGCCCGTATATCGGATGGACTTCCCTTCCTTTTAAAGTGTAATATAAGTGATCTGCATTCGAATGTGATGCTTACAGCTCAGAATGGGAACAGATCGGCGAGCTGGTGTCCGGAGTACAATCTGTATGCAGGAGAAGTTTTCGGAAACGAGGATTTTGTTACGCTGAATGTTATGAATGAGTTTGTGAATACCGGATATCTTTACAACATGGACGGAAGCTGGTATTGTGATGGGAATGTAAATGATCAGGGACAGCCATTTTTCTATAATGTTACACTCCAGACGGATCTGGCCGGAAATCCAACTTCTATCTTGTATTATGGAGGCCTTTTGGTAGATGGCAGCGAGGAAATACGTTTCTACTGGGACGGAACCTATGTAGCACGCGGACCGGCTGAGTATGGATCCGATGAGAAGACCGGTCCGTGGGAGTATGAGTACTGGCTCAATACGCCGGATGGAGAGCGGAATGGTACGATCCGGATGCAGACGGAGAATGATACTTTGTACATCCAGGATCTGAGCGGTGATTCTTTCTTCCCGTATACCGGCAATGATTCTGCCACCTTCTATTACTTACCACAGAGCGCAATGGATGAAGCAGCAGGTGAAGGCGCCGGTGATGAAGGAGCTGCAGATGACATGGATTACGTTGCGCATGTGCCGGAGATTCATGAGAAGATCTTACAGGGTATGAGTATTTATGAGGAGGAATCAGAGGAGATTTACGGAGAGCCTGGAAGAGTCTATGTGCTGATCAGCGACAATGGAAGCCAGTATGTCCGGGAAGGCTACTATGCATTAACCACTAAAGGGGTATACCGTATGGATTATCTGACTGGAGAGTGGGAATTAATTGAATGAAGAGGGGGAAATCTTATGAAGGAGATCACATTAGAACGCTTACCAGCAACAGTAGAGGAACTTGCGGCAATGCCTCAGGCGGCGCTTACTGTCCCGGAAGAGGTTGCGGCACTTACGGTTGCAGCACTGGCGAGATTTCCGGAAAATCAGGAGGATGCAGTCCGGATGCTGGATTTCTTAAGGGGACCAAGACCGTTAAATGGGATCGATAAACAGTTTCTAAAAGATCGGTTCCGGGGAAAAGAATATCTGATGCGGTCATTTTTTGCAGGATCTTCCCCAGAGAATAACTATACGCCGTCAATGCCATATCGTGTAGTTGTATCAGAGAATCCATACAGCAGAAGCCAGCTTGCGGAAGGATATCTGACACTTTATGTAAACTGCAGCGGCGCAGACAGTCCGAGACCATTAAAACTCCGTAAAAAACCATCTACGGGACAGTGGTTTTTGTGGGAACAGCAGCTTCTTGCCGGGATACGGATCCCTGCAGCAGCAGATCCGTGGTCATAAAATTCCAGGCGTATAGCACGATGTCCTCCCGGAGTCTCTTATGCACCTGCTTTTGTGGCTGAGCTTCAGGTACAAAAAGATTTTGGGGGAATTTCACTGGTAAAAGGAGGGAGAGTCTATGGGTACCATAAAAAAGATCGGTGCCATAATCCTGTTTGTGTTTGGCGGCTTTTTTGCGATCGCTACGATCAAAATGATCTTTATCGATATGCCGAAGGGAAGAAAATCCCAGAATGAGGCTGTATATGTAGGGCGCGGGGCGTATGATCCGGCAAATGACGGAAAAACAGTCATTGTCTGCGGTGAGATGAAAATCGTGGAACCGGCATATGATGATGAGATCGGGATTTCTTTTGATACTATGCGTGTTATGAGAAAGGCGCAGACCTTGAAGCTAACGGATAAAGAGACAAAAATAGAGGCGAGGGGGTATTATAATAAATATCTGGAGTGGAGCTCAGGACTCTCTGAAATGAAGGATTATACTGCAAAGGTAGATGTGGGTGGATTCCATTTGGATCAGGAGTACATGGACCGGATCATGCTTGATGGGCGTGCACAGTATGATGAGGAGAAGCTGAACCAGCAGGGATATAGTGTGGTAAAGGACCGAAACTATTCACAGACCTTCTTTATCCAGCCGATGGATCAGACAAAGCGTTATCCGCAGGAGGGCGATTTCCGTTACGAATACTCAAGCTCCAAATATGGGAATGGATCCACAGTTACTGTGATCGGGATCCAGGATGGAGATACCTTAAGATTCACAGGCAGTGCAGCCGATTGTATGAGGGAAGGAGAGCTTACAAAAGAAGAATTCAGGGAAGAAAACCGAAAAGGCGGTGTGGGAAGTGTTATTATGGGGATCATACTCCCGCTGGCCTTTATCCTTGGAGGAATCTTCCTTTTGATATCATCGGGCGTAAAACCGGAATAACAACAGCCATTAAAAAAGTGCTGGGCATGGATTTTAATCCATAGCCCAGCACTTTTTTTCTCACATTTTTTTCACACAATCACCAAAATCTGGTCAAAAAATCCCGTTATAGTTTAAGTCAATGAAAGACAAGTAAGAGAAAAGATAAGAGAAAAATAAAAAAGCTAAATGCCCGTATATATTTGATACGGGTTGAAAGGAGCAATTCTATGAAACTTAAGGGTAAAATAAAAGAACTTACTGCACTTACTTCTGCGATCTGCATGCTGTCTGTACCGAATACAACGGCTCTGGCTGCTACTGGAACAAAAATAAACTCTGTCCCTCTTTCTATTGAATCAGAAATCGAGGCTGGGGATACAGATAGCGATGTAACCGTTTCCACATCCTCTTCTAAATTTGATATAGATGATGTGGTGATCACCAATGAGCCAAGCGACGAGTGGGATGATGGCGACAAACCGAAATTAAAGATCACTTTATATGCAGATGATGATTATTATTTTGCTTCCGGATTTTCAAAAAGCAGTGTCAGCTTAAGCGGTTCTGACGGTACAGTTACATCAGTCAGCAGAAGCTCCAGTGATACTTTGATCGTATATGTAACACTGGATGCCCTGGATGATGATGACAGTGATCATGATCTGGATGTAAGCGGGCAGGAATGGGATGAGTCAGACGGGACGGCTTCCTGGGAAGAAAGTGATGATGCAAAAAAGTATGAAGTACGGCTTTACCGGGGAAGCAGTGCAGTGACCAGCGTGCTGACGACTACCAGCACCAGTTATGATTTTTCAAGCTACATAACTAAGAACGGTTATTATACATTTAAAGTAAGAGGCGTGTACAACACTTCTAATAAGGGAAGCTGGGAAGAGTCTGACTCATGGTATGTTTCTTCAAGCGAAGCACAGGAGATCAGTTCTTCAGGTTCTTCAAATGGAAATACACCTTCCAATACGACATCTTCCGGTACTGGTGCGTGGCTGAAAGACAATACAGGCTGGTGGTACTGCAACGCAGACCGCAGCTATACCACAAACGGCTGGCAGTATATTGACAATCTCTGGTACTATTTTGATGAAAACGGTTACATGAAAACTGGCTGGATCTTATATAAAGATGCATGGTATTACTGTGGTGAAAGCGGTGCTATGTTAGTGAATACAACTACACCAGATGGTTATTATGTAAATGGTGACGGTGTCTGGGTACAGTAAGAGAAAATAGATAGAAAATGATTTTAAAAGATGAAAGTTGAGGCAATGCGATTATGAGCAGATATAGAGATAGAATGGGAAATGACAGAAAGACCAAAAGAGAGATTGGAAGACGGCTGCGCAGAGGCAGTGTGATGATGTGCATGATGATCACCAGTGCTATGTTGCTGTCAGCCTGTGGAGGAAATAGCAGCCAGAGTACTACGGCAGCACAGGCTACAGAGGCAGCAGCAGAAAGCGGCGCCCAGGACAGCCAGAATGAGGTAATGGGACGTGTGAAGTCGGTTTCTGATACAGAGATCACAGTTGAGCAGGGACCTGGCGGAGTACCGAGTGGAGCGCCAGATGGTCAGCCAGGTCAGAACAATGATGGTCAGCAGCCAGGAGGTGCCCCAGACGGAAAAGGCCAGCCACCCCAGGGCAGTACCTCAGACAACAAAAACCAGCCATCACAGGGCAGTACCTCAGATAACCAGAACCAGCCACCAAAAGGCGGTGCCCCAGAGGGGAACGGCCAGCCGCCACAGGGCGAAACCACAACCTATAAGATCACAACATCCACAACCTTCACCGATGCAGACGGTGCATCCATCCAGGTTTCTGATATCAAGGAAGGTGACTTTGTTAAGATTACTACAGACAGCAATGGAACCGCAGTACAGATATCTTTAGCTGATATGCCAGGCGGTCCGGATGGTCCTCAGGGTGGCCCTGGAAATGGGGCACCTGCTGGAACCGCTGGTAGCGAAGATTTTCCAGCACCAGACTGGCTACAAGATCTATCAGATCAAAAAGATGTTCCAGCACCCGAAGTATCCCTGGATGCTGGCGGATGTGGACTACTTTGTAGAACTGCCGGACGGCACCACCGCTATTCTGGAGATCAAGACCACAAACTACAACGCCAAAGACAACTGGTGGCTGGATGGTGAGGAAACCATTCCGGCCTACTATGAGTCCCAGGGGCGGCATTACATGGCCGTCATGGATGTGGACCGCTGTTTCTTCTGCTGCCTGTATGGCAACAACGAGCAGGAAAGCATTATCCGTGATATGCAGAGGGATCTGGCCTATGAGGATGAGATGATTTTTCTGGAACAGGATTTCTGGGAAAACCATGTGCTTAC
>OKSD01003775.1_pt1 | contig 11049 bp, 9 predicted proteins | sample 1601221 | NCBI WGS metagenome assembly OKSD01 (sample SAMEA3541550, study PRJEB24748) | human gut metagenome | biome: human gut; feature: human-associated habitat; material: faeces | place: China | collected 2012
GAGTCCCGCAGGGACATCCGGTGATCGTGGATTATTTCTATCATGAGGAAATCCGAGGGACAGAAAATACCGGAAAAAGAAATCGTTAAACAGAAATTTTGTAAGAACTTTGAACGAGGGAGACTCCTTGTCCGAAGGGCAAGAAGGTGCAACCGAGAAGATTTAGAACAATTCGCGTTTGTGGAGCGAAGCGGAACAATGAAAGCCCCAGTGGGGCTTTTAAGTGACAGAACGGTCTTGCGGCAGCAAGATGGAGGGGCCTCGCCCCGACAAGTTCCAGTTTGCCGTACAGCACTGAACAGTGGAAAAGCCCCTGCATTCCAAAACGGATGCAGGGGCTTTTTTGTTTACTTCAAGATAATTTCGCCGTTTTCATCGGCATCCACCACAAGGGTGCCGCCGGAAGCAAGGCTGCCGTCGATCAGGCGCTCTGCGGCGGGGTCTTCCACGGCTTTGCGAATGACGCGGCGCAGATCCCGCGCGCCAAACTTGCCGCCCTGACTCTTTTGCACCAGTGCCTTGAGCGCTGCCGGGGTGTAGCTGTAAGCGATGCCCTTGACCTCCATGCCGGGCTTGTACTCGTCCAGCATCAGGGCCGCGATGCCCTGCAGGGTGTCCTCGGTCAGCGGCTTGAAGGCGATCACTTCATCCACGCGGCCAAGGAACTCCGGCCGCAGGAACTGGGCCAGCGCCTTGCGGGTCTTTTCCTCGCTGAGCTGTTCCTCGCTCTTATTGAAGCCAAGCCCACCGGTACTCTGGTCGCTGCTGCCGGCGTTGGAGGTCATGCAGATGACCGTGTTGGAAAAATCCACCGTGCGGCCCTGTGCATCGTTGATCTTGCCCTCGTCCAGAATCTGCAGCAGGATGTTCATGACATCCGGGTGCGCCTTTTCGATCTCATCGAACAGCACCACGCTGTAGGGGCGGCGGCGCACCTTCTCGGTGAGCTGACCGGCCTCCTCGTAGCCCACATAGCCTGGAGGCGAACCGATCATGCGGGACACCGCGTATTTTTCCATATACTCGCTCATGTCCAGACGGATGAGCGGGTCGGGGCCGTCGAACAGCTGATTTGCCAGCTGCTTGACCAGCTCGGTCTTGCCCACGCCGGTGGGGCCCACAAAGATGAAGCTTGCGGGACGGCGGCGGCCGGAAAGGTCGGCGCGGCTACGCTTGATGGCCTGCGCCACCAGATGCACGGCCTCGTCCTGCCCGATGATCTTCTTTTTCAGCTCGCCCTCAAGGTTTGCCAGCTTTGCGAACTCGGTCTCGCGGATCTTCACCGCCGGGATGCCGGTCCACAGTTCAATGACCTTGGCCACATCGTCCATGGTCACCTGGATCTCGCTGGCAGCAGCCTGCTTTGCGGGCAGGTCGGCTTCGAGCTTTGCAATGCGGGTCTTGCGCTCGGCCACGCGCTCGTAGTCGATGGGCTCGTTCACATCCGCATTCTCCATCTCGGCTTCTTCCTGCTTGAGGGCATCCAGCTCCTTCTGCATCCCCAGATACTCGGAAATGACCGGATGGGCCAGATTGCAGCAGGCGCAGGCTTCGTCCAGCAGGTCGATGGCCTTATCGGGCAGATAACGGTCGGTGATATAGCGCTCACTCAGGGTGACAGTGGCAGAAAGCACATCGGCAGGCACCTGCACATGATGGTGCTGCTCGTAGTAGTGCTTGATGCCGTTCATCACAGCAAGGGTATCGGCCACGCTGGGTTCTTCCACCCGCACGGGCTGGAAACGGCGTTCCAGCGCCTGATCCTTCTCGATATACTTGCGGTACTCGTTGAAGGTGGTGGCACCGATGACCTGAATTTCACCACGGGAGAGGGCGGGCTTCAGGATATTGCCCGCGTTCATGGCACCCTCGCTCTCACCGGCAGAGGTGATGGTGTGGATCTCGTCGATGAACAGGATCACGTTCCCGGCTGCCTTCACCTCGCCCAGCAGGCCCTTGACCCGCTGCTCAAACTGGCCGCGGAACTGGGTGCCCGCCACCAGACTGGTGAGGTCCAGCAGATAGATCTCCTTGTCCTGCAGGCCGATGGGCACATTGCCCTTGGCAATGCGCTCGGCAATACCCTCGGCAATGGCCGTCTTGCCCACACCGGCTTCGCCGATGAGGCAGGGGTTGTTCTTCTGGCGGCGGCTCAGGATCTGGATGGTGCGGTAGATCTCGCGGTCACGGCCGATGATATCATCCAGTTTGCCTTCCCGCGCCTTGCGGGTCAGGTTCTCACAATAGGTATCCAGGAATTTGCGCTTGGGGGGCTTTTTGCCGTTCTTGCGGTCGGAGCCCTTTTTGTCGCCGTCCTGTTTTTCACTGCTGGTAAAGCCCAGCGGGAAGGTGGCATTGCTGCCGGGGATCAGATCTTCGTCCTCGTCGGGGGCATCCTCGCCGCCCTGGGTCATGTTCATCATCATGGAGAGCGGGTTGGAATCGCCCAGCTCTTCCATCATGCTCTCCATCCGGTTTTCCATGTTGTCCAGATCCTGATCCGACATGCCGAACTGCTTCATCAGATCGTCCACCGGTTTGATGTGCAGCTCCCGCGCACAATGCAGGCAGTAGCCCTCCTGCTTCATCTGGCCATCCACCATCCGCTGGATGAAAATGATGGCCGGACGTTTCTGGCATCGAATACAGACCATAGTTCCTCCTTGCTGTTCTCTCCCCGTTCTCTGTTACAGGAACGGGTTGAACAGATTAAACACTTTATAGTAAAGACTGCCGCTCATCACGGTGTCATTCAGCACACTCAGGCTGCCGCCGGTGATCACCACAAGGCCCCACACGACACACAGCACCAGATAGATGTCCATCAGCGCGGTGCCGCCGCCCACCAGCCAGCCAAGGCCCCGGTTCACCGTGCCGACTACCGGCAGCTTGTTCACAAGGCCCAGCACCGTGACCAGCATGCTCACCAGCAGCCGCAGCAGCGCGTAGAACACAAAGAACAGCACCAGCATGATCACCGGGGTGAGCAGGGGCTGCAGGACCTTTTCCACAATGGCATCGGCCAGCACCACGGCATTGTCGGACAGCACCGCTCCGATGGAGCGCTCACAGGCTGCCACGATGGACGCCCGGAAGCTCTGGGGCAGAAACCCCGCGTACTTGTCGGCAATGCCGGTCAGGTCCACCACGCCGCCTGCGGCCAGGCTGGCCGCGATCTGGGTGCGGAAACCACCGGCCAGCAGGTGCTCGAATACCCAGCCCGCACAGGCGGACGAAAGCTGATGGGCCCCCAGCAGGCTCAGGCCGTTGCCCAGCAGCTGGACCATGGAGGCCAGAAAGCCCTTGCGTGCATACCGCACGGTCAGGACGATCCACGCCGCCGTACATAGGATATCAAAAAGAAATGACGGATTCTTGAACATACCTTGTTTTCCCTGTTATTTTTTAGCACTCGGCTCATGCCGTTGCGATAAAGAGGCGTCTCAGGACGCACTGGAGCTGTCCGGCTCCGGTGCCGTGACCTGCTGCACCGTATTTCCGCTGAACACCAGCAGCTGCCGACCATTGAGCACACCCGCCTGGGGCTTTGCATCCATCGGCTGGGTCCACTGGAACTCCCCCGCCTTGTTGAAGCATTCCACCGTGCTGTCGGTGAGCAAATAGAAGCCATCGGCTGCGCGGAGGATGTGGCTGGCCGCCGGCACATTGCCGCTGTACTGCACGCCCAGGCTGTTGTCCAGCAGCACGGCGGTGCAGGTCTGGCCGCCGCTCAGCAGCAGGGCCACGCCGCCGTTTTCGGTGTCCACGTCCACAAGGGTACTGCCGCCGAAGTCATAGCTGGCCTTCTCGCCGCCGTTGGCACCGTACAGCACCGCCCGGTCCTCATAAAGGGCCAGCACGCTGTCCCCGCTCAGCCAGCCCAGCCACTGGGGCACGTTGGTGGCGGTGCCCAGTTGTACCGGGTCGCCCTGCGCAAGGGCCAACACATAGAGGTTCGTGGTCAGCTGACCGCCGTTCGCAGTCACCGCCGCCACCGCAATGCGGCGGCTGTCCGGTGAAAAGGCCATGCGCAGCGGGGTGCCCTCGGCGCTGGTCAGGTTCCAGCTCAGTACCTGTTCCATGGCGGACGAGTACACGGTCAGCTTTGCCACGCTGTCGGTGTCGTTGGTGGCTACGGCCACCTGCCCGGCATCCGCCACGGCGCACAGGTAGATGCTGCTGTCCAGCGTTTTGGTGTACAGGTTCTGGGTGCGGCTCTCCACCCGCAGCTCATTGCCGGAGCGGTTGTACAGCACAAAGCGGCTTTTTCCGGCTGCCAGCGCCGGGCGGGCATAGCCGCTCTGGACGCTGTTGAGCTTTGCACCGCCAAAGCTGTACACCACACAGGTGTCCGTGTCCATCTCCGCAAAGCCGCCGGACAGTTTTGCCACCGCCGTGGGCTCGGTGATGCCGGTCTGCTGCGGCCAGCCTGTGTTCGGGGTCAGGGTGATGTGCACACTGTCCACCAGATCCTTGGCACGGGCAATGGAGGTGCCCACCGCGCCGGTGGCAAACAGGACCAGCACCGTGAGCACCGCCACGATGATGGCCCCGCGGCGCAGCCGACGGCTGCGTGCCCGCTGACGCGCTGCTTCCAGATACTCGACCCGTCCGGCCGAGAGCGGCTCGCCCTCTGCCGGGGAACTGCCGCGATGAATCTTTCTCATGAATGGTTCTCCTTCATATCCGGGTATTCCACACATTTCAGGAACAGCCCCTTTGCCGGCAGGGTCGGCCCCGCCTGGCTGCGGTCGCAGCCGGCCAGGATGCCCGGGATCTGTTCCGGCTGCATCCGGCCCGCGCCCACTTCACACAAGGTGCCCGCCAGAATGCGCACCATGTTGTACAGGTAGCCGTCCGCCGTCACCTCAATGTCGATCTCGTCGCCCCGCCGGGTGACATGGCAGTCGGTGATGGTGCGCACCGTGTCGCCATGGGCTGCGGCGGACGACCCCGCCGCGCACAGGGCCAGAAAATCGTGGGTGCCCACGAACTGCTGCGCCGCTGCCTGCATCCGCACTTCGTCCAGATGCTTCGGCATCCGGGTGTAGTAGGCCGCGTCAAAGGGCGAGTCGATGGGGTGGTTGTGGATGCGGTACAGATAGGTCTTGGTGTGGGCCGCATACCGGGCATGGAAGTCCTCCGGCACCACCCGCGCCGCCAGCACCCGGATGTCCGGCGGCAGGTGCTGGTTCAGCGCCAGCGGCAGCTTTTCCGGCGGGATGCGGGTGTCGGCGTGGAAGTTGAGCATAAAGCCCAGCGCGTGCACCCCGGCATCCGTGCGGCTGCAGCCCTTGATGTCCGGCCGGGCACCCAGCACGGCTTCCAGCGCATCCTGAAACACAGCCGCTACGCTGCGCCCGTTGGGCTGCACCTGAAACCCGCAGTAATTCGTGCCATCGTAGGCAAGGGTCAGTAAAAAGTTCATGGATAAACGCTGCTTTCCCGTTTCATGGTTTTAAATCGGAAGAACGCAAAAAGCGTCCGGCGACAGCGCCGACTGGCGCAGCGCCAGCTTTTTGCGTTCTGACTTCAGCTTTGGGGTCTGAAAGGGGCGGGCAGCCCCTTTTTCGTCAGGGGTAAGTAGAGTCCAGAGGATGAGAGGGGCGCGTCGAAACGCCCCTCTTGTCCTCTGGCCCAGCGGAGCGTCATGCTCCTTTAAAAATCCGGGAACACCCACCGGGACGACAGGATCACCGCAAAGCAGACGATGCAGAACGCCAGGTCGATGTAGTCCTGCTTCGTGCAGCGCAGCACCTTGAGCCGGGTGCGGCCGTCGCCGCCGCGGTAGCAGCGGCACTCCATGGCCATGGCCAGCTCGTCGGCACGGCGGAAGGCCGAGATGAACAGCGGGATGAGCACCGGCACCAGCGCCTTGACCCGGTCCAGCATCTTGCCGGTGTCCAGCTGGGCACCGCGGGCCTTCTGGGCGTTCATGATCTTGTCGGTCTCCTCGATCAGGGTGGGGATGAACCGCAGGGCGATGCTCATCATCATGGCCAGCTCGTGCACCGGGAAGTGCAGCCTGCCCAAAGGCTTGAGCAGCTGTTCAATGGCATCCGTCAGCACGATGGGGCTGGTGGTGTAGGTGAGCAGGCTGGTGCCCGCGATCAGTGCCATGACACGCACGGCCATGAGCACCGCGTAGCGCACGCCCTCGGCGTAAATGGTCAGAAAGCCCAGCTTTACCAGCGGGTCGCCCTCGCCCGACACAAAGAACAGGTTGAGCACCGCCGTAAACACCACGATGGGCAGAATGGGCTTCAGGCTCTTGAGGATCATCTTGAAGGGGATCTGCGCCACCTTGTACATCAGCGCAAGGAACAGGATGGAAAGGGTCAGCCCCAGCGGGTTGGATGCCGCAAACAGCAGCACGATGTAAACGATGGTCTGCACCAGCTTCATGCGCGGGTCGAACCGGTGCACAAGGCTCGTGCCCGGGAAGTGCTGGCCGATGGTGATATCTCTCAGCATTTGTCAGCGCCCCCTTCCTGCTTGTCTGCGCGCGGGAGCACAAGGGTCTCCCCGGCATCCTGGCGGCGCTTGGCCTCCAGGATCATCTTGACCGCATAGGGGATGGTGTACACGTCGGCAGGCACATCCACGCCCATTTCCCGCAGCTTCAGGAAGATCTTGGTCACCTGCGGCACGCTCAGGCCCAGCCCCAGCAGCTCCGGAGCCCGGGCAAACACCTTTTCCACCGTGTCGTACATGGCGATCTTTTTGTTGCTCATCACCAGCACACGGTTGGCGTACTTGGCAATGTCCTCCATGCTGTGGGACACCAGCAGCACGGTGGTGCCGGTCTTTTTATGGTACTCCTTCACTTCCGAGAGGATGTCGTCCCGGCCCTCCGGGTCCAGACCGGCGGCGGGCTCGTCCAGCACCAGGATGCGGGGCCGCATGGCCATGACGCCTGCCACCGCCACCCGGCGCTTCTGGCCGCCGGACAGCTCAAAGGGGCTGCGCTCCAGCAACGCCGGGTCCAGACCCACAAAGTCTGCGGCCTCGTGCACGCGGCGGTCGATCTCCGCCTCGTCCAGACCCATGTTCTTCGGGCCAAAGGCGATGTCCTTATAGCAAGTCTCCTCAAACAGCTGGTATTCCGGGTACTGGAATACCAGACCGGTGAGGAAGCGGAAGTCCCGGATCTTTTCCGGGTCGGCCCACAGGTCGCGGCCGTCGATGTAGATCTTGCCGCTGGTGGGCTTGTTCAGGCCGTTCATGTGGGTGATGAGAGTGCTCTTGCCGGAGCCGGTAGCCCCGATGATGCCCACAAAGTCGCCCTCTTCCACCGTAAAGCTCACGTCATCCAGCGCGGTGACCGCATTGGGCATGCCGGGGTTGTAGACGTAGCTCAGATGTTCTACTTTGATGATATCTGCCATTTCGTCTGTCCCCCTTTACTGCAGCAGCTCATACAGTGCCTGTGCGCAGGCACCGGTGTCGATGATGCCCTCCGGCATCGGGATGCCGGCCTTCACCAGCTCGTCCCGCAGCTCTGCGGCCTGCGGCACATCCAGATGCAGCGCGCGCACCTTCTCGGTCTGGCTGAACACCTCTTTCGGGGTGCCCTCCATCACCACATGGCCCTTGCTCATCACCAGCACACGGTCGGCCTGGGCGGCCTCTTCCATGTAGTGGGTGATGGACACCACGGTGATGCCCATGTTCTTGTTCAGGTGGTGGATGGTCTGCATCACCTGCTCCCGGCCCCGGGGGTCCAGCATGGCGGTGGCTTCATCCAAAATCAGGCAGTCCGGCCGCATGGCCACCACGCCTGCAATGGCCACGCGCTGCTTCTGGCCGCCGGACAGGTTGTGGGGTGCCCGCTCCCGGAACTCGTAGATGCCGGCCATCTTCATGGACTCATCCACTCGGCGGCGCATCTCGTCCGGCGGCACGCCCAGATTCTCCAGCGCAAAGGCCACATCCTCTTCCACCACGGTGGCCACGATCTGGTTGTCCGGGTTCTGGAACACCATGCCCACCGTCTGGCGGATGTCGTAGAGCTTGCTGTCGTCGCTGGTGTCCATGCCCTCCACATAGACCTTGCCGCTTTCCGGCAGCAAGATGGCGTTGAAGTGCTTAGCCAGCGTGGATTTGCCGCAGCCGTTTGCACCCAGCACGGCCACGAACTCGCCGCGCTTCACGCTTGTCGATACGCCGTCCAGCGCATAAACAGGCTGTTCACTGTCATAGCGGAACTTTAAGTTTTCTGCTGTTAAAATCGTTTCACTCATTTGTTTTCTCTTTCTGGTGGTGCGCCCCTCCGAAAGGGGCTGTACCCCATTCTTGGATCTTCTTCATTTTTTCAGGAAGGCTGCCTTTGGGCGGCCCCTCCCGTGAAAATGCGTTTGGAGCGGCCCGCAGGCCGCGACAAACGCAAAATTAAAAATCTATTTTCCGCTGAATATGGCCAAAGCAAAGCGGAGGCCATTTCAATCGTTTCGGCTTATTTATTCTTCCCAGATGGCCGTGGCACCGCAGGGCACCACGCCGCCGGTGGCGGACACCGGCAGGCCGATCTCATCGCAGCTGGTCTTGCCGCCAAAGCGGGGCACCAGCGTGGTCTTGAGCATATATTCCATGACCGCCGGGGACAGGCCGGTGGTGTAGCTGTTGACCGCAAAGAAGAGAGGCTTGTCGCTCAGCACCTCTTCGCACTGGCTGATCAGGTCGTAGATGCAGTCCTCCAGCTTCCAGATCTCGCCGCCGGGGCCGCGGCCGTAGCTGGGCGGGTCCATGATGATGCCGTCATAGGTGTTGCCGCGGCGCTTTTCCCGCGCCACGAACTTGGCACAGTCGTCCACCAGCCAGCGGATAGGCCGGTCGGCCATACCGCTGGCCACGGCGTTGTCCTTGCCCCAGGCCACGATGCCCTTGGAGGCGTCCACATGGCAGACGGTGGCCCCGGCCGCGGCACAGGCCAGCGTGGCACCGCCGGTGTAGCCGAACAGGTTCAGCACCTTCACCGGGCGACCGGCGGCGCGGATCTTCTGCTGGTACCAGGCCCAGTTGACGGCCTGCTCCGGGAACACACCGGTGTGCTTGAAGCCGGTGGGGCTCACAATGAGGGTGAGCCGGTCGTCCCCTTCGCCGCAGTGGATCTTCCACTTTTCGGGCAGGCGGCGCTTGTACTCCCACTCGCCGCCGCCCTGATTGGAGCGGTGGTATACGGCATCCGCCTTGGCCCACAGCGGGCTTTGCTTCGGTGTTTTCCACACCACCTGCGGGTCCGGCCGGATGAGGATCGTCTCACCCCAGCGCTCCAGACGGTTGCCGTCGGTGGCATCCAGCAGTTCGTAGTCTTTCCAGGTATCTGCAGGGCGCATAGCGTTCTCCTTTTACTGCTTCAGAATTCGTTTGTTGATCTTTTCCACAATGCGGTCGGCGCAGCGATGGATGGCCTCCAGATCCTGGCCCTCCACCATCACGCGGAGCTTGGGCTCGGTGCCGGACACGCGCACCAGCACGCGGCCCATGCCCATCAGCTTCTGCTGCTCGTTCTCAATGAAACCGGCCAGCACTTCGTCCTCTTTGTAGGCTTTTTTCTGGGCGGCGTTGGCGGTCACATTCACCAGCACCTGCGGATACTGGGCGTAGATGCCGTTCAGCTCGCTCATCTTCTTGCCGCTTTCAGCCAGCAGCTTGAGCAGCTTGCCGGCGGTCAGCTCACCGTCACCGGTGGTGGCATGGTGCAGCAGGATCACATGGCCGCTCTGCTCGCCGCCGATGGCAAACCCGTTCTCGCGCATGTTTTCCAGCACATAGCGGTCGCCCACGGCGGTCTTTTCGGTGTTGATGCCCTGACTCTCCATATATTTGATGAAGCCCAGATTGGACATGACCGTAACCACGGCGGTGTCGCCGTCCAGACGGCCTTTTTCCTTCATGGTCATGGCCAGCAGGGCAATGATCTTGTCGCCGTCCATCTCCTGACCCTTTTCGTCGCAGCCAAGGCAGCGGTCGGCATCGCCGTCAAAGGCAATGCCGCAGTCAAAGCCGCCCTCTACAACAGCCTTTTCCAGATTTTCCAGATGGGTGCTGCCCACGCCCTTGTTGATGTTCTGGCCGTCAGGCTCAATGCCGAGGAAGGTGCAGTTTGCGCCCAGACGGGGGAACAGCTTCTGTGCCACGGCAGCCGAAGCGCCGTTTGCACAGTCGATGCAGACCTTCAGGCCGGTCAGGTCGCCGTGGATGGACTCACACAGGTGATCCACATAGTCCTGCAGGCCGTCATCGCGGCGGTACACACGGCCCACCTCGGCACCGGTCTTCAGCTCAATGCCCGCGCAGTCGTTGTCGATGTAAACCTCGATCTGGTTCTCCACCTCGTCCGGCAGCTTGTAGCCGGTACCGGCAAAGATCTTGATGCCGTTGAACTCCATCGGATTGTGGGAGGCAGAGATCACGATGCCGGCATCGGCATTGTACTTGCCCACCAGATAGGCCACAGCGGGCGTGGGCAGAACGCCCAGACTTTCCACATCCGCACCCACGCTGCACAGACCGGCGGTCAGGGCTGCTTCCAGCATATCGCCGGACTGGCGGGTGTCCTTGCCGATCAGGATGCGCGGACGGTGGCCGGTGCTGCCGGTCAGCACCGCAGCCGCGCCGCGGCCGATCTTCATTGCCAGCTCACAGGTCAGGTCTGCGCCTGCAACACCGCGCACACCATCGGTTCCAAAATATTTTCCCATAATAATACCCCACTTTCTATAGAAAGAAGCAAGTTTTAATATTGTAAGCATCCTCGCCCTCTCCGTCATCGCTGCGCGATGCCACCTTGTTCCCCTTCTGGCACTTCGTGCCACCTCCCCCGGCCGGGGGAAAATGGCGAAGCCAAAAGGGGGAATAAGCTGTCGAACGAAGTGAGACTGAGAGGGCAAGCCCGTTTCTCTCAGAACAAACTCTGCTGCCCGTTGTCCTCGGGCGCAGCGGCCTCCGGCGCTTTCAGGCCCAGATGTTCATAGGCCAGCCGCGTTGCGCAGCGGCCCCGGGGCGTCCGGGTCAGAAAGCCCATCTGCATCAGATACGGCTCACACA
>OKSD01003778.1_pt1 | contig 11040 bp, 10 predicted proteins | sample 1601221 | NCBI WGS metagenome assembly OKSD01 (sample SAMEA3541550, study PRJEB24748) | human gut metagenome | biome: human gut; feature: human-associated habitat; material: faeces | place: China | collected 2012
TTCTTGCTTGCACCGATTTCTGCATCAATTGATGTAAGTTTGATGTAAATCGCTGATTTGTGAGGTTGTCCTAAATCCCGAAACCCGCATAAATACTGAGTTTTTGCTGCTTTTATTTATCTAAGGGTTTCATTGTCGGGAACAGCAGGACATCCCGGATGGAAGCCGAATCGGTCAGCAGCATCACCAGGCGGTCCACGCCAAAGCCCAAACCGCCGGTGGGGGCCATGCCGTACTCCAGCGCAGTCACAAAGTCATAGTCCACCTCGGCACGGGTGTTCGGCTCCTCATGGCGTTTCGCCTCCACCTGACGCTCGAAGCGCGCCTTCTGATCAATGGGGTCGTTCAGCTCACTGAAGGCGTTGCCATACTCGGTGGCGCAGATGAAGTACTCAAAGCGCTCGGTAAAGGCGGGGTCCTCCGGCTTGCGTTTGGCCAGCGGGCTGTTTTCCACTGGATAATCATAAATAAAGGTCGGCTGGATGAGGTTCTCCTCCACATAGGCATCAAAGAACTCGGCCAGCACGGTACCCTTGGTCGCATCAGCAGGGACCTCCACATTCTTCGCCTTGGCGGCGGCACGGGCGTCCTCATCGCTCTTCCAGTCGTAGTAGTCCACCCCGGCGTACTTCTTCACCGATTCCGCCATGGTCAGGCGCTCCCAGTGGCCCAGGTCCAGCTCCACACCCTGGTAGGTGATCCTGGTACTGCCGCAGACATTCTGCGCCAGGCGGGTATACAGCTCCTCCACCAGATCCATCATGCCCTTGTAATCGGTGTAGGCCTGGTACAGCTCCACGGTGGTGAATTCGGGGTTGTGCTTGGTATCCATACCCTCATTGCGGAAGATGCGTCCCACCTCGTACACACGATCCAGGCCGCCCACGATGAGCCGCTTGAGGTAAAGCTCGGTCTCAATGCGCAGGTACATATCCATATCCAGCGTATTGTGGTGGGTCACAAAGGGCCGGGCGGAAGCGCCGATCTCCAGCGGCACCAGGATGGGGGTATCTACCTCCAGGAAGCCCTTCTCATCCAGGTAGCGGCGGATCTCGGTCAGGATGCGGCTGCGCTTATAGAAGGTATCCCGCACCTCCGGGTTCACAATAAGGTCCACATAGCGCTGGCGGTACCGGGTATCGGTATCCCGCAGCCCATGGAATTTCTCCGGCAGCGGCAGCAGGGACTTGGAAAGCAGCTTGATATGGGTGGTATGAACCGAGATCTCGCCCTTCTGGGTACGGAACACGGTGCCCTCCACGCCCAGGATATCACCGATATCCCACTTCTTAAAGTCGGCATAGTCTTCCTCGCCCACATCATCCCGGCGCACATATACCTGCAGCCGTCCGGTGGAATCCAGCAGATCCATAAAGCTGGCCTTACCCATCACGCGGCGGCTCATCATGCGGCCGGCAATGCGTACCGTTTTGCCCTCCAGCGCCTCAAAGTTATCCCGGATCTCCTGGTTCTTGGTATCCCAGTCATATTTCGTGATCTCATAGGGGTTCTTGCCGGCTTCGCACAGTGCCGCCAGCTTGTCCCTGCGCACCTTTACCTGTTCGTGCAGGCGCTCCTCTTCTTCTTCGGCCTCCGCTGCCGGGTTCATTACCTTTTCTTCGCTCATATTTTGTCCTCCTTCACCGGCGCAGGCATACCCGCCCCGTCACATTCATCCATTCCTGCAGGGGGCAATCTCCGGGCGCCCCTCCGCTTTTATCGAGCCGCCCCGCTTCGCCGGGGACGGCCCTCCCTCGCTGCGGAGCGCCCGGTGCTCCCGCCACTGCCGCTGCTGTGGGTATCACTTTATTCTACCATCAAATGCCCCGCAGGGCAAATAAAAAAGCAGAAAAGTTCAGCACTTTTCTGCCTTTTTGCCGGTAAATTACTTGCTGATGTCCAGAATGACCATCTCGAAGGCGCCGCCGGGGGCTTCCACCACCACGGTCTCACCCTTTTTATGGCCAATAAGCGCATGGCCTACGGGGGACTGGTCGGAAATTGTGTTCATCTCGTGGCCCACTTCCATGGCGCCAACGATGAGGTACTCACCCTCTTCCTCCATATCCTTATCCAGCACCTTCACCTTGGAGCCAACCCCCACCACATCCAGCGAAAGGCTGTCGGTATCCACGATGGTCACATGCTTCAGCTGCTCTTCCAGCACGGCAATGCGGGCTTCTATTTCCGCCTGCTCGTTTTTGGCAGCATCGTATTCACTGTTTTCGGAAAGGTCGCCGTAGCCGCGGGCGATCTTTATTTTCTCTGCGATCTCGCTGCGTTTGGTCGTTTTCAGCTCTTCCAGCTCTTTGGCCAGCTCATCATAGCCGGTCTGGGTCATTTGAATGGTGTTTACCATGAAATACAGCTCCTTTACGGGAGGCAAACGGTGCCCCGCTGCCCGACGATAGTCTAATTATTATAGTTTTTTCTGCCCAAAATGTCAAGTACGCATCAGCTTCCCCAGTTCGGTAAATTCCGCCAGCCGTCCATCAATGCGGCATCCCCCAAGGGTCAGCGGCAGCTTCACCCGGCGGGTACCGCACTCCGTTACCATCCCCCAAAAGGCGGTTGGTTCCGCCCCCGGTGGCACCTCCGCCAGCTGTTCCGGCGTCAGTGCCAGCGTCAGCCGGTTCACTGTGGGGTTCCCCTGTATCCCACTGCGGTCTGCAGTGATTATCGGCCGCCGCACCCGTATCACTCCTGTTGGATAGGGCGCCGCGCAAATGGAACAGTCCTCCAGCTCGGCTGGGGTCTCCGCCCATAGCAGCGGCAGGCCGTATTCCACCCGCAGCATGGTTTCCGCGGCAGCATAGCGGCTTCGCCGCAAGGTATATACCTTTACTCCCCGGCAGCAGTCCAGCCACTCCCCGCAGGCCCATGGCGCTATTCCCTGCGGGTCCAGCAGCCCCAGCAATCCGCTGCCCTTTCCCGCGGTTTGTTCCATGGCCTGCCGGGCGGCTGCCACCGTCAGCCTTGCCGTAAAGTCTTGCGGCCGGTAATCCCGCAGTGGGCAGCCCTCCGGTGCCAATACCTCCGGGGGGAGCAGCACCGGAGAACGCGGGCGGGGACACAGCAGGGCCAGCCGGTTCCAAGGCAGCCGTTCTGCTGGGCCGTGCCACACCACATACCGGTAGCGGTTTCCGCCGCAGCTGCGGTCCTCCCACTCCAGGGCATCACCCCGCAGCAGCCGTCCCAATCTCTGCCGCAGCGGCTCTTTTTTGTCCTCTACTGCTACCACCATGAACATCCCTTGCGCCCCCTTTGCCTGTCCTGTCCCATCCTATGCGCCACTAGGCCCATTTAGTACAAGCCACCGGGCTGGGGCCCGCAGGGCAAGCCGTCCTCCGGACGGCTTTGGTGGCGACCGCAGGCCGCCCCCCTACGCGGCACTCCGTGCCGCGGCCCTGCGGGCCCCGTCGCACCCCACCCCTGCCTTTCCACCTGCTAAAGCTCTCCCCCGCCTCAGATTAAATTCCATACATCCCCTCAATCCATTTTCGCCGTACAGCGAACAAATGTTTCACGTGAAACATTTTTGCCGCACTAAAAATAACCGGCCCCATTCCGGAGCCGGTCGAAAGATTTTATAATACAAAGAGATTTCGAATGGATTAGAGAAGAAATGGAAAAAATAAAATAGCTTGTAAAAACAAAAAAATCTCCTCGAAGCAGGAGCACCAGCTACGGCACTCGATGCAACGAGGAGACTAATTTGTGCAGTAATTATAGTGTAGGAATAATGCACGAATTACATACATTACTCGGTACTTAACCACTTTCACCAACACCGAAAACCAAGCAAATAAGCGGGTTTAGCAGTTGTTAATTTCCAGAATGTTTCTATAATATTACCGGATGGCCGCCGCCAGCACCTCCAGTGCCTTCTTATAGGGGGCATCCAGCTCAGCGTTGCCCAGGATATCACCCCGGTTACTCTCGCTGGCCGCCAGCTCCACCTCATAGTCAGGGCCCACACCGGTATCGCCAAAGCTCTTTTGCTTGGGCCCGGCATACTGCGCCGTGGTGACCTGGATGGCCGAACCACCCGAAAGCTTGAAGATCTCGGTGATATCGCCGTTGCCGGCGGTGCGGGCGCCTACCACCTTGGCCCGGCCAAAGTCCTGCAGCGCCATCACAAAGAGCTCCGTGGTGCCACCGGTGGTCTCATCGGCCAGCACCACCAGCGGAATATCCCAGCTGTTCGCATCGGATTCCGCCACGGCGGTCAGGTTGCCGTCCTTATCGCGGGAATAGGCCACAGTACCGCTGGGCAGCAGCGGATCCAGCAGCCGGACCGCATAGGAAAGTTCATTGCTGCTAACGCCGCGTACATCCAGCAGAATGCCCTTTACTTCCTGGGCCTTCAAGGCATTCAGCTGGGCGATGAACTGGTCGGCAGTGGTACCGCTCCACTCGGTAAAGCTGATATAGGCGGTATCTTCACTTACCATGGTCGTTTTTACTGTGGGCACCTCAATGGCGCGCAGGGTCAGCTCGTAGTTGTTCTCCTGGCTATCTTGTTGGATGGTCAGAGTCACCTTGGTGCCGGCTTCGCCGCGCAGGCGGCCCGCCATGTTTTCATTGTTATTTTCGGTCACGCGGGTGCCGTTTACATTGGTAATAAGCGCCCCCACCTTGATGCCCGCCATCTGCGCCGGAGAATCGGGATAAACCTCCCGAACCAGCAGATAGCCGGAGGAATCCATCTCGGTCACCAGACCCACGCCTACATATTTGCCGCTGCCGGATTGGGTATAGGCCTCATATTCCGCAGCGGTGAAGTAGCGGGCATTGCTGTCCTCCAGGCCATCGATATACCCGCGGGCAATGGCCTCCTGCAGCGCTTCCTCATTGATGGAGCCGTAGTAATTTTCCCGCACATACAGGTCTACCTCATGCAGAGAGCTGTACATTTTTTCCCGTTCGGTGATGCCTGTCATCTTCACATTGAACAGGTTCATCGAGTAGATCATGGTAAGGGAAAAGGCCACAGCCGCTACGATGGCCATATAGGCGATGGCCGCGCCAAGCGAAATTTTCTTGTTCATGCTGTTTTATGCTCCTGTTGTAACGCCGCTTACCTGCACACGGTGCCAGCACAGTGCCATTACAGATAATTGAGCGGATTGGTATGTGCGCCGTTGCGGCGGATCTCAAAGTGGAGATGATAGCCGGTGGACCAGCCGGTGGTGCCCACATAGGCAATGGTCTGACCCTTGGTCACGGTATCTCCCACGCTTACCGGAATGGAGGTGCAGTGGGCATACAGGGTGGAAAAGCCGCCGCCATGATCCACAATGAGATAATTGCCGTAGCCCCAGGCGCGGCCGTAGCCGGCGCCGGTGCGCACATAAATGACCGTACCGGAAGCAGAAGCCCGGATGGGGGTATTGGCCGGGGCGGGGAAATCCACACCGGTATGGTAGTCGGTGTTATTAAACCGCCAGCCGTAGTAGCTGCTGATGTAAGTATAGCCCTTTACCGGGTAGATAAATCCGGTGGTGCTGTAATCCACCTGGCTGCCGTTGCCGGCATTGGCAGCATAGATGGCATCAATATCAGCCTGGATCTGCTTCATCTCCTTCTGGATGGCAGCCTGATCGGCGAGATATTCCTGCTCCATCTTTTTGATATCCTGCAGGGTGCTTTCCACCTCGGTCTTTTGGCTGGTGAGGCTGGCCTTCTTGCCCTCCGCCGTCACCTTGGTATCCGCTAGGTCCTCTTTTTCCTCCTGCATCTGCGCCTGCAGCGTCCGCAGCTCGGTGATGTTATCCGCGAGGGCTTGCAGCAGAGCGCTGTCGTGCTCCGAGATGCGGCTGAGGTATTTGCCGTAGCTGAGGTAACTGCCCAGGCTATCCACGCCAAAGACCATGCCCAACATACTGGTGCCGACGCTGGTCTTGTAGATAGAGCGAATGCGCTTCATAAAGAGATCCTGCTGTTCCAGCACTTCCGCGCTCAGTTCATTGATGCGCTCCTCTTTATCGGCGATATCATTCTGCAGATAATTGATCTTGTTATCCAAAAGAGTGATCTGCTTTTGGGTATTGGTAATCTGATTGTTCAGGTTATTGCGGATCGCTTCCTGCTTTTCCTTTTCGGTCTTGGTCTGGTTCAGTTTATCCTTTAGGGCCTGCTGCTGCTTTTCCAGCTCACTGTACTGGCCGTTCAGGTGATCCAGGGTACTATCCGCGTAGGCGGTAATGGGCGCGGAGACCGTCAGCACCGCGGCGCACATCACCGCTGCCAGGATCTGCTTGCTGCATCTCTTCATGGTATTTGCCTTGTCCTTTCCGTTTGCACATTTGCTGTGGGTTTTCTTCTGTCAAACTTCAGGCTGTTGTCTTATCAGAACAGGAAGTCTCCCTTTACATAGTGTGTGTAAAGAGGGCGTTTTCCTGCATCATACTTTGAGATATTTGCCGACGAAGATAAAGCTGCCCACCATACCGAACAGCACCCCCGCCGCCACAAAGCCCAGCAGCATCTGCGGGGCGATGGAAACAAAGGGAATGAGGCTCTGGTAGGCCAGCTGCAGCCATCCACTGGCCGATTGGCCTACCCACTGATACAGGAAGTGGGTGCCCACCCACAGCAGCCCAAAGGCAATGAGGGCGGAAATGAGTCCAATGACCATGCCCTCCACCAAAAAGGGGAAGCGGATGAAGGCATTGGTGGCGCCGACATATTTCATAATATTGATCTCCCGGCGGCGGTTGAAGATCGTCACCCGGACGGTATTGGCAATGATAATGATGGAAACGACCATCAAAATAGCGACGATGGTAAGCCCCGCCACATGGATGGCGGTCTTGATACCCACCAGGGTCGTGGCCACCTCATTGCTGGATTCCACGCTTTCCACCCCGGAAAGGCTCTCCAGCGTCTTGACGGTCTCCGGCAGATTTTCCAGGCTGTTCACTTTCAAGCGGAAGGAAGCCGGCAGCGGGTTTTCATCCGCGTACTGCTCAAAGCCTTCCAAAAAGCTCTGGCTGCCCAGGGTGTCGCTCAGCTCCTTCAGGGCGTCCTCCTTGCTGATGTACTGCTTGGAGGCGATATTGGGCAGATCGTCGATCTCTGCCTTCAGCCTCTCGGTGCCGGCGCTGCCGAGGTCGTCATCGATCCAGACCACAACCTCATTGAAGCTTTCTACATAGCCCATCAAGGAATTGATATTGAGGGAAAGCAGCAGCGCCCCGCCGATAAGCACCATACAGGCGATAAGCACGCCGATGGAAGCCACCGACATCTGCCGGTTGGCGCGGATATTGTGCAGGCCCTCCTTGACCAGATAGCCAAAGGAATTCTTAAACATGGGAAGCACCTCCTTGATCCCGGATAATGCGTCCCTTTTCCAGTGTCACGGTACGGTGGTGGAAACGATTTACCAGCTCATGCTCATGCGTCACCATGAGGATGGTGGTACCGGTCTTATTGATCTCATCCAAAAGCTCCACGATCTCGTAGGAAAGCTCCGGATCGATATTGCCGGTCGGCTCATCAGCAATGAGCAGGTCGGGGTTATTCACCAGCGCGCGGGCCAGGGCCACACGCTGCTGCTCGCCGCCGGAGAGTTCCGGCGGATAGTGCTTGTACTTATCATCCAGCCCCAGCAGATTCAGAATATAGGGCACCCGCCGGCGGATAAACCGCCGCGGCACACCGGTCACCTGCAGGGCAAATGCCACATTATCAAAGACCGTCATGGTGGGGATAAGCCGGAAATCCTGGAACACTACACCGATGGTGCGACGAAAGTAAGGAATCTCTCGCTGCTTCATATGGATAAGGTCCCGGCCGTTTACCATCACCTCGCCCTCGGTGGGTACTTCCTCCCGCAGCAGCGTTTTGATGAGGGTGCTTTTGCCGGCACCGGAATGCCCCACCACAAAGACGAATTCGCCTTTTTCGATATGTAGATCCACCCCATCCAACGCGCATACGCCGTTGGGGTAGGTCTTGGTTACTCCTTGCAGATCAATCAAGGGATACACCGCCTTGCTCTATAGGATATTGGGTCAGCCCTTAAATGACATCAAAGCTGTCTTTTTAGTACTTCACAGGGTTCGCGGTCAGGTACTTCTTCACCATCAGCGCCACCTTAAAGATGATGGCATGGTCAAACTCCCGCAGATCGAGACCCGTCAGCTTCTTGATCTTCTCCAGGCGATACACCAGGGTATTGCGGTGAACAAACAGCTTACGGCTGGTCTCGGAAACATTCAGGTTGTTCTCAAAGAACTTCTGAATGGTGAAAAGGGTCTCGTGATCCAGGCTTTCGATGGAGCCTTTCTTAAAGACCTCGCGCAGGTACTGCTCGCACAGGGTGGTGGGCAGCTGATAAATGATGCGCGCGATACCCAGGTTATCATAGCTGACGATAAGCCGCTCGGTATCGAATACCTTGCCCACCTCCAGCGCGGCCTGCGCCTCACGGAAGGACCGGGCCAGATCCTTGATGCCGGCAATGACACTGCCAATGCCGACCTGCGCCTTGGTGTAGAATTCACCGCCCAGGGTATCCACGATGGAACGGGCCAGCTTTTCCAGATCCTTGCTTTCGATGCCGGGCTTGACTTCCTTCACCAGTACAATATCGGTCTCATTGACATTAAAGACAAAGTCCTTCTGCTTATCGGGGAAGAGGTTCTGCACCACATCAAAGGCGGAAACGCTGCTGTTGGCCTGCACCCGCACCAGCAGCACCGCGCGGCTGGCATCGGAGGAAAAGTGCAGCTCCCGCGCCTTGGCAAAGATATCGCCGGGCAGGATGTTATCCAGAATGATATTCTTGATAAAATTGCCGCGGTCGTATTTTTCATCGTAGTACTGCTTGATGCTGGAAAGAGAGATGCTGAGCACGCCGCACATTTTGGCCGCCAGGTCATCGCTGCCGGAAACAAACACGGCATACTCCGACTTCATCTTGGAGCCAAAGGGCTTGTAGGTAATGCCGTCCCGGATGAACAGCTCGTTATTTTCGCCCAGATCCGCCGCCAAAAAATCGTTCGGCTCGCCGATCTTGGTCAGGTCGCTGCAGGCAATGATGGTGGCGCTCTCATCAATGACGCCGATCATGCGGTCCACAGTATCCCGCATCTGATAAACCAGGCCCTGGAACAAACGGTTCGACATAAAACTACCCCTCTACTTTCGCAAAAAATTGCTGTCACACACAGTCTATGATGAATGAACACTTTTATTTTACCTAATATTTTGTGCAAATGCAACAGTTTTCTGCTTTTTCCTTGGAAAAACCCTCAATTCCTTTGGGCAATATCATCAGATTATGGGGCTGTTTCTTGTCAAATCCAACACCTCCAACCCAAAATGTTGGGCCTTGCTGGCGGCCTCGGCACAAAATGGGGGGATGCGCTTCCATCATTTTGCACAAAGAAAACCAGGTCACAGGGGGCTGGTGTAGTTCCAATTTACCATAAAAATATGAATATTCCGTGACCCCCCGGTGATGATTGCTTGAGGATTTTCCGGAGCTTGGTGCAATCTGCCAAGAAAAACGGCAGTCCCTGCCGCTGCCGGTAAGGACTGTCCATTCTGCCATTTTACATTTATTCCGGCAGGTGCTGCTGCCGCAGCAGAGAGATCTCCTCTTCACTCAAGGGGCGGCACTCACCGGGGGCCAGGGTATCATCCAGCCGCAATGCCCCCATAGAAAGCCGGTGCAGGCCCGTAACCACCGCTCCGCAGCAGCCGAACATCCGCTTGATCTGATGGTAGCGGCCCTCCCGCAGCGTCACCACTCCGGTATCTTCCGATTCAATGGTCAGCTCCGCCGGCTGGCAGCGGCCGTCCTTCAGCTCTATTCCTTCGGCAAAGCGGTGTACCATTTCCTCCGTCATGGGGATATCGATGGTGACACGATACCGCTTGGGCACATGCTTTTGGGGAGCCAGTATCTCGTGGGCCAGGGCACCGTCATCGGTTAGGATCATGAGCCCTGTGGTGTCCTTATCCAGCCGTCCCGCCGGGAACAGCTCCTTGCGGCGGTATTCCGGCGGCACCAGCTCCAGCACTGTTTTATCCCGGGCATCCCGCGCCGCGGAAACAACCCCCTGCGGCTTGTGAAGCATCAGCGTCAGGGTGCGCTGCACCCGCAGCAGCTCCCCCGCCACCACGATCTGCTCCTCCCCGGTCACCTTGCGCTCCGGATGTTTTTCCACCGTACCGTCTATTGTCACCCGGCCCTTGGTGATCAGTTCCTTGACCTCCCGCCGGGAGAGCATTCCCTGCGAAGCCAGCAGCTTGTCCAGTCGTTCCATGCGGCCGCCCCCTTTCTCCTCCTATTGTAGCAGGGAACCGGGGCGGGATGCAACCGCCCCGCCCCATTTTCTCAACCCGGGATGACCTCCATGCAGAATCCTCCCTGCTCCATCTCGCTGATATCCGCCCCAATGATCCTATCCTTATAGACAAGGATGTGCGCAGCTACCTCATCCTTTTCGGGGTAATTGGTGATGTGATAGGTATATTCCATTACAGTTTTGCCCCGCAGTTTATCCAGATTGAAGCCCTGCGCCTGCTGCAGGGAGGCATACCCGGTATAGACCTCATCCCACTCCGCCGGGATCACGATCTCCTCTTCACTAATGGGCGGCACTTCCGCCTCCCAGCCGTATTTTCGCAGGAACTCAATGCGCTGGTTTTCCTCTCCGCCGGGGATGCCTTTATTAAAAAGGCTCCAGGCCGGCAACGCTACCGGCTGCTGACTGGTAAGCACCACCGTGCCTACCACCGCCGCTACCAGCAGCACCGCAAATGCCAAAACGCTGCCCCGCCGCAGCCGTACCGAATGATAACCCATATGCCCCACTCCTTTCTGCTTCCGTTTCATCTTTATGCGGCAAGCTGACGGAATAGAGATAGCGGCAAAAGAAAATCTCCGCGAAGGGCAGGTTCCGGCCGCAGGCCCGGCGGCGCAATGCGCCGCCGAAGCGGACCGAAGGTCCGCCAGCCCGCCGAAACGGCGGCACCGTTGTTCCGCAAATCATCGACAACCAATATCATTATCTGATCGTA
>OKSD01003787.1_pt1 | contig 11021 bp, 10 predicted proteins | sample 1601221 | NCBI WGS metagenome assembly OKSD01 (sample SAMEA3541550, study PRJEB24748) | human gut metagenome | biome: human gut; feature: human-associated habitat; material: faeces | place: China | collected 2012
GTACATGGAATATAGACAGGAATGAGAAGCAGTGCGAAAGCGCTGTTTTTTTGTTAAACAATTTGAGTTTATAATGAAAAATAAAAAGAAATAACGTAATATAGGTAGTAGAGTATCCAGCTTTGCGAAGTAGAGGAGCTGAATGTAGCATCAGAAAATGGATATGATCACATTTCCATTGCAGTAGATTCAGAGGCAGAGATTATGGAGAAAATCAAAGCGTATCCGGTAAAAGCAATCAATGACCATTGGTTTTCGCTTCCAAACGGAACAAAGATTGAGTTAAAACCGCTGGCAGAGTGGAAAGTAGATGCATAAAACCTCACAAGGAGATTATGAAGTATGAGATTAAGAAATATTTTGATTGTTGTAGAAGATATCGAGAAATCGAAGAAATTTTATCATGATTTATTTGGACTTGATGTAATACTTGATAATGAAGGAAATGTCGTTCTGACAGAGGGACTTGTACTTCAGGAGAAAACAATTTGGAAGAACTTTCTGGAAAGAGATATCATTTCAGAGAGTAATTCCTGTGAGTTATATTTTGAGGAGAAGAATATCGAAGCTTTTGTCGAAAAACTGGATAAGCTTTATCCGGATATAAAGTATGTGAATCGTTTGATGACGCATAGCTGGGGACAGAAGATTGTTCGTTTTTATGATTTGGATGGAAATCTGATAGAGGTTGGAACACCAATGTAAAAAACCTGCTTAATAGTACTAGTAAAAAGAAAGAAATCGACAGGATGAAAATGATAAGCTCATTTAGAAAACATCCTGTCGGTTTCTTTTATTTACGCGAGCAACGAGCCAAAGTCCGTACTTGCACGAGACCTTGGAGAATGCTGCGATAACTATCTGATCATCCCTAGAAATGCTTCATGAATCCGTATGTCCTGATCTAATTCCGGATGAAATGCAAATGCAATCTGATTCTTATATTTCACTCCGACAATACGATCCTCTACAATACTGAGGATCTCAGGTGTATTTCCGGACGTGTCTGTATGAACAGATTCTACATAAGGTGCTCGGATGAAAGTCATAGGAATTTCACCGATACCGGCTGCTTCAGCATTTGTATGGAAGCTTCCAAGCTGGCGACCGTAGGCGTTTCGTTTGACTGTCATAGGAATGGTTTCAAAATAGGTTTCGTCTTGTTCAGCAATGTCAGAAGCCAGGAGAATCATTCCGGCACAAGTGGCCAGAACAGGCATTCCGGATTGAATCTTTTCTTTTAAAGGTTCGAACATGTTAAGATCGTGTAAGAGTTTTCCCTGAACGGTGCTTTCACCGCCGGGAAGGATAATCCCATCAAAATCTTTTTGCAGATCAGAAGCCTGTCGGAGTTCAATGGTATGAACTCCAAGCTTTTGAAGCATCTGTTCGTGCTCTATGAATGCTCCTTGAAGGGCAAGTACTGCGATTGTCATTTTATTTTCCTCTTTCTGCCATGAGAAGTTCAATTTCCTGTTCGTTGATGCCGACCATAGCTTCACCAAGGTCAGATGAAAGTTCAGCGATCAGTTTTGCATCTATATAGTTTGTAACGGCCTGTACGATAGCAGCAGCACGTTTCGCCGGATTTCCGGATTTGAAGATACCGGAACCGACAAAGACTCCCTCTGCGCCTAACTGCATCATAAGAGCAGCATCAGCAGGAGTTGCAACACCACCGGCAGCAAAGTTTACAACAGGAAGTTTTCCGTTTTCATGTACATAAAGGACAAGATCATAAGGAACCTGCAACTGTTTGGCTGCCTCGAAAAGTTCATCTTCACGCATACTTACTAGTTTGGAAATTTCACTGTTCATTTTGCGCATATGGCGAACTGCCTGAACAATATCACCGGTTCCCGGTTCACCTTTTGTACGGATCATAGAAGCTCCTTCATTGATACGTCTGAGTGCTTCGCCAAGATCTTTTGCACCGCAGACAAATGGAACATCAAACTCTCTTTTGTTAATATGGTAGACATCATCTGCAGGTGAAAGGACTTCGCTTTCATCAATATAGTCGATTTCAATTGCCTGAAGTACCTGAGCTTCTGCAAAATGTCCGATTCTGCATTTGGCCATAACAGGAATTGAAACAGCTTCCTGGATTCCTTTGATCATCTTCGGGTCACTCATACGGGAAACTCCACCAGCAGCGCGGATGTCAGCCGGAATTCTTTCCAGCGCCATAACAGCACATGCACCGGCAGCTTCTGCAATCTTTGCCTGTTCCGGAGTTGTAACATCCATGATCACTCCACCTTTTAACATCTGTGCCAGATTTTTATTCAATTCATAACGTTCATTATTTGTACTCATTTTTAAATCCCCTTTTCTTTACTAATTCGATAGGTAATAGTATAATGACAAAGTGACTATATAAAAATACTCAGTTTTGATATATTCAAAAAGGTCAGAATGGAGAAAAAAGTAAATATGTTGACATATAATTTTGAAAATATAGGGTCAGATACGCTTTATCAATATTTGTATAAATGTATCAAGAATGACATTATTCAGGGGGAAATTAAGAGTGGAGAAAAACTTCCATCAAAGCGTGCACTTGCAAAAAATCTGGCCATAAGTGTGATCACTGTCGAGAATGCCTATGGTCAGCTTGCAGCAGAGGGATATATTTATTCCGTTCCAAAGAGTGGATTTTATGTAGCAGACCTGCGGGATGACAGAATGAAAAGCGAGAGTGGTTTATCAGAAAATAGGATTTACAGCAATAAGTTAAACCTTACCGGTGGAAAGAATGCTTATATCGCAGATTTTACGAGTAATCAGACGGAACAGAGTGCATTTCCATTTTCTATTTGGACAAAGACGATGCGGGCAGTAATGAATGACTATCAGACTGAATTGATGCTTAATCCACCGTGTGGCGGAGTAATGGAATTAAGACAAAGCATTGCGGATTATCTGAAAGCATTCCGAAATATGACGGTGCGGCCGGAACAGATCATTATTGGTGCTGGAACAGAATATTTGTCCAGTCTTTTGATTCAGCTTTTGGGAAAGGAATTGAAATATTCAGTTGAAAATCCGGGATATCATAAAATCGCAAAAATTTATCGCAGTATGGGAGCTTGTTATGAGTATATAGAAATAGAAGAGGACGGACCGAAGGTAGAAGAACTGGAAGAAAAAGAAATCAATGTGATACATTGTTCTCCGTCACATCATTATCCAACGGGAATCGTAATGCCAATCAGTAAACGTTATGAGTTACTTGGCTGGGTGACAAAAACGAAAGATAGATATATTATAGAAGATGAATATGACAGTGAACTTAGATTGAATGGTAAGCCAATTCCATCACTTCAGAGCATTGATGTATCGGGAAAAGTGATTTATATGAATACATTTTCCAAGACTTTGTGTTCAACAGTGCGAATCAGTTATATGGTGCTACCGGATGAATTGGCAGAACGATTTTACAGAGAACTTTCTTTTTATTCCTGTACGGTATCAAATTTTGAACAATATACGTTAGCGCAGTTTATGAATTCAGGGGCATTTGAGAAACATATTAACCGGCTGCGTAATTATTATCAGCAGAAGAGAGACCGGATCCTGGAAGCATTTTTACAGGGAGTATTGAAAACTAAAATCAAGATTCTGGAAGAAGATTCAGGAGTACATTTTTTAATGAAAGTAGATACAAACCTGAGTGAAGAAGAATTTCTGGATAAAATGAAGAGCAAAGGAATTAAGCTGGCTGCATTGTCATCCTATTATCATTCAAGTGAGAAGAAGAAAAAGTATGAAAATATTTATGTTATGAATTATTCATTTGTTGATTGTGAAAAAATGGAATATGTTGCAAAGATGATAACACAAGTGGAATGACATGGAGAAAAGTATAGAGGGAGAAAGATAAAATGACTTTGCGAAAGAAATTAATGCTCTCTTTTTTGATACTGGTGCTTTTGATGGGATCAATGATTGGATATTTTTCTTATCAAAATGCAAAAAATCTTGTATTGGAAAACAAAGAACAAGAGATGGCTGATACAATTAACAGAATTGATATCTCTATTAATAGTCAGGTTCAGCAGATCAATCGTCTGGCTGAAAATGTAAAATCCAGTCAAATCGTGAGGGCATATTTGAAAAAAGAGATACATACGCAGGAAGAAACAGAAGAATTAAATGATTGGATGGAAGGACTTTTAAATCTTATATCAAGCTGCACAGATTTGATACTGATGAATGAAGATGGAACCGTGTATTACAGCTATTCAGGCTGTCAGGCAGTGAATGATAAAAGACGGATGGAAGTATATGAGAATGCAGCAAGTAACCTTGTTGGAGATGGTACCTGGACGGAAAAAGGAAGTTCGCTTTGTCAGAAAAATGCAGAAGAAGTAGTAACATTTATAAGTTCTATCAATAAGGTAATTCTTGCGATAGAATTGAATCCGGAGACGTTTGGACTTTTGATGTTGAATAATTATAGTACCTTTCAAAATCAGTACACTTATCTGGTGGATTGCGCCGGAAATGTTCTGTGCTCGAATAAGACAAATATTTATGATTGGGGAGATGTCGTAACAAAAGGGATGGAAAAAGGAGTTAGAAGATATGAATTCAACTGGGATAATAAGGATTATTTTGCCTGTAGGCAGTATAATGGACTGACCGGATGGGAGACTTATTCAGTGGTTTCGACAGATGATTTCTTTCCACAGGCAAAGAGACTTCGAGAAGCAATTATGGGCCTTGTTTTGCTGGCAATGCTGGCGGCAGGAGTTGGAATTTTTATTTTGTCCTATACATTTACAAGGCCAATCGGGAGATTGAAAAATGCTATGAAACAGGTCGAAGCAGGAGATTTTGAAATACAGGTAGAATCAAAAGCACATGATGAAATAGGAATGCTGATTCAGTCTTTTAATTATATGGTCAGTAGATTACGCCAATTGATTATGGAAGTATACCAACAAAAACTGGCACAGAAGAATGCAGAGCTTACAGCACTTCAGGCTCAGATCAATCCACATTTCCTTTACAATACATTAGATTCTATCAATTGGATGTTAATTGAAAAGGGAGAATGGGAGATAAGTGATGTTGTAGTATCTTTAGGAGATATTTTGAAATATTCACTTCATGGAGAAGAGATGCTTGTACTTTTTGAGGAAGAATTAAAATATATTGAAAGTTATCTTTGTATTCAGAAGAACCGATTAGAAGATCGTCTGACAGTTCAGATAGAAATAGATGAAGAAGCAAAGCTGTGTTTTGTTCCGAAGCTGATTCTTCAGCCGATTGTGGAGAATGCGATTCTGCATGGAATTGAGAAGAAGAAGGAGATGGGCAGAATCCAGATTCAAGCGATTGTCAGAGAAGGAACTCTTGAGATACGTGTAACAGATGATGGAATCGGTATGCAGCCAGATTGTTTGATGAGGTTTAGGGAGAGTATTATGTCAGATGAAATCAGTGGAAAGCATATTGGAATGCGAAATGTACATCGTAGAATCCAGCTGCATTTTGGAGAGGCATATGGATTAAAAATTGACAGTGAATGGCAGAAAGGGACAACCGTTACTATTCTTCTCCCGGTAGAAGAAGTGGATCAGGCAAAGGAGGTTACAGAAGATGAAAATCGTAATTGTAGATGATGAACCGAAGATCAGGAATGGTCTATCAAAATTATTGTCATCCAGACCTGGATTTAAGATTACAGGTGTATTCGAAAATGCCATGGAAGCGCTGGAACAGTTGTCTGTTTATTATGCGGATGTGATTATTACTGATATTAAGATGCCGGAGATTAATGGTCTGGATCTGATCAATCGAATCCGTGAAAAGGATGAGAATACAAAAATTATTATATTAAGTGGTTATAGTGATTTTTCTTTTGCACAGAGAGCAATAGAGCTTGGTGTGACCAGATATCTGACAAAGCCTACAAATGCCAGAGAATTGATTGGAATTCTGGAAGAAATTGAGAAAAATATTCAGAAACCTCGGAGTGAAGAAAAACAAGAAATGAAAGTGACAAATCTTTTTGTTCAGAAAGCGATGGACTACATTTCTATGAATTATTCACAAAAGCTGACCTTGACAAAGATTTCAGAACAACTTTGTATCACGCCCAACTATTTGAGTGAGTTGTTTAAAAAACATACAGGTCAGAATGTATCTGAATATATTATAGATTACCGGCTGGAGAAAGCTTGTCAATTTCTTAAGAATCCGCAGCTTAGAATAGGAGAAGTTTCAGAAAAAGTGGGAATTAACGATGTTCGTTATTTCAGCAGTATGTTTAAGAAAAAATATAATCTTACGCCGACAGAATACAGAAACAAACAATAAAAGATAAAAAATATATTTTAAATAATTCTCTCATGGAAATGTAGAAAATCTAACATAAAAACCGTAAATATTAAACAAAAGTAGAAAGTTATCACATTGAAAATGCAACAAAATGTACTAAAATTGAAGTATAAGATATCAATGCGCAAATGATATATCGAAACAAAAATAAAAAATAATGGAGGTACATTATGGGGGCTTTTCAAAGACAGATAGGCGATATGGTAGAATTGACACCGGAAGGTGAAAAGGAAATCCATAAATACAAAAATAATTATGCAGATGCGACAAAACCATTGAGTTCAAAAGAGCGTAACTGGTCAGCATGGGACATGGGAAATCTGTGGATTGGTATGATTGTATCTATCGCAGTATATCAGGTGGCAAGTGGACTGATCGTATCTGGTATGTCATGGGCACAGGCATTGTTAACGATTGTATTAGGACATACACTTGTTATGATTTTTGCAGTTGTTCTTGGACATTTCGGTACAAAGTATGGACTTGGTTATCCGATGCTCAGTAAAATGGTGTTTGGATCAAAAGGAACTGTAGTCCCGTCAATTGTCCGTGGAGTACTTGGGTGTTTCTGGTTCGGTGTTCAGGCATGGATTGGCGGTCAGGCACTTAATGCAATTATCGGAGCAATCATTCCAGCATGGCATGGACTTGGATTTAAAGGTTTATTTATTTCGTTCTTATTATTCTGGGCAATGAACGTATATATTGCAGGATCAGGATCCAGTGCATTACAGAAACTGGAAAAGTTTGCAGCACCGGTATTGATTGTGTTGAGCTTTATCGTAATCATCTGGGGAATTAGAAGTGCAGATTGGAGTGTGTCGAAACTTCTTTCTGACCCATCTCTTCAGGGAGATCCGTCCAAGAATTTCTGGACACTGTTTTTCCCGGCATTGTCTTCAATGATTGCATTTGACGGTGGTATTGCACTGTCTATGGCAGATTTCACAAAGAACTGTAAAACACAGAAGGCACAGGCAGTAGGACAGCTTGTCGGGGCACCTGTAATGACAGCATTCATTTCCTTTGTAGGAATTTGCGGAACAGCAGGAGCAGCAATTGTATTTAAAGAAGCAATCTGGGAGCCGGCAGTTCTTGTAAGTAAATTTGACAATCCGATTATTGTAATTATTTTCTCGTTGTTCATTATTATGGCAGTACTGACAACAAATGTTGCAGCAAATCTGGTTCCACCGACAAATGTTATCGCAACTTTATTTGCAAAGAAAGTAAGCTACAAAAAGGCTGCTTTGATTGCAGCAGTACTTGCTTTATTTGCTCAACCGTGGAATGCACTGGCAAGTGCGTACGATTTGATTTATAATGTATGTGGAATGCTTGGAGCGTTGCTGGGACCTATCTCAGGATTATATCTGGTATCCTATCTGTTTGAGCATAAGACAGAGGTTGATATGGTTGATATGTACAAGGAAGACGGCGGAAAATATTATTATTCAAAAGGCTTTAATGTACCGATCATCATTATTTTTGTGGCAGCAATGATCATTATCTTTGCCGGAAAATATATTGCACCACTGAAATTTATCTTTGACAATGCATATGTAGTAGGAAGTATCGGTGCAGGTCTTGCATACTTTATCTATATTAAAGCAGCAAAAAGAGGTTAGAAACAGCACTCATCAAGTACAAAAATCACCGCAGCTATGGAAAGCATAGACTGCGGTAGAAGTATAACTGAAACTAAGAGAGGAGTGGAAGTATCATGAAAACACTTGTAAAAAATGGAATGATCGTATCACCGGAGGACACTTATGAAGCAGATGTCCTGATTGAGGATGGTGTGATCGAATGTATCGGAAAAAACCTGGAAGCAAAATTGGGGGATGCAGATAAGGTGATCGATGCGAAAGGAAAATATGTTCTCCCGGGAGGTATTGATGTTCATACGCATATGGATATTGATGTCGGAATCGCGAGAGCAGTAGATGATTTTTATACAGGTACTGTTGCAGCCGCATGCGGCGGAACTACAACAATCGTAGACCATATGGGATTCGGACCGGCAGGATGCCCACTACATCATCAACTGGATGTATATCATGGACTGGCAGATGATAAAGCTGTTATCGATTATGGATTCCATGGAGTAGTTCAGCATGTAGACGAGTCTATTTTAAATGAACTTGAGACAATGATGGATGACGGAGTCCAGAGCACAAAGGTTTATATGACTTATGGCTATAAGATTGATGATGATGGTATTTTAGAAGTTCTTAAGAAGATGAAAGAACTGCATGGAATCACAGCATTCCATTGCGAGAATCATTATGTGGTAGAGCATCTGAAGAAAGAATATGGTGATGCCGGAAAGACTGCGCCGATCTATCATGCAAAGAGCAGGCCGAATCTTGCAGAAGCAGAGGCTGTAAGAAGAGTCCTTTATCTTGCGAAGCTTGCAGGTGATGCACCGGTGTATATTGTACATCTTTCTTGTAAGGAAAGTCTTGAAGCAGTTGAAGAAGCAAGAAGAAACGGACAAAAAAACATTTTTGTTGAGACATGTACACAGTATCTGACACTTACAGAAGACAGATATAAAGATCCGGATGGATTGAAATATATTATGTCTCCACCGCTTCGTACACAGCAGGATCTTGATGCGCTGTGGAAAGGATTAGAGGCAGGAGAGATTCAGATCGTTGCGACAGATCATTGTCCATTCAATTATGCAAAAGAGAAACAGGACGGCAAGGATGATTTCAGAAAATGTCCGAATGGAGCTCCGGGAGTTGAAGAAAGAATGATTCTTCTTTTCTCAGAAGGTGTAATGAAAAACAAAATCAGCATCAACAAGCTGGTAGAAGTTGCCTGTACAAATCCGGCAAAGGTGTACGGAATGTATCCTAAGAAGGGAATTATTGAACCGGGAGCAGATGGAGACCTTGTGATTATTGATGCTGATGCAAAACAGACATTGACTCACAAGATGATGCACGGAGCTGTTGATTATACTTCTTATGAAGGAACAGATCTGCACGGAAAGATTGATCTCGTAATGCAGAGAGGAAATATCATCGCTGAAAATAATGAATTTAAAGGGAATCGAGGAGATGGAAAGTATCTCTACAGAAAACCTTTTCTAGGAGATTTATAATCGAAAGACAGAGAATCTGAAAGATACAGAACTCAAAAATAAAGGATAACAAGGCATGGAAGATACCAGGAAAAAAAAGAAAATAAAAGCTGAGACAGTCTTCATTGTTGCAGTATTACTTATCATTGTTGCAGTAATCGAAGGAACTACTTACCGAAAAATTATTCCGGCCAATCAGCCGAAAGTTGTTGTAATTCTTCCGGGAGATATAAATGATCAAAGTTGGAATAAGGGAAATTACGAAGGGATTCTTGCAAATCAGAACAAAGATAAGAAAATTAATCTGGAGTATCAGAGTAATGTCGAAGAGAAAGACTTTGACGCAGTGATTCGCAGATATGCAGAAGATAATTATAATCTGATCATACTTGCAGGATCACAGTTCGAGGAGGTTGTTTCTTCCGTGTCAGGAGATTATCCGAAAGTTGATTTTTGTATTTTAAATGGCCGATCGGCATCAGGTAAAAATACATTCTCTGTTTATCCAAAAGAAGAGGAGGCAAGCCATCTGGCGGGAATCATTGGTGGAAATCTGACGAAGACAGGAGTATTTGGCATTATTGCCGGTTATCCGAATGAGGCAATGGAGACCTTGTTGGATCAATACGAAAAGGATGTTCGTCAGTTGGCTGCGGATAGAAAGCTTCCGAATGCAACAGTACTCAGGGCCTATGCGAATAGTTGGGAAGATGAGGAACTTGGAAAAGAGATTGCAAACCAAATGATCGGAAAAGGTGCAGATGTTTTATTTATTTACGCAAATAAAGTTGGAAATGGCTGCATTGAGGCTGCAAAGGAAAATGGAGTAAAGGTGATTGGATTTTCGGAGAATCAAAATGATCTCGCTCCGGGAACGGTTGCAGCATCGATTAAGTTTGATTTCGGAAAAATATATTCCTGGATTTTGGATCATTATATGGATGGAAAACTCAATGGTAATGAAGTTTATGGAGTAGGTATCGAAGAAGAAATTTTTATTCCGATTTTTACAGATGAAGTATCAAAGGAAGTACAGCAGACGGTAGAAAATAATATGAAATAATCAGAGAACCCCCAAAACAGAACCGTTCACGGTAATGTTTTAGGGGGGTTTTTTGTAGTTATATATTTTAGACCATTACATTAGATCAGATGTGTACTTTCAAGCTTCTCCATAAATGCGTCGTTCATCTTTATGATCGGTTTTCTGAGCAGAAGACCAAGCAGCAGTGACGGTGCAAGGAAGATTGCCAGTTTGCCGAGCTCTGTGGCATAAGTTGTTCCGTAGAACCCTGCAATACATTCACGCATCGCATTCATGCTGTGTGTGAACGGCAGAAGTGGATAAACAACCTGGAAAAACTTCGGTGCACACTGGATCGGGAATGTTCCACCACTTCCTGCAACCTGCATTACCATCAGGACAACGGCAATTGCTTTACCGATATCTCCAAAGGAGACAGTCAGTGCATAGATCAGATTCACATAGACAAAGCTTGTAAACATACCGGTTAGTACAAACATTACCGGATGCTTACACTGAATACCAAGGAAGAAAAGATCTCCAAGACAGATG
>OKSD01003789.1_pt1 | contig 11015 bp, 10 predicted proteins | sample 1601221 | NCBI WGS metagenome assembly OKSD01 (sample SAMEA3541550, study PRJEB24748) | human gut metagenome | biome: human gut; feature: human-associated habitat; material: faeces | place: China | collected 2012
AGGGTTCCCTCTCCCCCTCCAAACCTCCCCCCTTCTCCCTCAAAGACTTTTGACTTTATCGAATCCCTGTTCGCCGCGTTCCCTGTTTTCGTTTCATTGGGCGGCTCTTTCTTTCTCACCGGAAAGATCCTACATTTCATAAAGAGTATTCGTCTTCCCATTCTTCAGAAGGTTTCTTCATGGCCAGCAAGATTAAAGAAACATATGTGTGTGCGGAATGCGGGGCAAAGTCGCCGCTGTGGCGGGGGCAATGCCTCGTGTGCAAAGCGTGGAATTCGCTGGAACTGGTAGCCGCGCCCGTCGAAGGAGCGCGGAAGCGCCCGATAGGGAGCCTCGGCTCGGTGAAAGCCATGCCGCTGGCCCATGTCGAGGATCACGGGCACGAGCCGTTCGGCACGGGGCTTGAGGCGCTGGACCGCGTGCTCGGCAGGGGGCTTGTTCCGGGCAGCGCCCTGCTCATGGGCGGTGAGCCGGGCATCGGCAAGTCCACGCTTTTGCTGCAAATGGCCGGGGCCGTGGCCGCTTCGGGCAAGCTGGTTCTGTACGCGAGCGGCGAAGAATCGTTGCCGCAGATCAAGGATCGCGCCAACCGTCTGGGAATGCTGCATGACAACTTGCTGGCATTGTCCACATCGCGGGTCGAGGACGTACTGCCGTTGCTTGAGGGCGACGGCGCGCCTGATCTGCTTATCGTGGACTCCGTGCAGACGTTTACGTCGGAAAGCGCGGAAGGCCTGCCCGGTAACGTGAGCCAGGTCCGGGCCGTGGCGACGGAGATCGTCGACGCCTGCAAGCGCGGCACCACGACCGTGGTCCTGGTGGGCCATGTCACAAAGGACGGCGCGCTCGCCGGGCCGAGGCTGCTTGAGCACATGGTCGATACGGTCATTTCGCTGGAAGGCGATCGGCGCCAGATGTTCCGGCTCCTGCGCGTGCTGAAGAACCGTTTCGGGCCGAATCAGGAATTGCTGGTCTTTCAGATGGTCCGGCAGGGGCTGGAAGTCGTTGAGGACCCCGCAACCTATTTTTTGGGCGCGCGCGACGCGAGCCTCAGCGGGACGGCGGTGGTTATGGCCGTGGACGGGCAAAGGCCGCTGGCCGTGGAAGTGCAGGCGCTGGTCACGCGCAGCTACTTGTCGATCCCCCGGCGTACGGGGCTGGGATTTGACGTCAACCGATTGCATCTTATCTTGGCTGTATTGGAAAAACGCCTGCGCCTGAACTTCGGTCAGGTCGACATTTATGCCAAGGTCGGCGGCGGCATGAAGATTCAGGAGCCGGGCATGGACCTCGCGCTCGTGGCGGCGATGTTGTCGTCCTTCTACGATGTGCCGCTTCCCGAGCGGGCCGTGCTGTGGGGCGAAGTGGACCTCAACGGCCAGATCCGCCCCGTGGCCGCGCACGATATCCGGCTTTCGCAGGCGCGCAGGCTTGGCTACAAACCGATCCTTTTTCCTTCGCAGGGCGAGGGCGACGGAATCGCCACGGTCGTGGAGTTGCAGGACAGGCTGTTCCGCCGCAAGAACTGACGGCGGAAGCGGAAAGGGCCTCAAGCCGGGCGGGCGCGGATCTCCACGGGGCCGGTTTTGGCGTGTGGGGAAAAAATGCATGACGCTCCCCTGTTGCTCTTGCGCGGCCCTTGCGAACGCGTTATCAGGAATTATTCTTTATTTAAAAGGACGATTGAACCATGAGCCAGAATCCCTTTCACGCGGCCCCGGGCGGCCAGCCGGACGTCATCATGGACGTTGAGGTGGCAGAACCGAAAATGTATCAGGTCCTGCTTCACAATGATGACTATACGACCATGGAGTTCGTCGTGAATATCCTGATGACCGTTTTTCACAAGACGGCGGATCAGGCCACGAACATCATGCTGGCCGTGCACAAGCGCGGAAAAGGCATTGCTGGGGTCTACCCTCATGAAATCGCCGAAACCAAAGTAGATAAAACTCATTTCCTTGCGAGAGAGGCAGGCTACCCCCTGCGTTGCACGCTTGAGGAGGTTGGCGCATGATTGGCAAGAAATTGCAGAAAGCATTAGGCCTTGCGGTGGAGGAGCTGAAACGGCGTCGGCATGAATACCTGACGCTGGAGCATGTCCTTTACGGCATCGCATCCGAGCCTTCCGGAAGGAAGCTCATCGAACGGTGCGGCGGCAGTGCCCCCGTGCTGCGGCAGGCCCTCGATCATTTTTTCAAGACCTATATGGAGAGCCTCGACGAGCCCACCAAAGACGTTTACCAGACGCTTGCCGTCCAGCGTGTGCTGGACAGCGCGCTGGCGCACGTCAAAAGCGCGGGACGGGACGAGGACATCGGTGTTGAGGTCGGCGACGTGCTCGCCGCCATCCTTGAGGAAGAGGAATACTCGTGGGCTGCCTACTGCCTGAAAAAGCAGGGCATCACCCGGCTTGCCGTGTTGGAGAGCATCTCCCACAACGACGAAGAGGGGCAGGACGAATCTTCCTCGGAATCGGGAGAGGGCGAAGGCGGTGCCGAATCGGCCAAGGACGCCTTGGCCCGTTACACCGTGGACCTGACGGCCCGCGCCCGCGAAGGAAAGCTCGATCCGCTGGTCGGACGCGAGATGGAGCTGTCGCGCTCCATCGAAATCCTCGCCCGGCGCCGTAAGAACAATCCGTTGTACGTGGGCGATCCCGGGACCGGGAAGACCGCCATTGCGGAAGGTCTGGCCCTGCGCATCGTCAGCGGCAATGTGCCGCCGGAGTTCAAGGATACGAAGATATACTCCCTTGATCTCGGGGCCGTGCTCGCCGGGGCGCGCTACCGCGGCGACTTCGAAGGCCGCATCAAGGCCGTGGTCGGAGCGTTGCAGAAGATCCCCGGCGCGATCCTGTTTATTGACGAAATCCATACTATTGTGGGTGCCGGTTCCACCAGCGGCGGCTCGATGGACGCTTCCAACCTGTTGAAGCCCATCCTTGCCGAAGGCAAGCTCCGCTGCATCGGCTCGACGACCTACGACGAGTTCCGCAACCACTTTGAAAAGGACCGCGCGCTGGCCCGGCGTTTTCAGAAAGTGGATATCAAGGAGCCTTCGCTGGACGAGTGCGTGGACATTCTCAAGGGCCTCCAGCCCCACTATGAGAAGCACCATAACGTGCGTTACTCTTCGTCGTCCCTGCGGGCGGCGGTGGAGCTTTCCGCCCGCCATGTGCAGGATCGCCTGCTGCCTGACAAGGCCATCGACGTCATGGATGAGGCCGGGGCTTCCGTGCGGCTGCGTCCGGGCTTCAAGTCCGGCTCGTCGGTTTCGCGTCAGGACGTGGAGCGCATTGTGGCCCGTATGGCCGGGATTCCCGCCCGCACCGTATCGGGCAAGGAACGCGACCGCCTGAAGACGCTCAAGGATGACCTCGGGTCCGTGCTGTTTGGGCAGGATGAAGCGGTGGATATCGTGACCCGCGCCATCCTGCGTTCGCGGGCCGGGCTCGGCAGGACGGATCGTCCCGCCGGTTCGTTCCTCTTCTATGGACCCACCGGGGTCGGCAAGACGGAACTCGCCAAGCAGCTTGCCGAGCGCATGGGCGTCGCCTTCCTGCGTTTCGACATGAGCGAGTACATGGAAAAACATGCCGTGTCGCGGCTTATCGGCGCGCCTCCAGGCTACGTGGGCTTTGATCAGGGCGGCCTGTTGACCGAGGCCGTGCGCAAGACGCCCTATGCCGTGGTGCTGATGGACGAAATCGAAAAGGCGCACCCCGACATCTTCAACGTGCTGTTGCAGGTGATGGACTACGGGACGCTGACGGACAACACGGGCCGCAAGGCCGACTTCAAGAACGTGGTCCTGATCATGACCTCCAATGCGGGCGTCCGGGATATGGATGCCTCGCCGATGGGCTTCATTGAGGCCCCTGCGGGCAAGGTGGCCCAGAGCGCGGCGCAGCGCGGCCGCAAGGCCGTGGAGGCGATGTTCAGCCCTGAATTCCGCAATCGGTTGGATGCGTTGGTGCCGTTCAATGCCTTGACGCCCGATCTGATGGGCATGATTGTGGACAAGTGCATTGCCGAAATGGGCAAGGGCCTTGCCGACAAGAAGGTCAACCTGACCCTGACGCCCGAAGCCCGGAGCTGGCTGGCCAAGGAAGGCTATGACGCCAAGCTCGGCGCGCGTCCCTTGCAGCGTCTTCTCCGCGAAGCGCTGGAAGATCCGTTGGCCGGAGAAGTGCTCTTTGGCCGATTGGTCAAGGGTGGAACGGTCATTGTGGACGAGCCCGAGGATGGCGGCGACAAGCTGGTCTTGAGGTTTGAGGAAAAGTAGGGGGTGAAGATTGGGGAAGGGAGGGAAAACCTTTCTAAGAAGGGGGGAGCCCCCCCACGGTTTCCACTCCCTTCCCCCCACCCCTTCCAAAGGCTTTCGTGTTCATCGAATCCCTGCTCCCCGCGTTCCCTGTAGATGAAAAGGGGATATAGGCAGGTGGACAGCACGCTCTTAGCCGTGCTCCATATACTGAAGAAGGGAGCCTGAACAAAAAATGTTCAGGCTCCCTTGCTTTCTTACAGCACTGGAGTGGAACGAACTCCTCTCGTGCAGCCTCCCCACCAGTTGAAAGTCTTTTAGGGAGATAGGGGGAGGTTTGGAGGGGGGAAGAGGGGACTTTCTCCAGAAAGTCCCCTCTTCCCCTCCCCGATTTTTCCACCCCGCACAAAAGAGCAGCGCCCCGGAGGAGGAGACGGGGCGCTGCAGAGGAAGGAGGAGGATACAGTTTCTGTAAGGAGGAGGATGACTTTGCCATTGAACGAACAGACTCAGCTAGGCACCTGTGAAACGGTCAGGTGGAACCGGTCGTTCAAAGTTGTAGAGGCTCTCGTATATGTAAACGGCTTTGCCGATTATTGTTTCCCCTGACTGGATGGGAGTCAGGGTTTTTCGCCGCTGGAAAGGGAGACTGACCAACGGCTGGAGGGGGGCTTGTTATTCGCTCGCGGGAGCTTCCGCTCCGGGCTGCGGACCGTCGGGCATGACGGTCATCCCTGTTGCGGGGCATCGGCGGGGCCGTTCAACCGGGCACCCCGGCCCCTTGCCTTGAAATATATTGATGCCGATTTCCTTGGCGACCCTGTCCACCATCGCGCTGCGTTCCTTGGCGAATTCGTTGCGGAGCGCCACGAGTTCTTCCGTCGCCTTGCCGATGGCTTTCGGGTCCGGAGTGGGGCTGTTGCCGAGCGTGCGCAGCTCAATGTACTTGGCCGCGAGCTTGTCCCGCAGCGGCGCGGTCTTGTCGGCGAATTCCTTCATGATGGCATCGTACTGCGCTTTCTTTTCCTGCGTGAGCGCCTGGTAAATGCAGTCCTGATACGACCTCTGCTGTCTCCAGTGGCCGTCGTGACCGTCGTGGGGCGCTGCCAGCGCCTGCCCGGCAATCCCGCCTACCGCGAGGAAAGCGGCAAGGGCTACGGCGATAGAGGCTTTATTGAGGCTCATTGAGGTTCTCCTGAAAGGTGTTTTGTTCGTCACTCTTGCCTGGACTATAGCAATGCCCGTGCCAAACATGTTAACTATTCGATTTTCTATGTAATCATCAATATAACGCCTCTGGTGGGCTTTTCGTTGTTCTGAAAAGCTGTATAGAATTTGTACAGGGATATTTGACAGTGTATAAGAATCACACAGGGAAAAGCCCGGATGCGCGGATGTGGCTAAAAAAAAGACAGCCACACTCCTTTCGGGAGCATGGCTGCCACGGGAACGGCGGGATGGGATCACTCCACGCTCTGTTCGTTGAGGGGTTGTGGGTTCAGATCTTCCATTTTGGTGCCGCGCACGCGGGCGCCCCAGCCGGGATTGAACCCGGCGAGCTTTTCCATTTGTGCGGAAATGCGCTGCAATTCCCGTATGGCCTCGGTACGCAGGCGGATGAGCCTGCGCCCGATGACGGCCAAGGCGTCAGGGGGCGTGTCGGACGCGAAAGAAAGGTTATGAAGTTCCACAAGCGTTTGACGTAGTTGGATATGAATGACCGTAAGATAGGGTTCGGCCTCGCGCATGATGGCGAGCGCGGCCTGCTGCTGTTCGGGGGTGAGGTTCGGAGGCAGCGGCATGGCGAACAGGCGGCTCTCGAACCGGCTGGTGTCATGGGTCCGCTGCGGGGCGAGAGCCGGGCATTTGGAAGGCGTATCCGGAGAGAATCCGGGGAAAGCCTCCGGCATCCGGGAAGGGGGCAGCCCTTCGGGAGCCTGCCGCGGCTGGTCGTCGTGAACTCCGGAAGAGGCGCCCGTGGCGAAAGCCTTGTCCGGACAGATCCAGATAGAGAGCGCAACCCCCAGTACAATCAGGTAAAACAGCGGCAGACAGAATCTGTTTTCTGTATATATCTGCATGAAGCCCCTTTCGCTTTTTGGGTGGCAAGGAATGAAAAGTATGGGTATGCTCAGGAAGCTTCCCGAGCCAGAATCTGCACAGTATGACATGTACGTGAGCTTTGAAGGGCTCGTCAATAGTCGGAAAATTTGCAAAAAGCATACCATGTATTAGGCCGGCGGATCGCCGCAGAACCGTTCCGCGCCGGGTGGTTGGAGCGTTTCTTGCTTCGCTCCAGCAGTGTTTTTTGCGCATTGTCTTAAAGGAATATCCGCATCCATGCAGACGACAGGACTTTTCTCTTCCTCCTCTCCGCAGCAGGCCAATGTCGGCGGCGGAAGCTCGTTGATAGGGACGCTCGGCGCCGCACTGGTACTTGTTTTCGGCGTAGTGCTTCTTACGGGGCTTTCGCTCGACCGCACTCAGACGGCTATGGTCCGTTTCCTTGCGGAAAAAGGCGTGGCGCTGGTCACGGCGCTGGAAAGCGGCGTCCGATCCGGGACCCGTTCACGGACGGGAATCCGGTTGCAGTACCTTGTCGAAGAATTGGCGGATCGGCCTGACGTGCGTTTTATCGCGGTGACCATGCCGGACGGGACCATCCTTGCGCACAGCAACCCGGCGCGCGTGGGGGAAGTGCTGAACACCCGCGGCGGCAGGGAGCTCGGCGCGGAGACGATCGCGGCATTGCGTCCCTCGGAAACCCCTTCGTGGGCGATCATAGATATGGAAGGCTCACGGGCGTTCGTGGTCTTCAAGACATTCCATCCCAAGATAAAGGGTGAGGGGCGGCAGGATGAACCGACGGTAGGGCCGCTGCCGTATGTCTTCCTCGGGCTTGACCTTGCTCCGCTCGAAGTGGCGCAGGCGCAGAACCGCGAGCGCGCCGTCCTGCTGGGGGCGGGGGTGCTGCTGGCTGGCATGTTGGCCTTGCTTGGCCTGCACGCCGTGGAGCGGGTCCGCTCGTCCCGGCGCGGGCAGCGGGTGGCCGAAGCGTTGGCTGAAGAACTGGCCGTAGCGCTTCCGGACGGGCTGGTCGTCTTCGACGCCAAGGGCCGGATCACCCGGATGAACAAGGCGGCGCTGACCCTGCTCGGCATGGAAGCCCCGGCCAAGGGCAAGGCGTTCCTAGGCCGGAAACCGGCGGAAGTGCTCCCTTCGGCGCTGGCGGAACTGGCGGCGAAGCTGTTGCAGGAGCCGGTGCTGCCGGATACGGAAATCATCTTGCGGCACGGAGAGGAACAGCAATACATTTCGGTACGCGGCGGGCACGTCAATGAAGGGTATGAAGGCCGTCTGGGTTCGCTCATGTTCCTGCGTGACCTCACGGAAGTCCGCCGCCTTGAGGCGGAAGTCCGCCGCAGGGAAAAGCTTGCCGCCGTGGGCAACCTCGCCGCGGGCGTCGCCCATGAGCTGCGCAATCCGCTCAGCTCCATCAAGGGGTATGCGACGTATTTCGGCGGGCGGTTCCCTGAAGGCAGCGCGGATCGGGAGGCGGCGCAGGTCATGGTCAAAGAGGTGGAGCGTCTCAATCGGGCCATCGGCGATTTGATAGGGCTTTCGCGCCCCACGGACATCCGGCCGCGCATGACCGGGATGCGGCGTCTGATCGGAGACACGCTCCGGCTCATCGGGCAGGACGCCGCCAATCACAAGGTCGCCATACGGTTTGACGCGCCCGAGGTGCTGCCGGATGTGGCCATCGATCCCGACAGGATGCGTCAGGTGATCCTGAACCTGTGCCTGAACGGGCTTGAAGCCATGCCGGACGGCGGCGAGCTGTTCCTGTCGCTACATCCCGAACCCGATGCCCTGCGCCTCGAAATCCGGGATACCGGGGTGGGCATCGCGCCGGACGCCTTGCCGCATATTTTCGATCCCTATTTCACCACCAAGGGGCAGGGGACCGGGCTCGGCCTTGCCACCGTGCACAAGATCATGGAAGCCCACGGCGGGAGCATTTCCGTCACTTCCGAGCCGGGGCAGGGCGCCGTATTCCGCTTGCTCCTGCCTTTGGGCGGAGAGGGCGGGAAGGTTCACGGGCATGAATGAGCGGACGCGGAAACCGGTTGAGAAGAAAGGCGGGCATCGTGTGGATTCCCGCTTCCTTCCTTTTTTGCAGTGGCTTTTGAGAAAAGGGCTGACGATTGGGGCGGCGTGACTATTATTGGATTGTAGGAACGTCTTCGGCTGTGCAGGGAAGCGGGCCGATGAATTCACAGAAGGCATGACGCAACTTGGACGTCTTCGGGTGCGCAGGGAAGCTGGTGGGCGTCTCCGTCCGGGGGCCCCGCTTGCGGCGGAGAAGGGCTGAGAAGACGGATATTGCGTTGCCGCCGGGGGTATCCGGCGGGTACGGCATCGGCGGCGCCGAGGAGTCCGGGAACCCCTTTTCCGGAAGGGCGGCCTGACGGATCTATTGCCGCCGGAGGCGAGGAGGTATGAGATGAGCACGCCACCTATTATATTGATCGTGGACGACGACAGTTCCCACCGGGCGATGCTGCGGACGGTGCTCCGGGGGTGGGGGTATGCCACGGATGAGGCCGACGACGGGGATACCGCCGTGGAGAAAGTCAAGGAGCGGGCTTACGACGCCGTGCTTTCGGATGTGCGCATGGCCCGCATGGACGGCATTTCGGCCATCCGGGAAATTTTACATCATAACCCCTCGATTCCGGTCCTGGTCATGACCGCGTGGCAGTCCGTGGAAACCGCTGTGGCGGCTCTGCGGCTCGGGGCGTACGACTATCTGGAAAAACCGCTGGATTTCGATCTGCTGCACCTCACGCTGGAACGGGCGCTCGATCATACCCGGCTGGCGGCTGAAAACCGGGAACTGCGGGAGTATATCCGGGAAAGCCCTTCCGGTCTTCTCGGGCGCAGCCCGCGGATGCGCGAACTCATTGAGATGGTGAATACGGTCGCGCCCACCGAGGCGACCGTCCTGATTACCGGGGAGTCGGGGACCGGCAAGGAGCGGGTCGCCCGCGCCATTCAGGAGGCCAGTGCCCGGAGAGGCAAGGCGTTCGTCACCGTCAACTGTGCGGCCCTCAATGAATCCCTGCTGGAGTCCGAATTGTTCGGGCACGAGAAGGGCGCGTTCACAGGGGCGGACAAGCGCCGCGAAGGGCGGTTCAGCCAGGCCGACGGCGGCACGCTGTTCCTTGATGAAATCGGCGAACTGCCCCTTTTGCTTCAGGCAAAGCTTCTGCGCGCCCTCCAGCAGGGGGAAGTCCAGCGAGTGGGCAGCGATACGCCCATCATCGTGGATGTGCGGGTCATCGCCGCGACCAACCGCAACCTGCGCGAGGAAGTCAGCGAAGGGCGTTTCCGTGAGGATCTCTACTACCGGCTCAACGTGATCGGCGTGGAAGTGCCCTCCCTGCGGGAGCGCCGCGAGGACATCCCCATGCTCGCCACGGCTTTTCTGGAGCGTTTTGCGCTGGCGAACCGCAAGGAGATCAAGGGATTCACTCCGCAGGCGATGGATGCATTGCTCAAGTACTCTTGGCCCGGCAACGTGCGCGAACTGGAGAACGCCGTGGAGCGGGCGGCTATCCTCTGCCTCGGGGAGTATATTTCCGAACGTGAGCTGCCTATGGCGGTGTCCTCCGCGCCCAAGAACAACGACGCGCCTACCCTTGCCGAGCTGCAGGGGGCGGCAGGTGAGGAGCCGATCAGCATGACGCTGGATGAGATGGAGCGCGCGGCCATCTTGCGGACGCTTCAAGATACGGGGGACAACAAGAGCGAGGCCGCCCGGCGGCTCGGGATCACGCGGGCGACGCTGCACAATAAGTTGCGGAGATACGACATGGAGTAGTTGACAAAAATAGTAACGAGTACTATTAATCAATCAACGCAATCAATGTTACTTGCAAAGGTGGATTGGACATGAATACAGCGCACCTTTCCTCTACGAAAAATACATCTCCCTTGGCGGCGTTTGCCGACCAGCAGATTGATTGGAACCTGACGCCCGAGATGGCGGTGACCCTTTATCTGGAGTGGGGCAATAACGACTGGCGTTCCGAACATCCGCCGGTCCGTTCCAAGAGCGACGTAGCCACCTATTTTGTCGTGGACGCGTGGCAGGACCCTTTGAAGGTACGGCTTGTGCGCCGCAATTCCGAATCGGCGGACGATCTGGTGACTGTTCCGCTGCCGGAGCCGCTGGTGAAAGCGTTCCGGGACGAGTACGGTTCCCTCAAGGGGGTCTTTGAGCCCCTGCCGGTCATTAAGGACTGGCTCAAAAAGGAGCTTGGTCAGGCTTAATCCGTACGGGAGGAGTGCGGGAACAGTGACGTTCGCCTAGCAGCCTGTCCGTGGGAGTCTCCCCTGACCCCAGCGGTTTCCTCAATTCTTCCGTTTTTTTCAATTAAAAAGGTATCTCCGTTTTCAGGTGCAGTATGTTCCGGTGCGCGGGTGGCGCACCGGTACGCCTCCGAAGCCCCCAAAGGCAGCAATGCCCGAGGGGGTTTTGTTTTGGAGGTGGAGATGGTGAGGGGGATAAGGTGGATGAGAGAAAGACTTTTGACTGGTGGGGAGGCCGCGCGGTGGGAGTCCCGTTGGGTGTGGGACAGAGGAAGCAGCTGATTGCGTGTAGGTATAAAGAAGTGCTGTGGACTGAATAGAGCTACAGCTCTTTCTATATTGCCTTTTCCGTAATCTGGTCCTGAGGAGCC
>OKSD01003804.1_pt1 | contig 10974 bp, 8 predicted proteins | sample 1601221 | NCBI WGS metagenome assembly OKSD01 (sample SAMEA3541550, study PRJEB24748) | human gut metagenome | biome: human gut; feature: human-associated habitat; material: faeces | place: China | collected 2012
TTTCCTTCTTGTGCTTGCCGAAGAACAAGCGCTGCCACCAGTTCAGGAAATTGCAGCCGTTGGCAGTGCAGAACAGGTACAGCATCATCGTCATGGCCCAGAACCCGAATGTGGACGGAAGTATCAGGTATTCCGGCCGGCTGACAATCTCGCCCGTTACCGGGTCGAGCTGCGCCTGCGTGCCGAAACGGTTGGCATAGTACATAAACAGGAAGTCGATGGCGCCCATCCAGTAAAACATACCGCCGAACAAACCCAACAGCGTTTGTTTGACGTCGCCTTTTATGAATACACCGATAATGACCATCAGCAAACCGAACAGCCCCATTCCCATACCGGCATAGAACTGTTCCACCCCCGCCGTACCGTCTTTCAGCGCACGTGCCAGGATGTGTGTCAGCGGCATGGCAACCAATGTCACAGCGATGGAGACAAACGCTTTAAGCCAGTGCCTTTTTCTCTCTTTTGTTGCTGCCATATCCGGTTTTCTTTATTGGGAAACGGCATTCTTTTTCTTCGCACCCATATACCACAGGTAAACAGCCAGTACAAGGAACGCTGCCAGTATGATAATCATTTCCGTCTTATGCCCCATAGGGTCTACCCATATCTCGCTCAACAAATCCATACGGCCAAGGATCTCAATCGGTGTCCAGAACACGATAACGGTAGCGATTGCCATACGGATGTTGGCCCCCCACGCAGAAAGGCGCAACTGTTTGGCGAAGATAAAGAACGAGCCGATAAAGCATCCGACCCCCACCAACAGTGTCACCGGATGATTCTCGCCCAGGAATACATCATCGTAGCAGAACATCAGCAACAGGTAGGAAGTCCACAGCAACATCATCAGTTCCATGAATGTGACGATACTCGTGTGGCGCGTCATGGGGCGGGCGGCGATGTCGTTCTTCTTACCACGGAAGAGCAACCGTTGCCACCAGTTGATGAAGTTGCATCCGTTCTTTGTACTGAACAGGTACATTACCATAATCATCATCCAAAAACCGAACGAGGCGGGCAGTATGAGATATTCGGGACGGGTTACGATTTCACCCGTCACAGGGTCGAGTTCCGGCTGCGTGCCGAAACGGTTGGCAAAATACATGAAGAGAAATTCCACCCAGCCTGTCCAGAAGAGCAGACCGCCGAAGAATCCCCAGAGTGTTTGGCGCGTATCTCCTTTGGCGAATACGCCGACAATCACCATCGCCATACCTACCGCGCCCATGACAAAGGCCGAATAGTGCAGAACGGTCTCGCTCATCAGATGCTCCATGATAATCATCAGCCCGTGCCCCAAAGGCATGGTAAACAATACCATGAGGAAAGAAGCGATGGCTTTCCACCAATAGCGCCGTTTGGCGGCAGGAGGTGTTACATTTGTTGTTTCAGTGGTCGTTACGTTAGTCTTTTCCATATTCCATTAATTTACGTTTGATACGTTTCTTGTAGAATACTATAATAATTGCCGCAGCAACCAGCATGGCGGCGTGCAGCGTAATTGTAAACTCCCAAGTGGGAGCATTGGGGCTGTCCCCGTACTTGTCTGCCATGACGAAGTGGGCGACCGTTATCGCCGTCAGGAAGACGATAACTGTCGGCCATTTCACCCACCGCCGGTTGCAGAAGCGCATAAAGCGCACGAATTGTCCCATCATACTTTCCGTCATTTCAATTCGTCGCAATAGTAACTGATTCTCCCGCCTTCATCACCGATTTCCACGTTGGCATCGTACCAACTGATAATCTGTATCTTGAAGTACCTCTCTCCGTCGGCGGTACGCACCACATACGTGTGGAACGAAGGGGTGTATGTGGGGGGAGGCCCGGAGAAGCTCATGGCCTGCGACAGCAGCGGGTTGGCATTGGTCTCGGTCGTGGCAGGACCGTTGTTGGGGTCGAACCACGGGTTGGCATCGAAGTCCAGATTGTTTTCCACAAGGTAATGGTTCCAGTCGTTCTGCGACATGGTGACGCGCACGTCGTCCGTGTCAACGACCCATTCCAAGTCGGAAGGCAGTTGTGAAACGCTCGTCCAGTCATCGTAACCGCCATAGCCCAAGTCGGCGGCACCGCCCTGACCGATGCCGCTCGTACCCGAATTGGTACGCATGGTATAGCCGCAGAAAGCCAGATCCCAGTCCGTGCGGTTGATTTGTTCGCCTTCCTTGATGTCCTTGTTCACGGTGTAAGTGTTGAATGACTCTCCCGTGCGGAGGTTGAAGTATATCCAGTCGTTCGTCACCCCTGTGGAATAGCCCGACTTGCGGGGCAGCGTCTTGCCCGTAAAGGGCTGTATGTCGTCATAGTCCACGCAGGAGAACATCGTGAGACAGCCCAGCAGGAGGCTTACCGTTTTGAATAATCCCATACGTTTCATTGTCGTATATTTAATCATTTCTTTTTCCTTAAAGAGTTAATCACATCGTCCAGCATAAATTCCAACTGCACCCATCCGCGTGTTCCCGGCGTGGCGGGCACGTTGAACATCGTGATGCCCGAACCGAGGGTTTTCGGCACGTAGTTGAAGATGTTGTCCACACCGAGCGTCAGTTTTACCTTATTGTAGAAGGTCTGCGACACCGACAGGTTGCACAGCACGTATTGCGGCAGGTCGCAACGGAAGTAGGCGTCATAGCTCTTGTTGTCCTCTTCCACGAACACGCGGTCCTGCACGTCGAACTTCTTGCGTCCCATGTACGAGGCGCTGAACACGGCGTTCAACCGGTAGTTCTTCTTCGTGAACTTGTAGTCCAGACTGGCCGTGGCGGCATGGGGAGAGGTGGTGTTCACCTGTATGCCCTCGTTCTTGCTCACGTTCACGAAGCTGTACGTCCCGTTCAGCGTCAGGCAGTCCAGCACGTGCCAGCGCAGCAAGGCTTCCAGCCCCAGAAGGCGTTGCTTGCTCAAATTGGTGTACTCGAAGTTGTACTGCATGTCGTAGATGCGCCATACGCCCTCGATTTTATCACGGAAATAGTTGCCGTAGGCCGTACCGGACAGGAACAGGCGGTCGTTGCTGTACTCGGCTCCCAGCGAGAAATAATTGTTCTTTTCCGGTTGCATGTTCTCGTTTCCGCGGATCATGAACATGCCCAAATGGTCCCAGTTGAAGAAGAGTTCCTTGATACTCGGAGAACGGTATCCCATCGAATAGTTGGCGCGGATGCTCCACCGTTCGTTGGGCGAATACTTGGCGGCAATCTTGGGCATCCCCATGAAACCGAACGCCTTCGAGAAGTTGGTACGCAGTCCGGCAGATACCATCCACTTGGGGTTGATGGTCCACTCGTCCTGCAAGAAATACTCCGTTTCTTTCAAGGCGCGGGTTTTCAGATCGTGGTTGGCATTGCCGGAGAAACGGTCGGAGGTCAGTTCGTCCGACGTATGTTCCACACCGAAGATCAGGCTGTGCCCGTCGAAGTAGTTGCTCGTGATGGTCAGGCGCGGCTGCCAGATGCTACTCTCGTAGTCCTTGTTGCGCGTGTCGATGCGCTCGTGCCGCTTGAAGCGGTCGTAAAAGTCGGCATGAAGGCTACCCGTAACGCTGAACCAGTCCTTCACGTGGTAGGTCAGCTTGGCTCCCGCCGTCCAGTCACGCGCCTGGCTGAAAGTCATGTCCTGTATCAGGTCATACGTGTTCATGAAGAAGGTGCTCCCGTAAACCAAGACCGAGAGGTCATCGGTCGGGTCGTAATACAGTTTTTGGGAAACCGTGATATGCTCCTTGCCCTCGATGCCCATCGGCGGACGTGAGGACGAGTTGACCACGGTGATGTCGTGCGGAAGGAAGGGATTGGCCTCCTGCGTGTAGACCTTCTTGTCATTCTCCGCCTGATACATGTAGAACGCATCCGAGGAACTGTACCATGCGTCGGTCTGCGAGGTTACTTTCCCCGCCTTGAATCCGGCAGATACCCAGCCTTGCAGGTTGGGGCGGTCGGCATTCTTCTCGAACATATACAAAAAATCCTTCGGTTGCGGATTCTTGTAATTGCGCTCGTTCATCTGTCCGTAGCGCACACCTGCGTCGATGGAAAGCGGTTTGGTCGTTTTCTTCGTGATAAGGTTGATTACCGCACCGGCGGCACGCGAGCCGTACAGCGTACTGCTGGCTCCTTTTACAATCTCGATACGGTCGATGGCGTGCAGGTTGAAACGCTCGTAGTCGAGATTCCCGGCCATGTCGCCCGTCATGCGCTCGCCGTCCATCAGGAACAGCACGTGGCGGGCGTCGAGCCCCTGCATGGAGATTTCGTTTCCGAAGCCCACCTTCTGGATATTCAGACCGGGAGTTTCCTGCTGCAATGCCTGTTGCAGGTTGCTGTATCCGGCTTCGACCAACTGCTTGCCGCCCAAGACTTGCGTCGTAACGGGCGACATCTTGATGGGTCGCGCTGTACGCGAACCGGTGACGACTACCTCGTTCAGTCCCAAATGATCCTCTTCCAGATAGACGGTCTTCTCGGTTTCGGTCGCTTCTATCTTTCCTGTTGCCGGAACAAAACCGACATAGGATATTTTGTAATAATACGTTTTCTTGGAGGGGATTTTCAGTTCCGCCAGCCCGTCCACATTCGTGACGCTCCCCTGCAGGTTTTGCAACGCTTCGTTATCGGCATAGACCACAGTGGCCGCGATGACCGGCTGTTCCGTCCCTTTCTCCAGAACTTTGAGCTTTACTTTACGTTGTGCCTGGGCATTCATACATGCCAGTAAGACACAAAATAAGATGGCTGTTATTCTTTTCATCTGTCTATCATCAAAACATGTTATTCTACACAAAAAAGAGGGAAAGCCGTGTGTCTTACGGTCTTTCCTTCTTTCCTGCAATCGAAAGGTCAAGCCTTGCCCTGTTCTTTCTTGGCTTCTTCCAAGTCTTTTTCGTACTGGGCAAATTCTTCTTCAAAGCGGTCGATACGGCTCTTGTCGATTTCTTGCAGGAAGGTTTCGGTGCGCACGTTCATCATGTTGTAGTCCACGATGAACTCCACTTGCTTGGTGTCCACGTTCAGGAAACCATCTACACGGGCGCCGCTCCCTTCCTGGTTGTCCGCAGCGTCATCGCCGCTCGTGGTGACATTTCCGTCCGTTCCCACGAACTTCACCCAACCGCTGCCGGGGTATTCATCCTTTTCCCAACTGTTGAGTTGCATAAACTTCGTTGCACAGCGGAAGGTGATGGCGAAGGGCATGGCGCCCACGGTGAAGTCGCTCAGGTCGAGCACCATCGTGCCGTCTTCCCGCCAAGAAAAGTTGAATTTGGTGGGGCAACCGCTTTCCAACAGCGTCTTGTCCACACCGCTCATTGTAGCACGGGTTGAGAGCACGAGGTCTCCTACAAGGATTTCCTTCGCCTTATCAATATATTCCTGTGCAGGTGGCTCATTGGTAAGTGAATCGTCACTTTCACACGAACTTAATCCGATTACTGTTGCCATAAGAAGGCTGAATAAAAAGTATAACTTTTTCATTTTGCTTATATAATTTACTTGTTTTGTAATCCATAATTGTTTCCTGTTCATTACCCTTGCCTGCGTGTATTCCGCAAAGGGTATGTAAAGTCATGGTTTTTACATGATTAAAGGCAGGCTTTTTCCGATGGCAAAGTCTGTCTTTGATGTGTACCGCATGTAGGCTTCAGAAGCGGTTCAGGCGGTTTGGATAATTTTGTTTCCTCGCCGTCGGTTGCATACCGGAAGTGTTTTTAGCGGCATAGCAGCCTTGCTGACAGGATAATGGTGTCTTCCCCATTGGGTGAGGTGAATATATTGTGATAATTTTTTCTTAGTAACACACAAAAAAAGAGCTAAGAGAAAGCCGTTTGACAGCTTTCTCCTTACTCTTTCTGAATTTAATTTCGTTGCTTGACAAAATAATGACGAATTCTTTTGTTCCAACAAAGTGTACGGATGCAGGGAAATCTGCACCTAAGAACTTACCGGATACTGCCAGAGTAAACTCGATAGTGTTGCCTGTAACTTTGGCATCAGTCAAAGAATCTAACTTCAATGTTACTAAATCCATGCCTAAAATGGTCAAAGTTCCTGCTTTATCACCTTTGAAAGCTGTAATTTCACCGGTTTCTTCATCTACTTCTACTTCCAACTCGATAGTGATATTCCCCGGCATACTTCCGATCTGCGGAAAATCGCAACTCAAAATACCATTTTCAAGAGTATAAGATGCAGCACGTGGCTCATAATCTTCTCCTCTCATTTTGATTTGATCCATTGTACCGTTATAAGTACCTTCGTAATCGCTGATTGCCAATACGGTACTTACACCATCTACATCCATCACTGTGGCAGCGTCAGCAGACTGTGCCATTCCGAAACTTGCTGCAACAAGGGCAGCTCCTAAGAAAAATTTTCGCATCGTTTTTATAATTAAAGTTTAATAAAAAAATAATTACACTTTATTTTTGTTTGTTCAATAAAGTCCTCCAACGGCATCCTTTGTTTTTATCATACGATAAAGAAGAAGTATAACCTAACCTTCTGACCGTATCGTCTGGGTCAATGTCTGTATAATTTGCTTTCAGGAATGCTTGGGTTGATTCTCTATAGAAAGTGTTCTCTGAACAAGCGAAATAAGTACCGGCATATCCATCTTCACTATAGAAAATGGTCAGTTCCGGATAAACCAGATTAAAGTCTTTATTCAAATCACCTATACTGAGTTCTGCTACCATCTTGACATTCGACATGTCAAATGTTTCCAATGCGTCCAAGCATTCAATATCAATTCTGTAGGCTTTCAATTCATTTTTTTCGGGCAATTTGATTTCTTTCAGTATAGGACATCCCAGAACCATCAGACTACTGCCATACGTACCATTGCCTTCCGTTTCTTTATCTCCTTGACCCCAAATAGTGGAATAACTCAAATCTAACTTCTGCAATGCCGGGTTATTTTGGACCCAAGCACTTCGCAAATCTGTAGCATTGGATAAGTCGATATCTTCCACTTCTATATTTTGCAGGATGACTTGGGTTATGAATTTCCCTACTTTTATATTGGGCATAGAAGCTATACTTTCTTCTCCGGCAGAATAAAGGCTGATTTTAGCACCTTCCCAATAAGGATTCTCCACCAGAAACTGAATACCCTCAAAGTTGGTAACATTATCAGCAGGAGCAACAAGCAGTTCCTTTGTTTTCTGGTCGAGTCCCAAATGTTTGCTAAGGTCTATTTGGTCGCCGTTAAACAGATCGGCAAAATTTGTCTGCAAATAAGTGAGCAGGTTTGCGTCGGGCACGTCGCGCAGGGTGGTATAAGTTTGCAGATTGCCGTCGACATCAGTCATCTTCATATCAATGGTGCCGGCGGTGATGGCTTCCTTGTTTTGGCGGTAGAAACGCACGAGATCTTCGATATTCTCTTTAGCGGTTTCCGGAAGGTAAAGTTTGGTAATTTCGTGCAGGTTAGTCACAGTTTCATCACCGTTTTCTTCCACTACGACACTCACAAGATTATCATAGTCGTAGATTTCATTACCCGTCAGGTCTATTCCGGTGATTTGTTCCGGCAATTTGGCAAAGTCGAACGCCGGGCCGTAACCATTGTCCGACAGATCCACATCAGTCAAGTTAGGGAACATGGAAAGTTCTGCCAGTGCGTCTGTGGAAATCTGCGTTCCGGAGAGGTCAAGCGTCGTCGTATTGTTAGCCAAATCATCAAGCAACAGATTGCCGTCCTCGTTGAATGTGTAGCCTCTTTGAACAAGAATGGTTTTCAATTCGGTATTCTGCACGGCACCCGTGCTGTATGAGAGGGTGTTGTCGTCATCGCTGCACGATGCCCCTATCAGCAGCATTGCGAATGCCATCAAACCGACATGCAAATTGTTTCTTTTCATCTTTCTGTGATTTTATTATTTCGTTATTATTATTTCGGGGTGCAAAATTATAACGAGTTTACTCAGAGCACAATACCTAAAAATTGGTATATAATTAGAAGCAAATCACCACTCATTAACTAAAAAAATATAAACTTCGCTCCTGCTTTATAATTGTTTGTTAAAACGGTACTTGAAGGAGAGCATGAACCAACTACCTATCTGCTGCGTGTGTCTCTCCGACAATCCGGAGGAAGAGACGCTGCGGGTAAAGTTCTTTTTCTGGCTAAGGATGTCCGCCCAGTAGAATGACAGTTCCGCCTTCTTCTGTTTGAGGAAACGCCAAGAAAGGGAGGCGTTCCACACTACCTGGTCATCTTCGCCGGGGGTGATGTTCGTCCCGTTGCGGAAAGAATAATCGACATCGCTCCGCAACTGAATGCCGCCGGGCAGGTCGGCGTAGGCGTTCACCCCCAAGCGGTAGTCGCGGGTGTAATCGCCGGTTTCGCGCAAAAGGTTGGTGGAGTGGCGGAAACGCCAGTCACCCGTCAGGTCGAAACCTCCCCATTGGGGCTGGTAGCCAAAACGCAGGTTGGCATTCAGTGTCGTGTTGTGGGTCGTACTGCGCTCCGGCATCTCCTGCTGTCCCTCGTTGATAAGGCTTACGTTCTGGCTGAACGAAGCGCCGGTACGTGCGGTAACGGAAAATCGGCGTTTGATGCGCTTCTGGTATCGCACGGTGGCTCTTGCGTTCCAATTCCCGTTCACATTCACGGGATAGCTTTCTATACCGCCTGTTTGGGTATTGTACGTCACAGCCCGTGTCACACTGTTCACCGTGTTCGCCCAAGTCATGTCTCCGTTCAAACCTATCTTCGTGTCTCGTGCTTCTAAGCGCACCCTTTGGTTGTACGAAGGGCGCAGGCTGGGATTTCCCCGTGTAATGTTCAGCGGATCGCTGTTGTCGGTCAGTGTCAGCAGTTCGGTCAGTCCCGGCTGTTTCGTGTCTCCCTCGTAACTTAGTTGCACCCGTGTTTTCTTTTTGTGCCACAAGACGGTAACAGCCGGGTAGTAGTTCACGGAGGTTCTCAGCGTGTCGGCTTGCATCCGCCCGGTCTTCTGGTCGAGACTCTGCCGTTCGGGAACGACGGACAGGCCAGCGTTGATTTCCCAAGTTCTGTCCGTATAGTTAAGGTGGAGGGCCACTTCATGCGCTGTCGTGTGGCTTCGGCTTCTGTTGCTCAGGCTGTCGGTATAGGCTGCCTCGTAGCCTTCCGGCAGGGTGTACAAGGGTTCATCGTCCGTACCGTCGAAAAAGCGGGACAGGTCGTAGGTATTGCGGTCGTTGTTTTGGTTTTCCCGTCTGAATTTATACGAAAGTTGTGCCCGCAGGCTCTTGTGTAGTGGCTGTGTCAGTATCAGTCCCAAGCTGAATTTGCGGTTTCTGTTTGGGCTGTCATAATATTGATTACGGTAGAGGACGGAATCGTTACCCCACTCATCCTGCAATTGGTAATAGGTGGTGGAGGACACGGAAAACGCCTCGTTCTTTCCTCTCCCCTCCGAGTATTGCATGGTTAGCCCCAAACTGCTGCCTTTCTCGTTCAGCCGTCGGGTGAGGTCGGCGTTCAGGAAATACTGCCGGTTGGCGCTTGTTGAACGGGAGTTCATGCGGATGCCATTCACCCGGATATCGTTTTCCGTTTGGCCGTTTTCTTCCCCATTGAACGGTGCTGTGATATCCAATTCTGGATTTTCATTGTAGGTCGCCTGCCGGCTGTCACTCCCGTTTGTCCCTTTCATCGCACTAAAGCTGCCTGAAAGGTTCAGCAAGGTCATCTTATCGATATTCCATTTCATGCTTAGCATGGTGCTTGCCATGCGGTTGGTGTTGTGGCGGTCGCTGGTCGCATAGCGGTAGCGGTTCCCCGTTTTCAGGTATTGCTCGTAGTAAGATGTCCCCTCGTTCCCATTGATAGCATTGCTGTACATGACATTCCCGTTAAGGTGTATCTTCTTTCCGAACTTTTTCAGGAAGTTCACCGCTACATTGTCTTGGCGGTTGTCTTTGTTTGCGGATGTCATGTTGCGGTTGCCGCTTTTGGCGATTACCGACAGGTTTTCCCCGCCGGTTTTGAAGAAATTGCTGATTAGTTCCGCTTCTTTTTTCTTGTTGTTACCCTTGCCTGCGGCTACGGAAGTCATCAGTGTACCGTTGAACTCCTTCTTGGTTTGCAGGTCGAGCACATAGTTTTCTTCCCCTGTTTTTATCCCCATGAATTTCTCCATTTCGCTACGCTTGTCATACACTTTTATCCTGCTTACCAAATCGGCGGGCAGATTTTCCAAAGCCAGCGCATGGTTTCCTGCAAAGAACGCTTCCCCGTTAACATTGATTTCCGCAATGGGAAGCCCATTATAAACCAAGGTTTTGTTTTGCCTGTCATATTCCAAGCCCGGTATCTTTTTTACCAGCTCTTCCAAGTTCGAGCCTTCGGGAATCCGGTAGGCATCGGCATTGATGACGGTAGTGTCGCCCACCAGTTCCACCTCCTTTATGGGAGCCGTGACCACCACTTCGGACAGTTCAAGACCTTCTGTCAAGACAATGTTTCCGACATGGATTTTCGTCTTGCCTGTATTTAATGCACGAAACTCCGGCTTCATACCTATATAAGAAACTTTCAGCAGGTAAGGCGATTCTTTCTTTGCATGGAAGCTAAGACGGAAATTCCCGCCGGCATCACTCATCACCCCTTTTACAAGGGTGGAATCCCCGGCTTCGAGTACCAAGATATTGGTATAGGGCAACACCTCTTGTCCTTCTCCATTGTTGGAAACGACAAGGGTCTTTCCGGTCACATCCACCCTCTGTTGGGCAAATAGAGTTATCGGAAACAGGAACATAAGTATCAGTCCGAGAACAGATATACGCACAATTACCCGTTATTTTTTTATAGTTTTTAAAAGAAATGAAAAACGGGTACAAAATTACAAGCTTTTACCAGCCGTGCCAATACCAAACAATCGGTATATATAATAACTCATTACTTTAACCTTCAACATATAAAAAATGGTCGGAACGATACAGAGTACAAGAAAACCTGCCGTACAACCGGGTCTTTTCCAGA
>OKSD01003809.1_pt1 | contig 10964 bp, 9 predicted proteins | sample 1601221 | NCBI WGS metagenome assembly OKSD01 (sample SAMEA3541550, study PRJEB24748) | human gut metagenome | biome: human gut; feature: human-associated habitat; material: faeces | place: China | collected 2012
CGGTACGCGCCGCCCCGCAGGGGTGGCGCGGCAGCCCCCGCAGGGGGCGCTCCGCCGCAATGGGCGGGCTGCACAGGGTGGTGGGGATAGATCGGGCAAGGGGTAAGTGGGAAAGCTAAGGCAGCCCGCGGCAGCCGCGAGGTAGCGGATAGAAACAACATTCCAAGTTAATTGTAGCACAGGTTTGGCGGGATGGGCAAGACTTTGGGATGAAAAAAACGAACAAATTTTCGTATTTGTAATAATTTTGGGTATAAATGGGAAAACCGCCCGCTCTCCAATAAACAGGGAACGGGCGGCCGGCATTGGTCTTTGTGGATCAGGCAAGGGTAAAATTGGAGCCTTTATAACGCAGGCGGATCTTATCCGCGATCATGGCGATGAACTCGCTATTGGTGGGCTTGCCGCGCAGATTGTGGATGGTATAGCCGAAATAGGAATTGAGAATATCCACATCCCCGCGGTCCCAGGCCACCTCGATAGCATGGCGGATGGCACGCTCCACACGGGAGGCGGTGGTACCGTTCTTTTTGGCGATGGCCGGATAAAGCACCTTGGTAACGCCGTTGATGATCTCCGGTTCCCGGACGGTCATAATGATGCCATCCCGGATATACTGGTATCCCTTGATATGCGCCGGGATGCCGATCTCCATGATGATCTCGGTAACGATGGTTTCCAGGTCCACCACTTCCACGGCGGGACGGGCCGCGGCAACCGCTTCTTCCCCGGCGGCCGGGGCGCACATCATTTCTACCCGCTCGGCAATGATATCGGGATCGAACGGCTTGACAAAGTGATAGGCGGAGCCTGCCCGGATCAGCTGATTGGTGATGCCGGGCGCATCCATACCAGTCATGGTAAAGATGGTGGGCTGGACGCCGCACTCCCCGCGGGAAACGGCCATGAGCACACCCAGGCCATCCAGGCCGCTCATCAGGGCCTCCATCAGCACAGCGGTGGGCTTCTTCTCCCGGATCATATCCAAAAGAGCGCGTCCATCCTTGCGGCAAACCTCTACTTCAAAGCCCTTTGCCTCCAAAGCAGCTTTGCAGGTATCGCGGAATTCGCCCGCATCATCGGCGATCAGCATATAGTTGTGGTTCTCCATGTGAATACTCCTCCTAAAATGTTATGAAATCCGGCCGTTGAGTTGATGTTACCATAAATTGTAAAAGATTTCAACATATATTTCAATATTTTTTGATAAAGTTTTCGCCAATATTTTCCAATATTAGATGCTATGCCGCATTGCGGGTGGTTTGGTCGAGGTTTTTCTCGGCGTTTCGCACTGTTTCGGCAAAAATCGCGTAGCCGCGGTCCGGTTCATCCACAAAGACATGGGTCACGGCGCCCACCAGCATCCCATTCTGGACGAGCGGCGAGCCGCTCATGCCCTGTAGGATACCGCCAGTTTTTTGCAGCAGTGCCTCATCGGTCACCCGGATGACCATATTCTGCCCCGCGTGGCCGCTGCCCCGCAGCACCTTCTCGATAACTACATCATACTCCCGCGGAGCGCCGCCTGCAATAGTTGTCAGCATTTTAGCGGGGCCGGGCTGCACTTCGTGCGAAAAAGCCACTGGCAGCCGCTCCCCCTGCGGGATATAATCCGGGCGGAGAGCCCCGCAGACCCCGCATTCGCCATTGGCGGTGAGGCCCGCAAAGGTGCGCCCCGCCACAAACTGGCCCTTCAATTCGCCGGGGGAGCCGCTTTTGCCGGTGGTATAGCCGGTAATGACCGCTTCCACTCCCTCCCCGGTGGAAAGGGTCATGATCTCGCCGGTATCCACATCGCAGATGGGGTGCCCCAGGCCGGAGAAGGTACGCGCGTTTTCATCAAAGTAGGTGACGGTGCCGATGCCGGCGGAGCTATCCCGCACCCAAAGTCCCAGGTGCCAGCGGCTGTCGGAAAGGCTTTTTTGCGGGGTGAGGCGGGCGGTGTACTGCCGCCCCTGCCGCTGATATACAAGCTGCACCGGGCGGCCGCCGCTGCCCTGCACCAGAGCGCCCATCTGCTCATTGGAGGTCAATGTGATGCCGTCCAGACTCAGCAGGATATCCCCGGTGGCAAGGCCCGCGCTGCGGGCCGGATTGATGCGCCTGCCATCGGCGGAAAAATCGGTGAAGCCCACCACCATCAATCCCTCGGTAAACATCTTGATGCCGAAGGGACGGCCGGAAACCAGCACGGTATCCCGCTGCACATAGCGCACCGAAACAGTCTTGACCGAAACGCCCAGCGGCAGGCGCAGCTGGGCTTCGGCCGTTGCTTCCCCGCTGCGGGCCACGGCGGTCTCCTCGCCATAGACTGCAGTAATATTGCCGGGCAGGCGAAGGCTGCCGCCGCGGGTCAGGGCGTATTCATCCGGCAGGCGGGCCTGCCAGTATACCGCCGCGGCCAGCACCAGCAGCACCGCGGCGCCAAAGATCCAAAAGCCTGTGCGTATTGCTTTTCTCAAAGGATTTCACCCCCTTTCCCCCAAAAGCGGGGCTGCGCCCGCACTGATGCGCCGCCCCATAATCTACTGTGCGCCGGAAGCGGCGGATGATGTGATGTAAATACTTGCGGCGGATGCAGCAAAAGGACAGGGATGCCAAAAAATGCGTCCTATGACAAAAGTCCGCGGGGATCCCGCAGGACCAGGTGAACGGTGTAGCGGAGCTCCCCCAAGGGGATATTTTGTAAATTGTGACCGCAAAGCGCCGCCCGGGCCGAAAGCCCCAGCAGATCGCTGCGGGTGCGGGACATTTGGGTATTCTGCGCGGCCAGGCGCCGCTGCAGTTCATCCAGCAGGGCCGCTTCCAGCGTTTCCCGGGTCATGTTTCCATCGGCGGACTGTACAGAGGCTTCCGCCGTCAGGGTGAGGGTGGGTGTTTCGTCCTCCCATTTGACCCCAGAAAGGGTCAGCCGCCGCAGCAGGATGCTCGCCTCCCCCGCTCCAGTCGAAAGCGCATAGCGCATTTCCGGGCGCTCGCCCAGCAGCATAAGGCAGATCTCCTCCGGCTCCTCGGGGGCGGTGTAGTCGCTTTGCCCGGTGGCGATGGCACCCGTTTCCCGCAGCTCGCCCTCTGCCGTCGTCAGCCAGGGGATCAGACCATCCCGGCCGGTCCCCTCCAGCAGGTTCAGCAGCTCCTTGAGTCCATTGCGGCGGCTATCGGTATATTGTCGGGTCAGCAGGGCGGTGATGCTATCCCCAGTGAGCGCTTCCCCATCATACAGTGAAAGGGCGTCCCCGCACAGGGCGATCTGGGTATTGGGGGAAAGCCTTCCATCGGCCAGCAGCGCACGGAGATACTCCCGCAGCGTGCTGCCATCGGGCACGCCGGAAAAGACGATGCTTTGCAACGCGCCAAGGTAGACCTGCTCCCCAGTTTGGCGCTCGGCGGCGGAAAAGAGGGCGGTGAAGCTTTCGCCCTGCACGGTGATGGTCTCATTTTCCTCCTCGCGGATCACCTCCAGCACAGCGGTAAGCGGGCGGGCGGAGCACTCCACCCCCATGGAGGAAAGGACCAGACGGGAGGAGATGGGGCGCTCTCCGCAGCCGGGCAGCAGGCAGAGCACAAGGGGCAAAAGCAGGACAAAAAAGCGGCGAAGCGGCATGGGGGACCTCCTAAATGAGAAGATAAGCAAAGGGCGGGGCGGCGGGCAGAAGCGGCGAGCGGCCAGGCAGCGGCGAGGGCAGGCTGGCGCCCGATGAAATCGGGCTGGCGCCTGTTGAGCCGCTAACGCCGCCGGTCCCGCTTATTCCCGGTGCCCCGCGGCGGCAGCAGGGCAAAAATCAGCCAAAGCAGTCCCGTCACAGCCAAGATGGGATAAACGGCAGCATCCGGCCAGCCGGTATAGTGCAGCAGCACTACCCCGCCAAGGGAAAGCGCCACGCCCGCCCAAAGGGAGTATTTTGGAGGGCAGCCAGCCATACCGCCCAACCGCGCGGCGGCGACCGCCAATCCGGTAAGCCGGAAAAACGCCGCCGTGATAAGCAAAAAGCAGTACACCGGCACCATGCCGGAAAGCCCGGCCGACCGGGCCAGCTGCATCATGGGGTAGGGCTGCAGGCTGCCGTAGTGCCCCAGCACCAGCGCCGCCAATAGCAGCAAAAGGCCGCCCAGCAGCCAACCGGCGGGCACCCACAGTAGCAGGGCGGCAGACCGCGGCCGGCTGCACCGCTGGGCGAACAGCAACAGCAGCAGGGGTTCCGCCTGGCGGGGCAGAATAAACAGAATCTCCTCTCCCAGGCGGGAAAGATCCTCTTCGGGCAGGCGGAGATTGAGCGCCGTAGCCTGCGGCAGCACCCCAAGGGTAAGCAGCAGCACCGCGAGCAAAAACAAAAACAGACTGACAAAGGCGGCCCGGCCCAGGGCCTCCTGCCCGGCGGCAGCGGCCGCCCACACCGCGCCCAGCAGCACCAGCAGCAGGAGAAGCGGGGAAAACACACCCTCGAACAGAACACGGGCGGCGGAAAGCAGCTGTTCGGCCGTGACCGCGAAATATCCCACCGCAAGGAGCGCACCCCATGCGGCAAATACCGGCGACAGAGGGGTCTCCCCCCGGGCGGCGCAGCGGCGGCAGAATACCGCCAGCAGGAACACCACCCCATAGGCCACCGCCGAGGCCGCCATGCTCAACAGGCCGTTGACAAGGGACGGGCGGCAGCACAGCAGCCAAAAGCACTGGGATAATACCAACAAAGCGAATATTTGCCCGCTGCCGCTGATCTCACGCATCCTGGTCATCGGTCCGCCCCCTTTCCCGCTGGCGGGCGGAGGACACATTGTAGTCCTCCTGCCCCAGCCGCTGCCAGCCGCTGCGCCAGAATAGATCCCGCAGGGTGCGGGGCTGCCACGGCGCGATAGGCGCCGTGAGCGGTGTGCCCAAAGTATGCAGGCTGCACAGGTTGACCACCAGCAGCAAAAAGCCCAGCACCATGCCGTAAAGCCCCAATATCCCGCCGATGAAGATGAATAAAAACCGCAGGATGGTCACCGGCTCGTATAGGCTGGGCACCGCGAAGGCGCTTACGGCGGTCAGCGCGATAATGATGATCATGGGCAGGCCCACCAGTCCGGCGGTCACAATGGCATCCCCGATGACGATGCCGCCCACCACACTGAGGGTATGCCCAATGGCATCCGGCAGGCGCAGCCCTGCCTCCCGCAGCAGCTCATACAGCAAAAAAAGGGCCAAGGCTTCCCCCATAGCGGAAAGCGGCGTGGCCGAAACAGAGCCGAGGAAGGCGGGCAGCAGCATCCGGGGAATACGCTCCGGGTGGAAGGTGACCACCGCCACATAATAGCCCGGCAGCAGCACCGTAAGGAAGAACGCCGCCAGCCGCAAAAGCCGCACAAACGCCGTAAAATAGGGCCGCTGGGTGTAGTCATCCAGCGTATGGAAATGCTCGGTGAAGAGGTAGGGCGCGATCATCACATTGGGGCTGCCGTCCACCATAACGCCCACTCTGCCCTCCGCCAGCTTGGCGCACAGGGTATCGGGGCGCTGGGTGGTGCCCGTCCCGCTGAAAAGCGACGCCGCCCCCTTGCCGATGAACGCCTGCAAAAAGCCGCTGTCCAGCACCAGCGGCAGAGAAGCCTCCCGCAATTCTTGCCGCACGGCCTCCACCGTTTCGGGCGCCGCCACATCGCTGAGGTAGCAAAGGCGCACATTGGTGCGGCTCTGCCGGCCCAGGTACAGCGTTTCCACCGTCAGATTGGGGGATTTGAGCCGGCGGCGCACCATGGCGGTATTGGTATTGTTGCTTTCGGTAAAGCCCTCCCGGGAGCCGCGGAGGTTCTTCTCCATAGCGGGCTCCCCCACGCCCCGTGTCTCAAAGCCCTGATAGCCCAGCGAGAGCGCCCGGGGCACGCCATCCAGCATCACCATGGCAAAGCCGCTCATCGCCTTGGTAAAGAGATCCTCGTAGGTCTCCACAATGCCCTGCTCGCTGCTGAACAAAAACTGTGAGCGCAGGTACTCCCACAGCTTTTCCGGGTCGGCCTCCGGCGGGGCCATGCGGTTTATGGGGCGCAGCAAAAAATCGCTGACCTGGGTATTGCTCACCAGACCATCGAACATAAAAGCCAGGCCCTTTACCCCGGCCAGCTCAAATTCATCCAAAATGAGATCGGCGGAGCCGCGCATCCCCTGCTCAATGCGCTCCCGCAGCAGCACAATGCTGCTGTCCAGTTTTTCCGGCATCATTTCTCCCTCCACTCGGCGCCGCTCCCCGGCAGCTATCGGGTCTTTCCCGGCAGGAGAAAGCCGCAGGCGGGCCAGGAAGCGCCGTGGGCAGGCTGACGCGCGATGCGGTTTTCTTCGCCGAAAATATCATTTTCCCTGCCGGGGAAATTCCTTTTCATTATTCGCCGCGGCCGCCGGAATATGTGCGGGAATATGCCGCCCAAATCCGTAAATAATACCCTCCATGCGAGGTGATTTTTTGTGCTGGTCACATTTTTGCGGACGATGATCCTGTATCTTGTGGTTGTGTTCGGCATCCGGCTGATGGGCAAGCGCCAGATCGGGGAGCTGCAGCCCTCGGAGCTAGTCATCACCATCCTCATTTCCAATATCGCCACCCTCACCATTGAGGAAACGGACAGCCCCATGTTCGCGGGACTTCTGCCCATTTTGGCGCTCATGTGCTTCGAGGTGCTGACCTCCTTCCTCTGCTTGAAAAGCGCCCGGCTGCGGCGCATTGTCTCCGGGCGGCCCATTATCATCATCCACGATGGGAAAATAGACCAGCGGGAAATGCGGGAGCTGCGCTTTTCCGCCGATGACTTGATGATCCAGCTGCGGCAGAACGGCATCTTTCGGGCAGAGGAGGTGGAGTTTGCGGTGGTGGAGACCAACGGCAAGCTCTCCGTCTACCAGAAGTACCAAAACCGCCCGGTGACGCCGCAGGTGCTGGCCATGCCGGATCAGCCGGAGGATAACGCCCCGCCGCTGGCCGTGGTGTGCGAGGGCACCGTGATGCACGAGGCCCTGCGCCGCAGCGGCAAGGACCTGCGCTGGGTGGAAAAGAAAGCCGCCGCCCAAAAGCTCAAAATTGATGAGGTGTACCTGATGGTCGCCTGCCCCGATGGCAGCTGTGATATTGTGGCGAAGGAGCGTGGCCGATGAAACGATTTTTGGCGGCGGTGGGCATTTTGCTTATTATCATCGGCATCAGCATTTACACGCTGGTGGATATGCAGCAAAGCATCGATCGGCTTACGGAGCACACGGCGGCGGTACGGCAGCAGGTGGAAAAAGAAGGCGCCGCCACCGCCCAGCGCCAATGCGAGGAGCTGATGGCGGAATGGAACGGCATGGAGCGCCGGTTTTTGCTGTATGTGCGGCACGACCATCTGGATAATATCATGGAGCACCTTTCGGAGCTGCCGGCCTACTGCCTGGAGGACGACCGGGCCGAGCTGCTGAGCACCCTGGATGCCGCCCTGCGCATGATGGAGCATCTCAAGGAATCCATCACCCCCAGCTGCCGCACGCTGTTGTAGCGTTCCCCGGGCGCTGTGACCGGCGGCACCGGCAAAAGGCGGCGATGACTGCGCGGCCGGACCTTGTCAGGCATCAGCCTATCTGCGGCCCGTCCTCCTGTCCTCCCACCCTTTTTTCCATTCGCCGCCGCAAAATAAAAATCAGCCCGCAGGAGAGCGCCTCTCCCGCGGGCTTTGGTTTATTCTTCTGTTCAGCCGTAGAATGGCTCCTCCGAAGCGCCCTTGATGGTCACCGTGACGGTATCCACCTCGGCGGCGGTCCTGGGCCCGACGGGACTGCCCGGCGCGATGCTGGTGCCCACCACCGTACCCGGTTCCCCGCCCGTTTCCGGGTTGGTATCGTAGGCGATGGTATAGCTGATCTGGCAATCGGTAAGGATGCGGATGGCATAGGCTTCATTGGCGCCGTACAGGTCCGGCATGACGGTATACTGCGGTCCCTTGCTGATATAAAGCGTCACACTGCCATCCTCCGGCAGCACCTGCCCCACCGCCAGCGATTGCTTATAGATCACCCCGCTGGGGTAGGTATCGCTGTACTCATAGCGGTAGATGAAATTATACCCACTCATCTGCTCCAGCTCGTCCTCTATCGCCGGCAGATAGTACCCCTCCAGGCTGCGCTCCATCACCGGGGTGGCAGGCTGCTCCTTGCCGTCAAAGGCGCCGCTGTTCCACAGCGCCAAAAGGACATTCCCGATGACGCTGACCGCCAGCAGCACCGCCAGCAGCACCATGGGCGGAGAAAACTGCTTTGGGCCCGCGGCCGCCGGTTTTTCCGCCGGGCGGGGCGGGGCCTCCGGCCGGAACACGGCGGTATTGGCACCGGCTTCCTCCAGCAGGGCGGCGGAAAACGCCTCCATGGAGCGGTAGCGCTGCTTGTGATCCACCGAAAGTGCCTTCATGATGCCCTCGCAGACATGCTCCGGCAGGTCGGGGCGCAGCTTACCCAGCGGCGCCAGGTAATCATCCCTTTCCCCGCGCAGCTCGGCGCTTACCGGGGCCTGTCCCGCCAGCATGCGGTACAGCACCGCTCCCAGCGAGTAGATATCGGTCCATTCTCCCTGCCACAGTGCCTTGGAATACTGCTCCGGGGCGCTGTACCCGGCGTAAAGCTCGGCGTGCAGGCCGTTGCCCACGGTGCGCAGCTCCGGCAGGGCAAAGCCATCCAGGATGACCCGCTTGCGGCTGTCCACATAGATGTTCTGCGGGGAGATGCCGCAGTGAGTCAGGCCCATATTGTGCAGCTGGCTAAGCAGCGAAATGAGCGGGCTGATGAGCTGCCGGGCATCGGTCAGGCTCATCTCTCCCTTTTGGCGGGAAAGATACTCCTCCAGCGGCTCCATGCGCAGATATTCGGTCACCCGGTACAGGGTGTCATTTTCGGAAAAGAGCACCAATGTTTTCAGCATGGCCTTGTGGTTTACTTCCATCAGGCGCTTCCAGCGGTCGTGCAGGTCGCTGGCCATGGTACGGAACAGTGTCTTGCTCTCGGCGGAGATGAGCAGGATGCCCTTATGGTCCTCTGCCCGCTTCAGGATGCCGGGGAAGAATTCCTCCACCCGCACCTTGCGGTCCTTTTCGGCATCCCAGGCCAGATAGGTGGTGAGCAGGTCATTGTGGTGCAGCACCATCCCCACGCGGTACTGCCCGGAGAGCACCGTTCCCAGCGGCAGGGCGGCATCGGGGTTGGGGGCCTCCGGCTTCTGCCCGCAGGCGGAACAGACCGTCTCCCCCTCCTCCAGTACGGAAAAACAGTGGCGGCACAGGTTCGGCTCCGGCATGGGCGCTCCTCCTTTCGGATCGTGGCTTCTCATGATTTGGTTTCATCGGCGGGGTCGTCCTCCCGCGCCGGGTGGGTAAGCAGGTAAATGGCAATGCAAAGGGCCCCGGCCAGCAGCGCCCCGATGAGGATGTACCGCACCGGGCTGCCGGTTCTCGCTTCCCGCTGGGGCAGCACCAGCTCGGTGGGGGCGGCATCGGCCGCCTTGCTGCCGGCGGGCTTCTTCTGCTTCTCTTCTTCCTCCGGCAGGGCGGCATTTTCCCGCTCCGCCTCCCGGAAGGCTTCCTCCCGCTGCTGCTGTTTTTGCTCCAGCTCCCGGCGGGCCTCCTCCAGCTCCTGCTGCTCCTCGGAGGGCAGCTCGGTACGGACACCACTGTTGCCCGGGTCTTTCCAATCGCCCCACAGGTTATCATCCCGTTCCGGTCCTGCCGGCGGCTCCGGATCGCTCGCGGCAGGATCACTGACGGTTTCCTGGGCCGGCGGCTCGGGGGCAGGGGTCGGCTCCGGCTCCCGGGCAGGTTCCCCGGGGGCGGCGGGCGTCTCCACAGTGGGGTGGTCATCGGGTTCTGTTATGCCAAAATCCCAGTCATCTGCCATCGCCGGGACCGCAAGCACCAGCAGCGCGCACAGCGCCGCAGCTATCAGACGCACTCCCTTCATAGTCTGCCCTCCCTTTTGCCAAAAAAGCGGCGCTTTGGGGGCGCCGCTCTTGGAATATTTGCGGGGATATTACATTTCCCAGTTGTGCCAGAAGCCCTGCACATCATCGCAGTCATCCAGCAGGTCCATCAGACGGGTCATCTTATCGGCGGCGTCCTCCGGCAGGGCGGTGTAGGTGCTGGGGATATAAGCCGGCTCGGCGGAAAGGAAGGTATAGCCCTTCTTCTCCAGCGCCTCGCGCACCTCGCGCAGCTCATTCACCCCGGTATACACCTCAATGGTATCCTCATCGAAATCCACATCCTCGGCCCCGGCATCAAAGCAGTCCTCCATCACCTTCTCCTCGTCCAGCTCGCCCTCGCTGTTATCAATGACGATCTGGCCCTTCTTGGTAAACAGGTAGGAAACGCAGCCGTTCTGGCCCAGGTTGCCGCCGCACTTATCAAAGTAATGGCGCAGGTCACCGGCGGTACGGTTGCGGTTATCGGTCAGCGATTCAATGATAACGGCAACGCCGTTGGGGCCGTAGCCCTCATATACCATCTCTTCGTAGCTGTTCTTATCCTCGCTGCCGGCGGCCTTTTTTATGCAGCGCTCGATATTCTCGTTGGGCATATTGGCAGCCTTGGCCTTGGCGATGCAGTCGCGCAGCTTACCGTTGGTATCGGGGTCGGCGCCGCCCTCCTTTACCGCTACCGACATCTCACGGGCCACCTTGGTGAATACCTTGGCCTTGGCCGCATCGGAAGCGCCCTTTTTGCGTTTGATATTATTCCATTTGGAATGTCCAGACATAGGAAAAATCGTCCTTTCGTGTGATAGTGCATACTACATAAGAATTCTAGCACATCCCGCGGACGCTGACAACCTTTTTTGCAAAATTCTCCCGCTAAATTCTGAAAAACGGTTGACAAAGTCCCCCTCTTTTGGTATGATAACTGATGTCGCCAAAGACCGCCTTTGGACCTGCGGGTGTAGTTCAATGGTAGAATTCCAGCCTTCCAAGCTGGTTACGTGGGTT
>OKSD01003828.1_pt1 | contig 10932 bp, 10 predicted proteins | sample 1601221 | NCBI WGS metagenome assembly OKSD01 (sample SAMEA3541550, study PRJEB24748) | human gut metagenome | biome: human gut; feature: human-associated habitat; material: faeces | place: China | collected 2012
TAGATTTTTTGTACGCCGCCGCCCGCCATCGAGCAGAGTTTTACACCTAATTGGGTATAAAACACTTGATATATGGAAGAAAAACCATACTCAAAAAAGAAACGCAGGTATTGAAATTCTTTTCAGCGAAATGGAAGATATATTATCAGTACCACAGACAGACACCGAATATGAACTTGAAGAAATTACACCAATAATTAATAAATGGTTATTAACTCTGAGTAAAAAAGAACAGGCTTTATTTATATTGAGGTATTGGCAAGGAGAATCTGTAAAAAGCATTGCAAAGCAATGGAACACATCTTCAAACAAACTTTCAGGCAAACTTTTCAGATTAAGAAACAATTTAAAACAGGCACTCGAAAAGGAGGGCATATTTCTATGAAAAAAAACAATGATGAAATCTTATATAATTCAATCAGCAATATTGACGAAAAAATAATTGCATCTTCTTTGGTTTATAAACCCAAAAGCAAAAAAATTATTATATGGGCAAGCCTTGCAGCCTGTTTATGTGCGGTCTCCGTTACTTATGCAGTCATATATAAAAATAATTTTAATAAGTCGGTCAATAATTCCGAAGTTTTAAGTACAACTAACAGCAGTTCTGACTTTCACATTTACTCCCTACCTAAAGTCTTATCAGAGAACAGTGAAAATTCAAAGCAAAAGGTTTTATTAAGTCCTGTAATGACTTTACTTGACAGCAACACGGGTATTCATGCAATTACTTATACCGTTGATTTTAAATCAGACGGTTCACCTTACGATGAAAGAGATACTTCTTATAGCGGAAATATCATTAAACAAGATTTATTTGATATATCGCCCGACAGTATCGAATTTTCCATTGCAAGCGATGCTGTTGAATATTATAATGTAACAGTAAAAAATAATTGCATATCTTATCAAAGTGATTCAACCGTTTTTTCAGGTCACAGTAAATCATTTGAAAATATTAAAATTTCAGACAACGGTTTCATAACATGGCGACCCACCTGCGAAAAATTTTCAACAGAAATTCTGTCTATAACCGGTAAGAAAGAACCCGATTATAACAGTAATATTCTGGATAGAACAGCATACTCCGATGCCGAAAAAACAGTGTATGACAGTATCAAAAATTTTGATGAGTATTTTGGAGATACATTAACCTTTGAATTGCATTATAAAAACAATGCCACAAAAACTGTTTATGTAAATATTTCAATAAATGAAAACGGAAATTATATGGTAAATTACAGTTAAATATTAAAAAACACAGCAGTTCCGAAGAATACACCTTGGAACTGCTGTGTTTTTATAAAATCATAACTCAAGACCGCTTGTAGTCCTTAAAAACTCGTTGAGCTTATTATAAATAATATCAACACCGCCTACTGAGTCGCTCTCAATGTTGAGTGGCATAATTGGGTCGTGCACAGAAAGTCTTAACAAGAACCAACCGTCGCCGTTATCCTTATCAAAAGATACTCTTATACCCTCACGATTATCGTTTGCTATATTCCAACCGTCATGCGCCATTGCGTATGCAGTGAGGTCGCCAATGATTTTTTCGCCGCAAGCCTTAAAATCAGGCTCAAGAATTTTAAATCTGACTTCCTTGCTCTCAACAGGCTCTTTAAGTTCCGCTGTAAGCTCGTCAAGCTCCTTGCCCTCTTTGCGCATTTGAGCCGCTTTAATAATTATCTTTGTGCAAAGGTATGCGCCGTCATCAAGAAAATAATTTTCTTTCATTGCGGCATGACCTGAGGTTTCAATAGCAAGCGGACAGTTAATGCCTTGTGCGTTGAGCTCAAGCGCCTTGTCGATAACATTCTTATATCCTCTGCGGTAGCGGTAGTGCTGACCGCCAAGTGTATCTTCAATAAATTCTTTAAGTCCCGATGAGGTGATAGAATCAGTAACAACAGTGCCACCCTCGTTGCCCTCAAGTGCGATAGCCGCCGCTACCGCCACAAGTCGGTTTCTGTTGATTTCGTTGCCCTTGCTGTCAACTGCACCGCCACGATCAACATCAGTGTCAAAAATTACGCCGAGGTCAGCGTTTGCCTCTTTTACAGCCTCGCAAATTGATGCCATAGCTGTTGCATCCTCAGGATTTGGAATATGGTTAGGGAACATTCCGTCAGGGTCAAGGTAGCGACTGCCTGTTGTGTCAGCGCCGAGTACAGAAAGCACCTTGTCGGCATAAAAACCGCCTGCGCCGTTGCCTGCGTCAACTACAATCTTAAAACCCTTGAGCGGATGCTCGTAATCTTCGGCATTAACCTCTTTTTTTATTTTTTCGCAAAGTCCTTTTGCGTAGTCTGTCATATAGTCTACTTTTCTGATCTCACCGCAAGTTTTTTCTTCGGGTGAGTCGCCGTTTTGTGCATATTCGAGAATTTGCTCAATGTCACTGCCCTCAAGTCCGCCCTCACGAGTAAAGAATTTGAGTCCGTTTCTGTTAAATGGGTGGTGGCTTGCCGTAATCTGTAATGCGCCGTCACAACCGAGGTCAACGGTTGTCATAAACATTGACGGGGTAGACGCAAGTGAGCAATCGAGCACTGTTGCACCGCAGCGCTTAAAACGCTCACTGCAAATTGATACAATATGCGGCCCTGAAATTCTGCTGTCACGACCGATTGAAATTGTGAGAGTTTCGGGAGCTTTGCTGACCTTTTTTGAAAGCCAAAGCACAAAGCCGTCTGCCATTCTTGCCACAACATCATCTGTAAGGTTTACGGGCTGACCCTCTACGCCCTCGCTTGCTACGCCTCTGATGTCTGTACCGCTTTTAAACTGCTTATAAAACTTGTCTAACATTTAAAGTACCATTCCTTTATTGTATTTTCGGATATTTCATTCTAAAAAAGCATACCCTTATTATAAATTACTGCATTAATTATAACCCATAGCCGCAAAAATCTCAATATATAATAATTTTATTTTTGTAAAAAAAGTGATTTTTTGACGCTTAACTTTCCCTTTTGGTAGTTATTTTCACTAACAGCATTATAATTTTAATAAGCCAACAAATTTGTTTATCAAATAATTTTTGTGCATAATGTATATATTTATATATACTACTTTGTAAGCTGTTCACATTCAATTTGACTTTACCACAAATTTTCATTTAAAAAATTGTTGACTTTTATGGAATTGTGATTATAATAATAATTGTCAAGTAAATAGTCCGCTTGACTATCGACTGATTATACAGTCAGACTACTCGAGTAAGGTTTAATCAGGTCGAACATAAATAATTATTTTGCCAAATGGTAAATGGCACAACAATTTTATATTATCATTTTGGAGGAATTTTTTATGACACCTATTCTTAGTTTACATGATGTTGATGTAGCCGAATTTCTCGCTGTTCTTGATACTTGCGAGGGCAATGTATTTCTTGTTACAAACGAGGGCGACAGATTAAATCTTAAAAGTAAGCTCTGCCAGATTGTCGGTCTTACAAAGCTCATTGAGGGCGGTAAGATTGCAGAGGCAAGCATTATCTGCGAGAATAAAAACGATGAGAGCAAGCTCTTCCGTTTCAACTTCTTTGGCGATACTGCCGGCGCAGAGATTAAATAAATCAGCTATTCACGTTTTCACGTTAATTTCAAAACTTCTAAATCCAAAAACAGCCGCATTTGCGGCTGCTTTTGGCATATACGGTATTTTTGACTTGTAAAGGGAAGTTTTTTCGTCTTTTATCAAAAGTTGGGGTGAATTACGGTTTAACCGACTTTCAGTCGGGCAACAAAGTAAAGCAAACATTAAACTTTAAATTTTAGAAAACAAAAAAATCTTCCACTTTGAGGGGAAGACTTGATAACTTTGCGCTTACCTCAAACTATTAAAAAAGTACCATAATTAAAAATTCAGAATAAAAAGGCAGTCGATTTTCTATAACCCCAATAAAACCGACTGCCTTATATTTTTAATTAAATTTTAAACCGCAGCCTTACTGCGCTCTGATTTTCTGTACTTAGACGGTGTAATGCCATAGTACATTTTAAATGCTCTGTTAAAGTTAGAAATATTGTTAAAACCTGACTTGCCTGCAATTTCAATAACAGGTGTGTCGGTTGTTGTAAGCAAAAGTGCCGCTCTTGAAAGACGGAGTTCATTAAGATAGTTAATGAATGTAGTGTTCAAAAGCTCCTTGAAAAGATGAGAAATGTAGTATCTGCTCAGGTTTGTGTGCTCGGCAATAATATCGAGTGTAAGCAGATTGCAGAAGTTTTCATTGATGTACTCTGTAACTCTGCGCAATGCTCTGTCTTTTTTGCCCTGAGTTTCAATATCATAAAGCTCAAGCTTTTGTGTTTCAAAGAAATAATAGAAAAGCTCGTAGAATTTGCCTGTCGCAAGAAGATAAAATCCTCTCGGCTTGTCTACCTCGGCTCTGAATGCGGTTTCAAAGCACTCGTGAACAGGTCTGTAAAATTCTTCGTTAGGCTTGAATTTTAAAAATTTTGTGCAGTTGCCGCCGACTATGCTTTTTATAACGGCAGTCGGAATAAACTGCTGAGTAAGTGTTGCGCCGTCATTAAGGTTTAAAAGCATAATCTCAATGTGCGCATCGTTGTTATGGTCGAATTTGTGCTTTTGGTTTGGCGCAATAAAGAAAATGTCGCCTTTATCAAGCTGTTCGATTCCGAGTGCGGTTTCTATAACAATAGAACCGCTCCTTACTATACCGATTTCAACTTCGTGATGAACGCTCCATAAATCATCTACAACAAGCTCGCCGCATGATACACGAAAGCTTGAGCTTGTAGAGGTTACAGAGTTCAAAAATCTTATTGCCACTAATATTACCCCTTTTTATAATATTATTTTGTTGTATAATATCATAATACAAAAATGTATGATTGTCAATACGGCAAAGTATGAATTATGACAAAATTTTATTGCTTATTATCTTCACGGGATATATTTTACTTTTTTGTTGTCTTTTGTTGTGCAAATCTTAATCGTTTTAACTTTATGGCTTTATATTGATAAAATGTTACTATAATAAAGAGAATTGTTTTGCGCTTATCATTATTGTTATAAGAAAAAATGGCAGTAATTTTCGGAAAACCAAAGATTACTGTCATATATATAATTTTGTAAGTCTTATGATTAAAAATCGCACATTGTTAAATGTCATTATTTTGTATATAATAATTATCATTTACGGCTTTCAGCTGTGCCTTAAATTCGTCAGCAACCTTCTTTGGTGACAAGATTTTAACACCGCCTTTAAGTCCGAAAACCCATGCAAAGAACTGACTGCTTATAGAAATTCTTGCTGTAAACTTAAATTGGCGGTCATTTTCTTTTACAATGAACACATTTTCACCAAACCGGTCGGCAATTACTCCCACAAGCTCGTTGTCCACGAGCATAGTAACCTCAACCTCTTCACCGCCGTACATTGAAAAAATCTTTTTTGTGTACTCAGCGCCGTCAAAGCTCTTAATCTCATCGGTTTGCTCTCTGCTTTCGTCAAGAATTTTTACATCTTCTATCTTGTCCACACGATAATGCTTGATTTTGTCTGCCTCGCTGTCATAGCCTATGAGATAATAGTTTTCATCGTCCCAGCATAACCATATCGGAGAAATAACATACAGTTTGCCGTTTTTCCTCGGCACTTTTACCGCTTTTGCCCCCTGACCGAGAGTCCATTTCATATATTTAAAGCTGACTTTTTTATCATTTGAAATAGCGCTGTTCAAAGCGTCAACCACATAATAAATCTTTTCGTTAATGCCCTTAACCCTGTTGGTTATAAACACATTGCGCTTTAGCTCTCTGCCTTGATAAGCGCTTACAAGGTTCTCAATTTTTTCTATAAGTTCCATACTCTTTTTTGAAGTAATAAATCTTGAGCTTTGTATTGCATCAACGAGCAGTTTCAGCTCGGCAATCTCAAAATCTCTTGAGCATACGGAGTATTTTGTTGTGTTTGACTTTGTCTTTTTAATGTCAAGTCCGTACATTTGCAGCAGACTTATATCATCGTACAGACTCTTCCTCTCTGAGCTTATATGCAGTTCGCCGAGTGCGTCTATTATTTCTGACGCAGTCATACCATGGTTTTCGTCTGTTTTTTTAAGCAGAATATCACGCAGATATAAAAGTTTAAGCTTCTGTCCCGATGATTTTGACATAATTTCCTCCGTTTAAGCTGTCAGCGTTTGAGCAAACGCAATTACAAGCGGCATTGTTATTACAGAGAATACCGTTGTAACCGCTACAATACTTACCGACAACTCAGTGTCTTTATTATATTTTACGGCAAACATTGTGGTTGTTGCCGCTGTCGGTGCGGCAGACGCAATAACGCAGGCAACCGTAAGTGTTGACTCTATGTGGCACAAATAAAGCACAATAGCTGTTATAACAGGCACAAAAATAAGTCGCAGGCCCATTGCTATGTAAACCGATACATTTGAAAATGCTTTTTTAAGGTCTGCCTCGGAGAGGTAGTAACCTATAATCATCATCGGCAACGGTGTATTTAAGGCCGCCATATATTCAACAGGCTGACCTACCATATACGGCAGCTTTATGTTGAGCACAAATACTATAATTGCAATTACAACACCTATAATGCCGGGGTTTGTAATCAGCTTTTTGGCAGAAATTTCTTTTATATCGCCGCTCATACACACAAGTCCGTATGTCCATACAAGAATGTTGAACACAGCTACAAACACTGCGCCGTAAAACAAACCGTCATCACCGAGCACAGCCTCCTGCAACGGGAACGACATAAACGCACAGTTTGAAAAAACGGTTGCAAATCTCAACACTCTTTTTTTGCTGTCCTTACCCTTAAAAACAAAGCTTACCAAAAGTATGGTAGCAGCCATAACGGCTGTTGCGCAAATCACCATAATTCCGAGTCCGCCCAAAAGTTCGGGTGTAAAATCACGCTGAAAAGCAGATACCATTACGCAAGGAGTAACAAAGTACAAAACAAGGTTGTTTATATGCTTTGCGGATACATCGGTAATGATTTTTTTCTTGCCGCATATAAAGCCGAGCGAAATAAGAATAAACAGCACAAGCACCTGCTGTGTAACTACTATGAAGTTTTCTAACATTTCCTTTTCCCCCTAAAAATTAACCACATTTAAGTATAGCATATTAACCCGTTTTTTCAATGCTTAGGCTGCAATACGGCTAAATTTTGGAGGGATATAAAAAATATATAACATAGAAAAATATCATTTTGTACAAAATTATGTCGAGCATATAGTGCAAACTAACCAATGAAAAGCAAATAATTTTACAAATATGTATTATCCGCTGAAATTATTTGCTTTTATTGACTTTTTGTACTTTGAATTATATAATATATATAAATAAAAATAGTTGTTTTTATTGTTATTTCACAGTGATTTTATGTATTTATTTATATTTTAAGAAAGAGGGATTTTACAATGGCAACAAGAAGAACTGCTACAAAACCAGCAGCTGCCAAGGATGCTAAGGTAGAAACAAAGGCTACTGCAACTGCTGTAAAAGAAACTGCTCCCGTAAAGGAAGCTCCTGTAAAGAAAACCGCACCTAAAAAGGTTGCTCCAAAGAAACCTGCTGCCGTAGCTGCCGCAGCAAAGGCTGCTAAGACAAAGGCTGAAGCTCCTGCAGAAGTTAAGGCTGAAACAAAGGTAAACTTTGTTGTTGAGTTTAACAACAAGCAGAACTCAGCAGAAGACATTATTAATAATGTTAAAGCTACATACGGTAAAGATGCAAAGGAAATTTCAATTTACCTCAAGCCTGACGAAAACAAAGCTTACTTTGTTGCCGACGGCGAAGAAGGTTCAATGGATGTATTTTTCTGCTAATTCAGCGCTAAATTAAATTACTGATTTTTTAGGAGCTATACCAAGCGGTATGGCTCTTTTTTTGTTTTTTCTTTAATATTTTAGTGAATATTTAATATATAGATTGATTTTTTACAATGCAGGCTTTATAATGAAAATTGTAATAAATCCTCGGCTCAGGCAGTAATTCCGAGGTACAAATTCATTATAAAGGAGCAACATATTATGATTACAAAGTACACAAGCGGCAATCCCATTCGTACAGACGCAGTTGTAAAAGAATTTGAGTCCAATTCTATCAGCAATTTCCCCGTTGATTACAAAATCGTTGACGGCAAATTCATTTTTAGCTTTGATATGCAGGACAGCGACATAGTTTTCGGTCTTGGCGAAGCGCCCAGAGGAATTAATAAGCGTGGCTGGGTATATGAGAGCTTTTGCAGTGACGATCCGTTCCATACCGAAACAAAAAGCTCACTGTATGCCGCACACAACTTCCTTATGCTCAGCGGCAGCAAAACAGTCGGCATTTTCATTGATTTTCCGGCAAAAATCCGTTGGGACATCGGCTACACCTCACCAAGCCGTACAGATATTACCATATACGGCACAGATTTTGACATTTATATTATCAAGTGCGAGAGCAATAAGCCGATTGACATTGTAAAGGAATTTCGTGCCGCTATCGGTCAGAGCTACATTCCGCCATTTTGGGCATTCGGCTATCAGCAGAGCCGTTGGAGCTATGCCGATAAGGCAGCGGTTGACGGCGTAATCAAGGGCTATGATGACGCAAAAATTCCGCTTGACTGCGTATATCTCGACATTGACTATATGAAAGACTACAAGGACTTTACAGTAGATGACGACAAATTCCCGAACTTTGCCGAATATGTGAAGGAAAAGAAAGCGCAGGGCATCCACCTTATTCCTATTATTGACGCAGGCGTAAAAAAGGAAGAGGGCTATGATGTTTACGAAGAGGGCGTAGAAAACGGCTATTTCTGCAAAACAGAGGACGGCTCAATCTTTGAGGGCGGCGTATGGCCGGGCATAGTGGGTTTCCCTGATTTTATGCAGAAAGAAGTTCGTGACTGGTTCGGCGCTAAGTATGACAGACTTACAGACGCAGGCATTGACGGTTTCTGGAACGATATGAACGAGCCGGCTATTTTCTACTCAACAAAGGGACTTGAAAAAGCGCTTAATAAAGTAAAATCACTTGAGGGCGAAAACCTCGACCTTTCAAAATTCTTTAACCTCAAAGATACTTTCCTCGGACTTTCAAACAGCCCGGAGGACTACTCAAGCATTTATCATATGATTGACGGCAAGCCTGTTTGCCATGACAGAGTTCATAACATTTACGGTGCAAATATGACAAGAGCCGCAGGAGAACACTTTGCAAAGAAATTCGGCGACAGCAAAATCCTTATGTTCTCAAGATCATCATATGTCGGCGCTCACCGCTCAAGCGGTATCTGGTTTGGCGACAACCATTCTTGGTGGTCACACATTCTCTTAAATCTTAAGATGCTCCCATCGGCAAATATGTGCGGTTTCCTCTATTGCGGCGCTGACCTCGGTGGCTTTAACGAAAACGCAACTCGTGACCTCGTTCTCCGTTTCCTTGCTCTCGGCGTATTTACTCCGCTTATGCGTAACCATTCGGCGCTCGGCACAAAGGATCAGGAGTGCTACAACTTTGAAAATCCCGAAGATTTCAGAGATATTGTTACAGTTCGTTACAGACTTATCCCTTACCTTTATAATACATTTAAAAAGGCAAGCGAAAACAACGATATGATTTTCCGCCCGCTTGCTTTCGATTACCCCGAAGATAAAATGGCAAGAGAGTGCGAAACTCAGGTTATGCTCGGCGATGAGTGTATGATTTGCCCTGTTTACGAGCAGAATGTAAGCGGCAGATATGTTTACCTCCCTGAGGATATGACATTTGTAAAGCTCAGCGGCGAAAATGTTGAAACAAAGCCTATGGAAAAGGGCGTACATTTCATTGAGGTTGCACTTAACGAAGTACCTCTCTTTATTAAGAAAGGCAAGCAGATTCCACTCTGCAAACCTGCAATGCGCACAAGCGAACTTAATACAGAGGAACTTACTTATATTGGTTAATTTAATACAAAATTAAAGACTTCCCTTTAGGCGTTGCTTTTATTAAAGAAACGCCTAAAGGATTTTAGTTATTAAGACAAGCAATGAAAGCAATTTATTCTGAGGGATAATATGGAAAAAAATATTACTGCTTTTGTTTATAAATATTATATTTTTTTTAATACTAAAAATTTTATTTTGAGAGTATTAGGTTTATTCCTTGTTAGCTACTCAGCGATTGTGTGCGTGGAAATCGGCTCTCCGTATGGTTTTGACAGTATCGGATTTATATCTAAAAATGAACTTCCGTATACATTAGCACTCACTTTGTCTGCTGTATTGGTATCTTTTTTATCTTTTTGGTTATATAAAATTCATAAACTTTGGAGTTGCATATTGATGCGAGGTATAACGAATATATATATTTCTGTTTTATTTTTAATTGTATCTTTTTGGGAATTTGACGGAAATGCCATATATGCAGAGAATAATTTTTTTATTATTTTGAAAATGTGTATGTATTTTCTGATAATACCGATAGAATTGTTTATTCTGGCAAAATGGATTGTACCTAAATGCAGTCATAAAACAAACAACAAATTCAACTCTTTGAAATATATTTTCGGTGTTCCCGGAGTAGTGCTGTTTAGATTAATACTTATGAATAATCAGGGAAATATTGATATACCGTCACTGTTAAGAACTGTAATTTTTGCATTTGCTATTATTACGTTGATTAACAGCATATACTATTTTACGCAGGCTTTTTTTGCAAAAAAATATTCACTTGATATATTAACCGATTATACGGAATCTTATATAAATTCTATACGCCGCCTATAAATAACAAAATTAAATCGGATAAAGCATTTCTGTTTTTTGTCAATAGTTGGGGTAATTTATAGTTTAGCAGATTTTCGGTCGGGCAAAAAAATAAAGTGAAATCTAAACTTTCCGTCCCGAAGTTAAAAGTTTGGTCAACCTTTTCAAAGGTTGTGGG
>OKSD01003843.1_pt1 | contig 10898 bp, 6 predicted proteins | sample 1601221 | NCBI WGS metagenome assembly OKSD01 (sample SAMEA3541550, study PRJEB24748) | human gut metagenome | biome: human gut; feature: human-associated habitat; material: faeces | place: China | collected 2012
AAGGGCGACTCCTCATAAGGACATCTTGAAAACACCAGATTAAACCGATTGAGAGAATCTCTTGGTGTCGACCAAACGGGAATAGCCATCAACCATTTCATCGTGGTTGGTGGCTATTCCTGTTTAAAGGTATATTCATGTTGAAATCCGAACCGGAATCTTTGTAAAATTCCCTACCGCTCTTTAACCAGAAACAATGGGTAACCGCATGCCTAACCGGGAGAGCAGTTCGTTGGTAATCGTCCCACAGCATGCAGCCAGTTCCTCTGCCCGAATCACCTGACCGCCATCCCGGCCGATAATAGTCACTGTATCGCCAGGAGCGACCTCCGAAAGATCGCTGACGTCCACCAGCAACTGGTCCATGCACATCCACCCCACCATAGGACAACGCCGGCCCTGAATCAGCACCTGGCCGCCCCGCTGAGGCAGATCCCGGGGCAGACCGTCCGCGTAGCCGATGGTGACCACCGCCAGTTTGGTTTCTTGCTCTGCCTGAAAGACCCGCCCGTACCCGGCGCTCTCTCCGGCTTGCACAGTGCGGATACTGGCCACTCTGGCCCGGAGAGACAGAACCGGCCGCAGGTCAAGGCTTCGCTGAACAGGCGCATCATCGCTTCGAACTCCATAGAGTGCGATTCCAGCCCGGACATAGTCACAGGGCTGAGCTGGGAGGTTCCAAAGTCCATAGCTGGACTGGATATGAACTTTGCCGGGATCATATCCGGCAGTTCGGAGCCAGGCCACCGTATCATAGAACAAGGTCAGCTGCTCCTGGGTGTAGGCAACATCTTCGGCTTCCAGGCTGTCCGAGACGTATAGATGAGAAAAGACACCGTCCACTACCAGGTTTGGAAGCCGGAATGCCTCCAGGATCTCCTTCCGGTTTTCCGCCAGGATGCCCAGCCGGTGCATCCCCGTGTCCAGGGCCAGATGGACATGGACACGCCGCCCTCTGGCTGCCAAGGCCCGCCCGTGGTCAATATCCGCCACCGTCTGGGTCAGATGCCATCGTGTCAAGAGCGGAGCTTCCTCCGGGGAGGTATAACCTAAGATCAAGATCGTCCCCCGGATGCCCGCCTTTCGCAGAGCAATCCCCTCGGCCAGGCAGGCCACGGCAAAGGCCCGGACGCCCGCTCGCTGTAAGGTGCGGGCGGTCACTGCCCCGCCGTGACCGTAGGCCTCCGCCTTTACCACCGCCATCAGCTCTGTCCCCGGGGCCAATGTGTTCCGCAGCACCTGGGCGTTGTGCCCAAGGGCCGCCAGATCCACCTCCCGCCAGGCCCGAGCGGTGGGGCTGGGCTTCTTTTGAAGCCTCAGCAGGCAAGGGGCGGAGAGCAGCGCACTGAGCGCCAGCACCACAATAAAATGGAGAACACTGTTTTCAATGAGCATTTCTCCCAGTCCCAGTAGCTTTGCCGCTCCCCGGACCAGTACGATGCAGAGGGGATGGAGCACATACATGGCTGTGGAAAATTCCCGGACTTTCCTGGACTCGCCCTTGTTTCCGCCCAGCAGCAGAGAAAAAAGGCATACTATGCACAGGGGGAGGGCGAGGTACATGCTGTCGTGGCGCTGGACATCCATGCGATGGAGCCACAGCCCCTCGGCGCTCATGGCTGCCAGAGAGAGGAAGAAGCCCGCCAGAGACAGCTTTTGGTTCCACCGCCTTCCGGCGGCCCCAAGCAGAAGGAACAGTGGCGCGAAGAACAGGCCATTGCGGGTATAGCCGCACAGTGTAAAAATGCCGTCGTAAAGGGTCCGAAGCAGCGGGATCTGGGAAACCAGTCCATAGTAACTGTCCCCGCCCAGACCGATGAGATAGAGTAGCGCCGCCACAGGCAGAGCCACCCGCAGGCCCAGCCGGCTGAGCCACCGGGCGATGACGATGCCCAGAATGGTCGCCGGGAAATACCACAGGTGGTAGAAGGTGCCGTCCACCAGCAGTTTCCGCAAAACATCCGCCGGACCGGTGAAGCTGCCGGCATAGAGATTCACTGGCAGATACAAAAGGATGCAGACGCCGTAGAGCAGGCAGAGCTTTTTCAGCTGCCGCCCCACACCAGCCCAGTGATTCCGGCTCAGAAAGTACCCAGTGGTCATCAGAAAGAATGGGACTGCCACCCGGGCCAGTACCCGGGTAAGCCAGAAATCAGCCATGGCAGACACATCCGCCAGGGGCGAGGTGTGGTTCATCACCACCAGCAGGACTGCCGCCAGACGAAAGAGGTCCAAAGTCGGGACGGTTTTCTTAGCCGTTCTCATGGGTATCCCCCCACCATGTCAGGATAAATCCCTCCACATTGTCGCCGGATATCTGGCAGCAGCCCTCCGGCACTTCCACCTCTGTGACGGCTCCGGCGGCGGGCACATAGAACACCTGGGCCATGCGGCCGTTTTCCAGAGCGACGCTCCGGGGACCCTGCCGCAAAAAGTCCCGGTACTCCTCCAGACACAGCCCGTTGGTTTCCATCAGCTGGGCGTGGGGCGCCCCCACATAGCGGAAGTGCCACGGCTCAGCCGAGATCCCGGTGACTTCCTCCTTGCCCCGCTGGTAGCGTTCGATAAAGCCGTACCGGGCCGCCAGACGCCTAAATCTTCCGCAGACGCCGTCATAGGGAAAGGCAGGCCGGATGAAGTCGATGTATCCGGCAGCCTTTCCCAGGTCGATGGCGAGGCCGGTCTGATGCTCACTGCATCCTGGAAGGGCCACATACTGGCGGGTAAATGTCTCCCCATGCTCCGCCATGGAGTCGTCCCAGATCCGCTGCTGTTCCTGCTGGCTCCGCCAGCCGGACACCGGCACGATCTCCCGCTGTCCCCCCGCCTTTTGGATACAGGCAGACAGTAGCTGCCGTGCCCGGCTTTCAAGAAGAATGTCGGGGTGGTGCGGGTCCACCGAGGTCAGCGCAGATCGCTCTTTTTCATGCAGGGGATGCGCCCGGTTGACCAGGACCAGCGGCCCCTGAAAAATCTGCTCCCGGGGAATCGACACGGTTCTCATCCCGCCACCCCCAACTCGATCAGGCGGGTCACCAGCTCCCCAAAGGAAATGCCGATGCCCTGCATCATGCTGGGGTAGCGGCTGTGGGCGGTGAAGCCGGGGATGGTGTTGACCTCATTGAAGACGATCTCCCCATCCGGGGTGAGGAACAGATCCACCCGGGCGAATACCCGGCAGTCCAGGGCACGGTAAATGGTTTTTGCCGCTGCCTGGATCTCTGCCGCCTTCTCCGGCGGGATGCGGGCGGGACAGTGGATGGCGGAGGTCTTTAAGGTGTACTTCTCCTCATAGTTGAAAAAGCCCTCCGACAGCGCAATCTCGTCCACCAGACCCACGGTCAGTTCCTCGTTGCCCATGACCGCGCAGCCCACCTCAAAGCCGGGGATCGTCTCCTCCAGGATCACGGCGCTGTCGTGGCGGAAGGCCTCCTCCATGGCGGCGGGCAGCTCTTCCGGCCCGGAGACTTTGGTGATACCGAAGGAGGAACCGGCCCGGACCGGCTTGACAAACACCGGGTATCCCAGTTCCTCCGCTGCCTGGGCGATCCGGCTGAAATCATCGCTGGAATGAAAGACGTGGCTCCGGGGGACCCGGATGCCGGCCAGGGCCGCCAGCTGGTGGGCCCGGTCCTTGTCCATGCACAAGGCGCTGGACAATGTCCCGCAGCCGATGACCGGGACCCCGGCCAGTTCAAAGAGTCCCTGTACCGTACCGTCCTCGCCGTTCTTGCCGTGGAGGACTGGGAATACCGCGTCAAAGAGGAGACGGCGGCCGGAGCCGTCCAGCAGTAGTAAAGCGTGGGCCTCCCGTTCCACCAGTGGGGTGCAGGGGATACAGTCTGCCGCCTGCTGCCAAGTACCGTCCTCCAGCCGGGAGAGGTCGCCGGTATAGCAGAGCCACTGCCCCTCCCGTGTGATGCCCACAGCCAAAGGAGTATAGCGGGCGGGGTCCATGTGGGACAGCACCGCATAGGCGGAATGGAGAGAAACTTCGTACTCCGTGGAGCATCCGCCGAAGAGAACGAGAATGGTTTTCATGGGATAAGACCTCCTAATCAAAATAAAGCGCCTGGTTCTGATACTGAAATGGTACCAGAACCAGGCGTTTCATACTTGTCTATCTACCAACGGATGCCTTGCAAGTTTTCTGCGAAATTCTTGTGATTTTCTTACGGCGCTTCTGAATGGTCTGACGGAAGACAGATGGTGAAGGTGATCCGATCCTCGGTGCTGTCCGCCCGAATGGTCCCGCCGTGGAGCTCCACGATCTCCTTGGCGATGGCTAAGCCAAGGCCCGCACCACCTGTCCGGGTGGCGCGGGAGCTGTCCAGACGGAAGAACTGTTCAAAGATCCGGTCCAATTTCTCCTGGGGGATGTTCTTTCCCGCATTGGAGAAGGTGAGTACGATTTTCCCGGCCTCTATCCGTCCGGCAATTTCCACCGTGCTGTCCGGCAGGCTATAATAAGACGCGTTGCGCAGGAGATTATCAAAGACCCTTGCCAGCTTATCCGGGTCACAGGAATAGTGCAGCTTGGGCGGCAGATCCAGGCTGCATGACAGCCCCGATTCTGCGAAAATGGGGCGGAATTCGCTGGCGACCTGCTCCAGCATCCGCGTCAGGTCCACGCTCTGCCGCTCCAGCTCCAGGCGAGAGAGGTTGAAGCGGGTGATGTCGAAGAACTCGTTGATGAGGTCCTCCAGCCGCTCCGCCTTCTCCAGGGCGATGCCGGTGTACCTGGCCCGGATCTCCGGGGAGATCTGAGGCTCATCCCGCAGGAGGGTCAGGTAGCCGATGACGCTGGTCAGGGGCGTTTTCAGGTCGTGGGCCAGATAGACGATTAGGTCGTTTTTCCGCTGTTCTGCCTCCCGGGCTGCCCGGGCGTCCCGGAGAGCCTGCTCCCGGGCCAGATTCAGCTGGATGGAGATGTCCTCCAGGGAATCCGGCAGCTGGATGGGCTCCTCACTGGGGCGGGATAATTGCTCTGCCGCATTGGCCACCACGTCCAGCTGCTTGATGGGCTTGGAGATAAAATAGAAGCTGATGACCACCCAGCCCGCCAGCACTGTGACGATGCAGACCAGAACGATGTAGTCTCGAACCCAATTCAGGAAGTCGTGGAGCGGCGAGGGCTGCCAGGTGATGCTGGCGCAGATGATGAAGCCCAGGAATGCCAAGGCCATCACTGCGACCACCCAAGCCATGAGGACCAGCAGGTAGCCGCCCCAGATGCGCAAAGATCTCCGGCGGCTGCGGGTATTTCCTTTCTTACTCAATGGTGTACCCCACCCCCCAAACGGTCTTGATGAATTTGGGCTTTCGGCTGGGCTCGTGCATCTTTTCCCGTAGCCGGGCGATGTGACTCATGACGGTGTTGTTGCTGTCCATAAACGCCTCGCCCCAAACATGTTCAAACAGTTCCTCGCTGGACACCACATTCCCCCGGTGCTCACATAGATACCAGAGAATGGAGAATTCCAAGGGCGTCAGGGCCAGTTCCTCGCCGAACAGGACGCACTTGTGAGTGGCCTTGGAGATCTGAAGGCCTCGAAAGTCGTATTCGGTGACCTCCTGGACTGTCCCCTCCCTGGGGTTGTACCGGGTGTAGCGGCGCAGCTGAGTCTTGACCCGGGCCACCAGTTCCAGAGGATTGAAGGGCTTGGTGATGTAGTCGTCCGCTCCCAAGGTCAGCCCCATGATCTTGTCCATATCCTCCACCTTTGCGGTGAGCATGATGATGGGGAACAGGTGGTCCTCCCGGATGCGCTGGCAGAGGGTAAAGCCGTCCATGTCCGGCAGCATCACATCCAGCACCGCCAGATTCAAGCGTGTCGTCCGCACACAAGCCAGGGCGTCGGAGGCATTATAGAATTTGTGGATGGTGAAGCCTTCGTTTTTCAGATAGACCTCCACCAGATCTGCGATCGCAGTCTCGTCATCGACGACTAAAATATGTGTAGCCATAGTTGCCGGCCTTTCGTGTTTTTCTGCATTATAGCACGGAACGTATAAAAAAGCGAGTATGACTCTTGATTTTTCCTAAACATGTCCTAAAGGGGACTGTTGCGGTCTCCTGTCTGCGCAAAATTCTCACCAGACTGTATCGAAACTACGATCTTCCAGACTCCTGATTTCGTAGGGTCGAAGTCGTGAAGCTGCGCCGCAGTGCTCTGTCATCCTTCGCTGGCAGGATCGGTCTGCGTATCATACGATGAACATTCCTCCAGATCTGCAGCCTGCTACCCGGATAGGCTTTTTTCAGCTTTGTGACAGCACGCTCCTTTGCCTTTTCCACGGCGGACTCCTTCATCATGTGGTACATGCCGATTTCCTTCAGCGAAGTTTTTTCAAATCCGAATACACCGTAGAATTTTCCGAGGATGTCCCTGTCCTTCTTCGGGAGAGCATCAAATAGTTCCTGCAGCAGCTCAATGCAGACTTTTCGATACACGACCTGCTCCGCAGAAACAGAGAGATTCCCAGGCATCAGCCGCTCAAAGGGATCACCGTCATAGCTCCCAGGGATAAGATCATTGACACCAACAAAATGGGTGTTGTAACGGATGTGCTTGACAGCCTGTTCCAGAAGGACATCCATTTTCTCCGCGATCTCTTCGATGCTGAACTGACCTGAATGATATAGCCTTTGTGCCTGCCGGACAGCATCCATCTCGTGCTTGCTCAGAGAAAGATTTCCGATATGTTGCTCCAGCCAACGGGTCATCCGGCCTTTCAGATGTGGGTACAGGTAGGTGGCAAGCACAGCACGGCTCTCATCGTATTCTCTGCTCTGGACCCGTGTCAGAAATTCCAACGCACCCTCGCCGCAAAGATCCTCCAGAATCGTTTTCGTATAGCCGGACAACTCTCCCGGTCTTTCCCTGTCCATATGCAGACAGTTGAACTCTCTGGCAGTCTCCCGGGCGATGCGCCGGATCAGCCCGAGATTCCTGCGGTACAACTCCTCCAGCGCGCGCTCATCACCGCCGTAATATCGGCGGACCAATTCCTCATTGGTCATGGGTCCCACCCGCCTTTGCTTTCGGTGGACGCCCTCGGGGCTTGCTCACTCCGGTGATGCGGCAATATTCATACACTTGCGCAGTAGATATTTGTTCAGAAAACTCCTCAACAGAGATATCCGGGCTGCGCAGCGCATCGTAGAGCCGGTCTCGCACATGATCCTTGGCTCTTCTGGCATCCTCCTGAGAGATAGCTCCCCGCTGCATATCCTTCGTGATCCTGGAAAAGGCAGTCAGCTTGGCCTTCACCTTGGGGTTGTTCTTTGCCAGTTCCTTTTGAACTTCCACCGTGCCAAATTGCCGACAGGTGTAGCCAGGAGCGTGGGGACAGGCCCCTTCGCAGTACAAAGCGTGGACGCCGCTCTTCAGCATGAAGTATTTCCCGCAGATGATGCAGCGGCGGATGTTGTGTCCGCTATTCAGGGCCAGCATATAGTCTGCCTTCATCAGCGCCTGTAAGCTGTCCGTCACATGCTCCTGACAGATGGCCATGGAGCCGTCCGGCAGCTCCCGCGGGACATAGGAGAGCATATATTCATCGTGTCTCCTGTAGCAGTCCCCGTGGTAAGTGATGGGGTTGACGATCAGCTTCTCTGCGGTGCGATCATCGTTATAGAAACCATAGAGCGCTGCCGCATAACTTTCCGGCCCATTGGTCGTGAGTGTGGAGAGGATAAACTTGATGAAATTCCGGATGGTAGGAACAAAGGCACGGATGTCGTGAAGATACATCATGTAGCGGTCGATGTATTTCTTGTAGGCACTCCAGGTATCTTCGCACGCTCCCAGGAGGCGAAACATCTCGTAATAAAACAACTCGCCCTTTTCCTCGCTGCCCTCTCTGCGACGAAACAGATCCAGCAGTCCCAAGGAGATTTCAGGATCGCTGTCCCCATCATCGCTCTGGAAGAATTCTTCCGCTGAGGCGCTGAGAAGTTTTGTCTGATCATCCTCTGAAAGGCTGTGCTCCTCGGGAGGAAACAAGCTGAACTGTCCTGTGATCTCCCGTATCACCGAAAAGAAAGCGTCATAGCAATCGTCCGGTAGCAAGCGGAACACAGTATATCGGCGAAGTTCCTGACAGAGCTGCTCCATCTCATCATTCAGTTTCCACCAAAGTTCACTCTTGCGGACATACTCGTAGATGTCCATAAGGGTACGGATGCGCACCATCCGTTCGTGCAGGGGGTGGTAGTCATCCGGTGATAGATTCAGCAGATCTTCGGTCAGCCTGCCTGCCTCAAACTGCTGCCCGTTCAGCTCCAAGGTGCTGCCGTAGGTATAGAATATGATGCTCCCCTCCATTTCCGCTGGCCCCCTCCTCTGCAATAATTTGTCCTACTTGATTTTTAATCTGTCCATGCTTTTTATCAGGATACCATCTTTTCCACCACAATACAAGCAGAGGGGCAAGGGGATGCTCAAAAGTCCTGTGGGCACTGCTCCTCTAAAAGAATACTACTCCCACTTCTTTCGAGGTGGGAGATTTTTGTATTCAGATATTTTGAATTGGAGGTACTGACTATGAGCAACAAAATGGACCGTCCTCTGGTCACGGTGGACGGTAGGACGCTGATGGACCGTCCGCTGGAGCCGCCCAATTTTGTGGTGGACACGCTGATCTCTCAGGGTCTGCATATCCTGGCGGGTTCACCCAAGGTGGGCAAGTCCTGGCTGGCCCTGTGGCTGGCGGTGACGGTGGCCAAGGGAGAACCGGTCTGGGGAATGAGCGTGAAGCAGGGCACCACCCTCTATCTCTGCCTGGAGGACTCCGTCCTTCGCATCCAGAACCGCCTCTTCGAGATCACAGAGGACGCGCCGGACAGCGTCCATTTCTGTACGGAGTGCGCTCCCATCGGCCAGGGGCTGGAGGAGCAGGTGGAGGGCTTCCTCGTAGCTCACCCGGATACTGTTCTGGTCCTCGTCGATACGCTGCAGATGGTCCGCCCCGTCCACGATGCCACCTACGCCAATGACTACCGGGACCTGTCCGTGCTGAAGCGGCTGGCGGACAAGCACGGCATCGCCATCCTGCTGATCCATCATCTGCGAAAGGAAACTGCCGATGATGTGTTCAACCGTATCTCCGGTACGACAGCCATCAGCGGGGCGGTGGATTCCAGTTTTACTCTGGTGGAAGATCGGCGCGGCAGCGGTCAGGCGAAGCTCTCCTGCATCGGTCGTGACATTGAAAACATGTGGGAGATGGTAGCAGACAGCAGAACGCAGCCGGAGCTACTGGGCGACCGGATCACCTATCTGGTCTCTGAACTGATGCGCGACCGTACGAAATTTATCGGCACTCCCACAGAGCTGTCTGAAAAAATCGACCCTGTCGGTATGGAGCGTATCTCGCCTAAGAAAGTGTCCCGCCTGATCCTGCAAAGCCTTGACGCGCTAAGCAAAATCGGAATTTTCGGTATGGTGCGCCGCAGCAACGGGAAGCGGCTCATCGAGCTGCGCCGTGCCGAAAGTGACGATGCCCAGGGTGTACCTGTGGTCGCCCCTGTTGACCCTGTTGGGGCGCTGTGCGGCGATTTGCGGGAGATTGCCGGGCATGGCGAGTAAACACCCGCAGGGAAAAAGAAACGCCGTTTGTGGCCATTTGTGGCCGAAAGCGGAGCGCGGGTGTTCGGTGCAGGGAAATCACCTCCTTGGAGGTGGCCAGCATCGCGTTTGTCTGGTCTGCGGCAACGCCGCTGCCCGACTTCCGCATGAATTCCGGGCAGAAGCCCGGGCCCACTTTATCTGCGATTTGGAGGAAACGACATGAAAAAAGATGTTAAATTCAGCACCCGCATGGCGTCCACAGACCGGGAGGCCATCAAGGAGTTGGCGAAGCAGTCCGGGATGTCCATGAGCGACTACGTCACTGCCTGCTGCCTGGGAAAGCAGGTGGTGGTCATCGACGGCCTGAAAGAAGTGCTGAAGGAGCTGAAGTCCATCGGCAGAAATCTGAACCAACTCGTCACCCTGGCGCACATGGGACGAGTGACCGTGATCGATTTGGGAAGCGTATGTCGGGCGTTCTCTGAACTCTGTGGTGCCGTTCGGATGATCCTTGAACGAAAGCGCTGGTAAGCTATGGCTATCATCAGCTTCACAAACTACAAGCGGGGCCAGACCACCGGATGCATGAGCGCCGTGATGCGGTATACCATGCAGGATAAAAAGACCGAGTTCGAGGGGCAGCAGTTGGTCACAGGTATCAACTGTCAGCCGGAATCTGTCTACGCGGATTTCATGACCACCAAGCGGCTCTACCACAAGACGGACGGTGTACTGTTCTATCACATGGTACAGAGCTTCCCGAAAGGCGAAGCAGTCGACCCGGTCACCGCTCACGCGGCCGCGCTGAAGCTGGCCGAGTACTATGAGGGATACGAAGTTCTGGTCTGCACCCACACAGACCGTGAGCACATCCATTCCCACTTCCTCATCAACTCGGTCAATTTCGATACCGGACGGAAACTGCATATCGCAAAGGAGCAGCTCCAGGAACTGCGGCAACGCAACGACATGGTCTGCAAGGAGTTTTCACTTCCTGTATTTCAACCCAGGGAACAAAAGCAGAAAACAAAGACTATGACCATCGGAGAGTATCACACGGCGGCCCGTGGTCAGAGCAAGAAGCTGCAGCTCATGAATATCATCAATGACTGTATGCGCCACGCTTCCAACCGCGAGGAGTTCATTGCGCTGATGGAGAGCGAGGGCTACAAGGTTCGCTGGGAAAAGTCCCGAAAGAATATCACCTATACCACGCCGAGTGGCTGGCAGTGTCGGGACCGTTTGCTGTTCGGTGACAAATATCTAAAGGAGAACATGGAATATGAATTCAGGATCAGAGAAGAAATTATCTATGGACGAGCT
>OKSD01003853.1_pt1 | contig 10881 bp, 10 predicted proteins | sample 1601221 | NCBI WGS metagenome assembly OKSD01 (sample SAMEA3541550, study PRJEB24748) | human gut metagenome | biome: human gut; feature: human-associated habitat; material: faeces | place: China | collected 2012
TGGATGCAACAACCGTACTTTCCAGAAAGATCGTTGAGCAGGGTATTTATCCGGCCGTAGATCCACTGGAGTCAAGCTCCCGTATTCTGGAAGCAGACGTTGTAGGAGAGGAGCATTACGAAGTAGCTAACAAGGTAATTGCAATTCTTCAGAAATATAAAGAACTGCAGGATATCATCGCAATCCTTGGTATGGAAGAACTTTCTGATGAAGATAAAGCAACTGTTATGCGTGCAAGAAAGATTCAGAAATTCCTGTCCCAGCCATTCTTCGTAGCAGAGACATTTACAGGAATTCCTGGAAAATATGTACCGCTGAAAGAGACGATCCGTGGATTTAAGATGATCATTGACGGAGAGATGGATGCTTATCCGGAGAATGCTTTCTTCAATGTCGGAACAATTGATGACGTAATTGCCAAGGCAAAAGAGATGGAAGAAGAGTAATTGTTGAAATAGGAGAATGTGCATATGGATACATTTGGTCTGAAAATCATAGCAAGTGATGGTGTATTCTACGAAGGTCGTTGTAAGAAGCTGATCATCCCGGCTCCGGATGGAGAAAAGGGAATTCTTGCAAATCATGAGAATATGGTGATCGCTGTGAATGTCGGAGTTGCACATATGAGTTTGGACGGCGATGAATGGAAAGATATTGCAGTGGGTGTGGGATTTGTTGAAATCGTAAACAATCGAGTCACACTGATTGTTGATACAGCCGAGAAACCAGAAGACATCGATGTGCGACGAGCACAGGAGCAGAAAGAGCGTGCAGAGGAAAGGTTACGTCAGCAGCAGAGTATCCAGCAGTATTATCATACGCAGGCATCTCTGGCAAGAGCGATGAACCGACTTCGTGTTTCACAGGATAAAAAGTGGAATTTATAGATTTCGAGAGCATGTAGATGTGCAGAGATCAGAAATATCTGCAGGATATATCATTTAATTAGAGAAAGAGGGATAGATTTTCTAGAATGGGAAATCACCCTCTTTTTTTACATTTAAAAGTGAATTGCGAAACTTTTTTGTATTGCATTTTAATTCGTAGTATAATACAATAATCTTATCTGAGTGTCTAAAATTATAGAAAGACAGAGGAAAAATGATATGAGTGATAGAAAGAAGCCACGTTCTCTCTCAGAAATCGTAAATGATGTACTTCGTGCGGTACGTGATTATTATGATTCAGAATACGTGTACTATATTGAGAAAGAGTATGGGGATATTGAGACCATCTTTGAGTGGTGTGCAGAGAATGTTCCATGGCAGAGAGATAAGATAAAGATGCTTCCGGAAGAACATCAGCCAAAGTGGATGAAGCAGGAGATTACAAATTCAACAGAGGCCGATTACAGTGTGAGTTTACAGCTGGATGAGAATACAGTAGCAATTCTTGCAGCAGTTGGAGTTCACCGGGGCGGATGTGATGTTGGATTGCTTCGTACGGTGATTCCGTATATACCGCAGGCAATCGCTCTTCATAAACTCCAGAAACAGCAGGAGTATCTCAGTTATCATGATAATCTGACAGGAGTACTTAACAGAAATAGTTTTGTTGCATATCTGGATCATGTGGAACCGGAAGAATTGAAGACATTGGGAGCTCTTTCCGTAGACATTAATGGACTGAAGAATTTTAATAAAGAATTCGGAAGAGATTATGGAGATGAAGTTGTCACCAGAGTTGGGGAAGTGCTTTCGGAGTATTTCCATAATGGTAATGTATACAGAATGACAGGAGATGAGTATCTGGTTCTTGTAGAGAACGCTTCCTATGAAGATTTTACACAACAGGTACATGGTGCATATACAAAACTTGAAAACATAAGTCTGGGACTTGTTTCAGTAGGGTATGCCTGGGGAAAAGTGGACATAGATGTGAATGGTCTTGTGATCAGTGCAGAGAATATGATGCGGGAAGAGAAAAAGAAGTATTATAAAAATCTGCGTAAAGGTCATCATGAGCCAATCATCAAAAAGGATCTTCTAGAGGATATTGAACAGAAGAATTTTATTGTATGTCTGGTACCGAAGATTGATGTGCAGACCGGAGAAATTGCAGGTGCTGAAGCGATTGTCAGATATCATCATAAGGATCTTGGAATTATGGATCCGGGAAGATATATTAATCTTCTGGAAGAGACAAGGCTGTCACATTATCTCGATCTCTATATATTTGAACAGGTATGTCAGATCCTTCATAAGTGGGAGACAGAAGGAATCCAGATGGTGCCGATTTCAGTAAACTTTGCAGGTGAAACATTGAGGCAGGAGAACATTGCGGATCAGATGAGTGCGCTGATTGAGAAATATCAGGTATTATGCGAATATTTGGAAGTAGAAGTCTCCGAATCTTATACAGATACGAACCAGGAGATGCTGGCGGCATCATGCAGTAAAATCAGAAAAGCGAATGTCCGCGTAGTATTGGATCATTTCGGAGCTAAGAATTCCAGCTTTTCGATTTTGTCCATTATGGATTTTGATGGATTGAAGCTGGATGAGAGCCTTATTACAAATCTGGTTGGAAACAGAAGAAGCAGAGTGGTAGCAAAGGCCGTAATTGATATTTGTCATCAATTGGGATGTTCTGTTCTTGCGGAGAGTGTTGAAACACAGGACCAGCTGAATGTTCTTCAGGAATTAGGATGCGATTATGCACAGGGAACATTATTTAATAAACCAATCAAAGTGGAGACATTTGAAGTGCGATATCTGAAGGAATAGGATGATCTGCCGGGGGGAATGAAACGGAAGAGATTCTAAATATTACAGAGGATAAGATGAAAAATACAGATGGAGTTGAAATTAAATAAGATGAATAAAGCATTGTTCAGAGACAGAGCAAAGAAACTAATGCTTACAGGGGTTTTGGCAGGAGTAATTGCAGGAGTGGCAATTACTTCAGGAATCTCCTCAATTACATTGAAAAAAGCGGAAAAGAAGCTGGAAATCAGCAATGCAAAATTACAGGAGCAGACAAAGAAGAACGAAGAACTGCAGGCAGAGTTAGAAAGAGAAGAAGTAACAGAAAATACTGCAGAGTTGCTGGCAAGTGATGATGACAGATGGTGTCTTGCACTTGTGAATGAGAAGCATCCATTGGATACTTCTTATGTGCCGGCGAAGCTGACGGAGATAAGTGGTGGAAAACAGGTAGATTCCAGGATGGCAGACAGTCTGAATAAGATGCTGGATGATGGGAAGAAGGCAGGACTCAGCATGTATGTGACATCAGGATATCGTTCTTATGAGAAACAGAGAGATGTCTTTAATACGACGATGCAGGACTGGATCAATCAGGGATACACACCGTTAAATGCGTATGATGAGACAAAGAAATCAGTTGCAATTCCAGGAACAAGCGAGCATGCAACCGGTCTTGCTGTTGACATTATATCGACAAAGTACGGGGAGCTTGATGAGAAACAGGGAGATACAGAAGAGCAAAAGTGGTTGATGGAACATTGTTCAGAGTATGGTTTTGTTCTTCGGTTTCCGCAGGATAAATCTAATATTACAGGAATTATATATGAGCCGTGGCATTATCGTTATGTGGGAGTAGATGCTGCAAAAGAGATGACAGAGAAAGGACTTACTTTGGAAGAATATGTTTCTGCAAATTAAGTAAAAACCGTTCTGATCGACAGATAAGAGAGAAGTATAAATAATACATAAGGAGGAGAAGTAAATGGAAGATTTAACATTTGGAGAACAGGTGAAAATCGTCCTGGGAAGAAAAGGAATGACGATCAAAGAACTGGCGGAGACGATTGAGAAAGAGACAGGAAAGAAGATGTCACGTCAGAATTTAACACAGCGTCTTGGAAGGGATAATTTTCAGGAACAGGATATGAGACTGATCGCATCTATTCTTGGCTGTCCGTTTCAGCTGAGCATCATGTCAGGAGAGATTGCAGAGAGTGCAGTCGGACGTATCAGAAAGCAGGAAGTAAAATGGAATGAACAGGAACAGCCGGAAGAGAGCTTTTCAGAGGAAACGGTGGAGACAGAGAAGGAAGAACAGCAGCTTACAGGTGAAGAACGCGACATGACGATCGGTGAGATTTATGATATGCATGAAGAACTTGCTGAACTTGAAAAGAATGCAGTAGAAGCAGAGCCAACTGAAGATGTCAGAGAAGAACTTCAGGCAGAAGAAGAGGAATATAAGGAAGAGCTTCAGGAAGTGCCGGAATCAGATCAGAAAGAAGAAAACCCTGCGGAATCAGAAATTTCTTATACAGAAGATTATGTTCAGCCGGTAGAGGAAGAAGCAGAACCATATGAAGAAGCAGAAGTTTCATCCTATGAGACACAGCAAGTAGAGCCGGTGCAGGAAGAGGCTACATACGAAGAGCCTGTACAGGAAGAAGTCGGAGACATTAATCCATACACAGGAAGAGAATATGAATCCAACAGCGTACGTATGCATCCGAAAAGAATTGGGTATGTGCAGGTTTATGACCGTGCAAACCATAAATGGACAGATATGACAGAATGGGCATTCCTCGGATATCAGGAACGTAAGAAAGTACTTCTTGGAGAGGATTACGAACCGCCAATTTATCTGGATTAAAATTAAAATTGATAGAGAAAAGAAGTGCATCCGCTGTGAACGCTTCCTTTCTCTATCTTTTTCCTTTCTTTTTAAGAATCACATTAAGTATCGACACCAGTGACCGAAAGATTCAGAGTTTTCACATTCATCTTCGGTAAGTTCCAGAATAGAGATGTAAGAACTGGTAAATTGAGGAAAGCCGAACAAGTTAGCCATATGTGCTTCTCTGGGATCGTAAAGGCCGGGAACGCCAAGCCAAAGATGATCCTTTTCTTTGATCAGGAGAAGGTGATGATAATTATGACAGCCATGCAGAAGAAAACTATTGTTGGCAAGTGGCCAGAATCTGCGCGGAAGTGTGGAAATCTCTGCGTGTGTGATTTTTCTGGCTTGAATTGAAGCGTCATGAATTGAAGTATCATCAGCTGAAACATCCTCGGTTAGCGTATCCTCAGTTGGAGCATTCAAAGTTGAAGTGTCAGCAATAGAAGCGTCAGATAATGCTGTTTCGGATACAGTCTCAGATACAGTGTCTTCTGTTATGAGGGATTCTTCCGAAATGGATGGATTCTCAGGTTCAGAGGATAAAATCTCTTCTGTTGATAAAGAGCAATCAGAAAAAGAATAAAAATCCGGCAGAGGTACAGCGGAGGCAATCCAATGCTGTGATCGATTCTGGGTGATGGAGAAAATAATGAACCCATCAATGTGTTTAAGAGTTCTTTTATGTGGAAAACGTTCCCCGGAAATGACCAGTTGTGTGGATAAGTTCTGACCAGAGCACTGAAGAAGTGCAACCGGAGAACCTGTAAGTGTTTGATTTTCGAGAATAAATGCATGGACTTCCAACTGTTCTCCAGGGACAATCGGAAGATTTTTAACATGAAGTGTTAAGAGATAAGAATAATTATGTGATGAAATTTGTAGAAAACCAAGATTTCTGCGGCGGCAGCAGGATTCGTACTCATATAAATAATAACTTCCCGGATTCATAGCAAGCCCCTGAAAAGAATTTTTCTATATAGTTTATTCAGAATGAAAAGGAATATTAATGCTATTTTTATACAATAACCGAAAGGAAACAAAATGAGGATGACAACGGATGAAAAATATATGCGTACGGCCTTAAAACAGGCAGAGAAAGCGTATAATCTAGGAGAAACCCCGATTGGTTGCGTGATCGTTCATGAAGATAAGATTATTGCACGCGGTTATAACCGACGGAATACAGACAAGAATCCACTGGCACATGCTGAGGTCGCAGCAATCAAGAAAGCAAGCAAAAAGCTTGGTGACTGGCGTCTGGAAGAATGTACATTGTATGTGACATTAGAGCCATGTCAGATGTGTGCAGGTGCAATTGTCCAGTCCCGTATACCAAGAGTGGTTGTCGGGTGTATGAATCCGAAAGCAGGATGTACAGGTTCCATTCTGAATCTACTGGATATCCAGGCATTTAACCATCAGGCAGATCTTACAACAGGCGTATTGGAAGAAGAATGCAGCCAGTTGATGAAGCAGTTTTTCAGAGAACTCAGGGAAGCCAGGAAGATGAAGAAAAAAGCGGAGTTACAGACTCTGTAACATAGAAAAATTAAATCCTGTGGTAAACTCCTGTGCAAAAGAAAGAACAGCCTACTTGACAAGTATTCATTTATCATGTAAAATAATAATCCGTGCAGCCGGGGTGGTAGCGGTACCTTGAACCTGCAATCCGCTATAGCAGGGGTGATATTGCGCAGAGGGCGACAGTCTGCAGGGCTGCCCCCGGAAAGTGACGTTGACGTCTGGGTCTCACGCGACGGGACTCTGTGAACCGTGTCAGGTCGGGAACGGAGCAGCACTAAGCAGAACCTCTCGGGTGCCGTGAGGGTGCCTGGGCTGAGTTAACTATCGGGGTAACGCTTGTGGGCCAAGTTCGAAGCGCAATGCACGTAAAAAAAATGAATAGAATGGTATTTATATTGGAAACGATACATTCCCTCCGGAATGATGAACGAACAACACAGTCTGTTACGCTTATCATGATAGGAGGATTTTTTTATGCCAAAAAATAAGTTTCAAGATGTGATTTTTACAATTATGATGGTTTTTGTCATGGTTTATGCAATGATCTGTTATAACATCGCCTTGAATATGGGAGGAATGAGTAATGAGGTCTTTCTGGCAGCATTCCATGAACTTATCATCATGGGACCGATTGCCTTCGTTCTGGATTTCTTTCTCGTAGGACCGATTGCAAAGAAGAAAGCATTTATGATCGTGAACCCACAGAAAGATAATCCGTTTATGATCGTGCTGGCGATATCCGTTTTATCCATCATTGGAATGTGCCCGCTGATGAGCCTTGCAGCAACACTGCTCTTTAAGGATGCAGGAAATCAGATGATTGCTGTGTGGTTCCAGACAACAGTATTCAATTTCCCAATGGCATTCTTCTGGCAGCTGTGCTTCGCAGGACCGATTGTCAGAAAAGTATTTGGGGTAATTTTCCGTGAGGAGCAGAAAGAAGAGGTGGCTTTTGATTAAAGCTGCAAAATAAGGGAATGCTATCATACGATAATCTGACACAATTTGTGTTGTTATCGTAAGTGATAGCTTTCCCTTTTTTGTTATAAACTTCACATATCTTGACATTTCTCACATCTTCATTCAGAATAGAAAGGTAAGACCTAAAAAGGAAAATGTTTACAAATATACATTATTGACAGGAAAAGAGGTTTATAAAAAAGATGAAGATTTTGCTTGCAGCGGTGAATGCAAAGTACATCCACTCAAATCTTGCGGTCTATTGCCTGCGCGCATATGCGAAAGAGCAGCATCCGGCCAGCAATATCACAATTTCTGAATATACGATCAATCAGCCATTTGATGAGATTTTGATGGATATTTATAAGCAGGCACCAGATGTTCTCTGCCTTTCCTGTTATTTATGGAATGTGACAGAAGTAGGGCAATTGATACAGGAGATTCCAAAGATTCTGCCGGATACGAAGATCTGGCTTGGAGGTCCGGAAGTTTCTTATAATGCAAGAGAAGTTCTGGAAAAATATCCAATGACAGAAGGTATCATGCGCGGAGAGGGTGAAGAGACTTTTGCAGAACTTGTGGCATATTATGAAGGTCGTGGTGCAGCTGAGTTGATCAATATTCAGGGAATCACATTCCGGGAAAAGGAAAAACAGATTGCTGCGACACCGTTTCGACAGATCATGGATCTGAGTAAAGTACCGTTTGTCTATAGGGATATTGAGAATTTCAAGAACCGTATCATTTATTATGAGACGAGCAGAGGCTGTCCGTTTTCTTGTAGTTATTGTCTTTCTTCAATTGATAAATGTCTTCGATTTCGTAACCTGGAGCTTGTGAAGAAAGAATTGCAGTTCTTTATTGATCATGAAGTGCCACAGGTTAAGTTTGTTGACAGAACATTTAACTGTAAGCATGATCATGCAATGGCAATCTGGAATTATATCAAAGAGCATGATAAAGGGATTACAAATTTTCATTTTGAAGTGGCAGCAGATCTTCTGAATGAGGAAGAGATTGAGTTGATCCGGAGTTTGCGTCCAGGACTCATCCAGCTGGAAATTGGAATTCAGTCAACGAATAAACAGACGATCAAAGAAATCAACCGTTCCATGAATCTGGAAAAAGTACGTGATAAGGTAGCAAGGATTCATGAGAAGGGAAATGTGCATCAGCATTTAGATTTGATTGCAGGTCTTCCATATGAGAATTATGATAGTTTTGCTCATTCTTTTAATGAAGTTTATGCTATGGAACCGGATCAGTTTCAGCTTGGATTTCTGAAAGTACTGCATGGATCTGTGATGCATGAGAAGATGAAAGAGTATGAGCTGCTTTGCCAGAATCGTCCGCCGTATGAAGTGCTTTCAACAAAATGGCTTCCATACAGTGATGTGATCCGCCTGAAGAAAGTGGAAGAGATGGTGGAAGTTTACTATAACAGTTTTCAGTTTAGTCATACGATGAGGATTCTTGTGGAATTGTTTCCATCCGCATTTTCCATGTATGAGAAAATGGGCAATTATTATGAGAAGAAAGGCTTGTTTGGGTTGAATCATTCAAGGCTTGCACGTTATGAGATATTGTGGGACTTTGTAGAATCAGAATTAGCAGAATTTACTTGTTCGGAGGAAATACAGAAGAAAGAAGCAGATTTTAAAGAGAAGGTGCTTGAAAGCATGACTTTAGATCTTTATCTGAGAGATAATGTGAAGAATCGTCCGGCATTTCTTGGAGAGAGCAAAGTAGAAAAAGATGTAGCGTCTGAATTTTATAAGAAAGAGGCAGAAGAGCACAAGTATCTGAAGGATTATGAAGGATACGACAGTCGCCAACTGCGAAAGATGACTCATCTGGAGCGATTGAATGGAAAGCTGCATCTTTTTGATTACAGACATAGAAACAAGCTGAATCAGGATGCGGCGATTTATATAATAGAGGATTAGTACAGAGTTGCAGACATTAGAAAGATATTTGCATATGGTTTTGTTAATGGAAATGGAGAAAAAAGATGAATTTTTATGATAAAAAAGTAAGACGTTTGGTGTCAATTATTATTTTGGTGGTTATTGTTGCAATGGTTGCAACGATGGTGATTCCATATCTGGTCTAAGGAGAGTGTGATGCGGACAGGGAGAGTAACGCAGACGATCTGGAATCGTTCTGTAAAGAAACAGATCCAAAAAGTAAACAGGAATTCAACAGGAAAAACTGCGTGGGAAGAAAGCAGTTCTGAACTGGTATCTGACGATAAGGATTTTGTCTGGAGCAGCGCTTCAGTAAGCGGAAAAGCACCGGCACAGGTGAAATATGCAGTGATTAAATCAGCAGGAGATCTTGCGGCGAAGAGAGTCAGACCAACAGCGGTTTCAGTACAGATTTTGTTCCCTGAAAGTTCTGACGAGCAGGAATTAAAAGATATCATGAGAATCCTGACAGAGATCTGTGAGGAGACAGGACTTGCCATTGCCTGTGTACAGGCTGAAAGTGCAGAGTATGTTTTGCGGACAGTGATTCAGATTACTGCTGTCGGCGTGAAAGAAAACTCAAAACAGCAGATGAAAAAATGGTTTCCGGGAACGGAAATCATTCTTTGCGGTTATACGGGATTAGAAGGAACGTTGCGATTGGTTGAAGAGGCAGAGGCAGATCTTCGTACAAGATTTACACCATCTTTTATAGAAAAAACAAAGCGTTGCAAGGAATCACTTATACTTCCAGAACAGATTTTAAAGCTTCCGGAAGAAGCGAAGAGCAGACAGTGTGGGGATGGAGGTGTACTCTGCGGATTATGGGAACTTGCAGAGGCAGAAAAGATAGGGTTTGAGATTGATTTCTCAAAACTTGCACTTAAGCAGGAGACAGTGGAAATCTGTGAATTCTTTCAGCTGAATCCATATCTTCTTACATCGGCCGGAAGCTATCTTGTGTTGACAGAGCATGGAGAAGAGATATTGGAAAGCTTGAAGAATGCAGGTGTTCCGGCAGTAAGAATCGGATTTGTAAAAGAACAGAATGCAAGAACACTTGTAAATGGAGAAGAAACCCGGTATCTGGATCGTCCGGCACCGGATGAACTGAGCCGCTGGTGGAAAGAGCGAGCGTTGCTGGTCGCACATCGTGTGAACAGTAACGAATAAGAAGATAGAAGAGGCGATAATTATGTTAAACATTGTACTTTATGAGCCGGAAATTCCGGCAAATACAGGGAATATCGGAAGAACCTGTGTAGCAACAGGGACAAGGCTTCATTTGATCGAGCCATTGGGATTTAAGCTGAATGAGAAATCATTAAAGCGCGCCGGCATGGATTACTGGAATGATCTGGATGTGACGACATATATCGATTATCAAGATTTCCTTGAAAAGAATCCGGGAGCTAAAATCTATATGGCAACGACAAAAGCGTACAAAGTCTACACAGAAGTAGATTATGAGTCGGATTGCTATATTATGTTCGGAAAAGAGAGCGCAGGAATCCCGGAGGAGATTCTTGTAGAGCATGAGGAAGATTGTATGAGAATTCCGATGAACGGAGATATCCGATCATTGAATCTTGGTAATTCGGTGGCAATTGTGTTGTATGAAGCACTGCGACAGAATGGATTCGCAGGAATGAATTTAAGTGGCGAGCTGCACGAACTTCATTGGAAATAAAGTGTAAAAGGAACATGGTCAAATCATTTGAAAAAAGGTTTGATCTTGTTCCTTTTTTTAAATGGCAAATAATGATGTGAGTGTCAATAAGTATAAATTGCTTATTTGTGCGAGCACAAACGCAATTTATACTTT
>OKSD01003856.1_pt1 | contig 10876 bp, 9 predicted proteins | sample 1601221 | NCBI WGS metagenome assembly OKSD01 (sample SAMEA3541550, study PRJEB24748) | human gut metagenome | biome: human gut; feature: human-associated habitat; material: faeces | place: China | collected 2012
GATAGCAGAAGAGTTAAGAACCAAAGATTTTTATAAATACGAAAGGGGTTATTTTATGAAATATGTACGAAATTGGTTATATTTAAATTTTTGTATAATTATGGTATTGGGATTTGTGCTCCATCATGATTTCTTTTCTGCGCCATTTTTTTGGTGCAGAATTTTGTGGGTACTTTTGGGAAGCTTCATCACTGCCTTTTTGTGTAGTTTTGTAAGATATAAATTAGAGAAAACGAAATCGCTAGAAAATTTTGAAAATTGCTTTTGTGAGTTAACTCATTACATAAATAACATTAAATACGAATCATCTGTTGAGGAGTATTTAGGGTGGTACAGAATTAATTCTTGTTTAGTAGAAAAACTAGAACAAAGTTATTCTCAGATTGGTTATCTATGGGGATGTTTTGATATTTTTATGCGTAAAGAATATTTTAAAGGAATCGTTGAATATTGTTATTATTTTATGAAAGCTGTTGAGAAAGATTTTGAGTTATTGGAAAAGACAGGTGGTGAAAGTGACAGGAAAACTGTTGCAGATAAAATATTTTTAAAGATGAGGGAGGGGGAAACGGGCCAGGAGTATATTGGAAATAAGTTGGGTCAGACATTGGTTACGCAAATGAAGATAGTAACGAAAATTTGTAGTGGAAAATATAGACGCATAGAATCTTTTCACGAATTATATGCTCCGATAGATGTAATGCAAAATTTGTCAAAAGGCGAAGAGAAGATTGTTTGCAAATGGATAAAAAAATTTAATGAAACTTCTTACGAAATTAATGGGATTTCAGCAGATGAAGAAAGCTTGAGGTCTTTAAAACAGAACAATTACATAAAAGGGTATCAAGAATATAAGGAAGGAAAATATAAGGTAACGGGAAATAAGATGTTACCTTTATATATGGAAATAAAGAAAAAAGAGCGTTATGTAGATGCGAAAAAACATCGGGATTTTATATTTTCGTTGTTTTCAATTGTGATATGCTGTATTTCTTTAATAGAATTCATTGTATCTTTTGTTGAAAAAGGGCTATGTATACCTCAATATATTTCTGATAAAGTGGATATTGGCATTTCAGTACTAGCAATGATTTCGTTGTTTGTTGTTGATGTGCGTTGTGAAAGGATATGGACTAGAGCGAGTAAGAAAGTGTTTAAAGGAATTAATAAACTTGATGAATTCTGTGTGGGATTATCAATTGTGTTATTTGTTGCAACAGATTTTATGATAAAACTGTTCAATGTCGAAGCGTTGATTATAATGCTGTTAGTAATAGTATTTATTATAGTGTGTGGATTTTATAGTGTTTACAAGAGTTTTCAGGATGAGATATAAATGTCAATAATACTTGTCGAATAGTTGTTGTAGCCATGCTTATTTATTGTAAAATAAAGTGAATGATGTTATACTTTAAACAATTCAAAATTATAAAACAAAGGCGAGGGGGAAAAATATAGTGGCGAAGAAAAGCAATGCAAATATAGGTTTTGAAAGTCAAATATGGGATGCAGCATGTGTTTTGTGGGGACATATTCCAGCTTCGGAATATCGAAAGGTTATAATAGGCTTGATTTTTTTGAGATATATTTCAGCGGCCTTTGATAAACGTCGTCAAGAACTTTTGGACGAAGGTGAAGGATTTGAAGATGATATAGATGCCTATACAATGGAAAATGTCTTTTTCGTTCCAGAAGAGGCAAGATGGAACACAATTGCAGATGCGGCACATACTCCAGAGATTGGTATAGTGTTGGACAATGCTATGAAAGCTATAGAGGCAGATAATAAAAAACTAAAAAATGTTCTTCCTAAAAATTATGCAAATCCGGATTTGGACAAGCAGGTGCTTGGTGATGTTGTAGATATTTTTACTAATAGTATTGATATGTCTAAAACGGGAATAGATGAGGATTTATTAGGACGTACATATGAATATTTTATTGCGCGTTTTGCTGAAAAAGAAGGTGCAGGTGGTGGAGAATTTTATACACCATCAAGTGTTGTAAGAACTTTAGTTGAGATTCTTAAACCGTATGAAAATTGTAGAGTTTATGACCCGGCATGCGGTTCAGGTGGTATGTTTGTTCAAAGCGCAAAATTCATAGAGGCTCATAATGGAAACCGTAGTGCAATTTCAGTATATGGACAAGAGGCAAATGCTGATACTTGGAAAATGGCAAAAATGAATATGGCAATTCGAGGTATTGACGCGGATTTTGGACCTTATCAAGCAGATACATTTACTAAGGATTTACATCCTACGCTTAAAGCAGATTTTATTTTAGCAAATCCACCTTTTAACTATCATCCATGGAATCAGGAGAAGTTATTATCGGATGGTCGTTGGAAATACGGAGTCCCTCCAGCGAGTAATGCAAACTATGCATGGATACAGCATATGATTTATCATCTTTCACCTAATGGAAAAATTGGTCTTGTCCTTGCTAATGGTGCTTTATCATCCCAAACAGGTGGGGAAGGTGAAATCAGGAAGAATATTATTTTGGATGATCTTGTAGAGGGAATCGTTGCTTTACCAACGCAGTTATTTTATAGTGTGACGATTCCGGTTACTCTTTGGTTTATCAGTAAAAATAAGAGCCAAAGAGGAAAAACCTTATTTGTTGATGCACGTAAAATGGGTCATATGGTAGATCGTAAGCACCGAGATTTTACAGACGAGGATATTCAAAAACTGGCAGATACTTTTACACAGTTTCAGAATGGAACACTTGAAGAAGTTAAGGGCTTTTGTGCAATAGCAGACACTCAAGAGATTGAGAAACAGGATTTTATTCTGACACCGGGAAGATATGTAGGAATTGAAGAAGTGGAAGACGATGGTGAACCTTTTGAGGAAAAAATGACTCGCCTTACATTGGAACTTTCTGATATGTTTGAAAAGTCGCATCAACTAGAGGACGAAATTCGTAAGAAATTGGGGGCGATTGGATATGAGGTGTAAACTATCAGATATTGCCGAAGTAATAATGGGGCAATCACCAAAGTCGCAGTATTATAATTCTGTTGGAGTTGGTACTCCTTTTTTACAAGGTAATAGAACGTTTGGATTTAAGAGACCAGTATTTGACACATATACTACAGTGGTTACTAAAAAAGCAAGTGCTGGAGACGTAATTATGAGTGTACGAGCTCCAGTGGGAGATATAAATATTACGCCAGTGGATATATGTTTAGGCCGAGGTGTTTGCTCATTAAGAATGAAAAATGGTAATCAAGAGTTTTTGTACTATTTGATGAAATACTATATGCCACAATTGATAAATAAGGAGAGTGGCACGGTATTTGGTTCAGTTAATCGTAATGACATAAGGGGTCTAGAAATTGATATTCCTGAAAGTGCTAGTTCACAACGGGAAATTGCTAGATATATGACGATGTTAGATGATAAAATAGAATTAAATATAGCGATAAACAATAATTTATTTCAGCAAGCACAGGCTCTATATAAGAATCGCTTTATAGAGATGAACCCCTTTAATGGCAAAATGCCCACTGATTGGCATCTTGGTACTGCCTCTGAAATTATTGAACTGCATGATTCTAAGCGCATACCTCTTTCGAAACGTGAGCGCACAAAACTTGATAAAATCTATCCTTATTATGGTGCCACCTCAGTTATGGATTATGTAGATAGATATATTTTTGACGGAATCTATCTACTTCTTGGTGAAGATGGAACAGTCGTTGATAGCAAAGGTTTTCCTATTCTGCAATATGTTGCAGGAAAGTTCTGGGTGAATAACCACGCTCACATTATTACGGGCAAGGAGGGCTTTAGTGTCGAATCGCTTTATTTATTATTTAGTTTAACGAGTGTCCAATCAATTGTTACCGGAGCTGTTCAACCGAAGATTAGTCAAACCAATTTGAACAAAGTGCCTGTTATCGTACCATCAACAGCTGAATTAACGGCATTTGACATGGTTATTCAACCGATTTTTACACAAATTCGTAATTTGCGTGCCGAAAATGAAAGACTTGCTACAACTCGTGATACCCTGCTACCTCGTTTAATGTCCGGAGAACTTGATGTTGCCAACATCGAAATCTAAGCCGGTAAATTATTGTTTACACTGATTAGTTAGGAGGAATTAGATGCAAAAATGGATATATGAATTAATTCTATCTGTCATAACTGTGACAGCTACCTTTATTGCGTTGGGTCAAACAAGACAACAAATGAGATTAAGCAATAAACAGGCTTTATTTGAAAAAAGATTAAATACATATATGTTTGTTAAGGGGCTTATGGAATTATGTAACAGCAATAAGACGCATTTTCGAGAATATAGAGATGATGTGTGTTTGACGAATAAGCTAATTTTTGGATTTTTGACAAATAATTCTTATTTAAAAGAATTAGGCGATGTAATAAATAATTCATCGGATGACAATTACAGAGTTAAATTATTGAAAAAATTAGAGGAAATCAAAAGCACTGCAACTAGAATAGAATTGATTTTTAGGGGGAAGAAGAGATTTTTTTGTAGTGAATTTGTTTCAGATTACGGAGAGGTTTTATGGAGGATGTATCAATACCAGATTGTTTGTGATAAGATAGAAGAAGAAAGACATAAGAGGAAGAAAGAACTAGAAAATTTGTGTGGGATATATCGTGAGCCAAATTACAGAAAAGATGTTTATGATGCGATGAATAAGTTGATTGAGAGTTACTATAAGTTGGAAAAAGTTGAGTATAAAATACGCAAACAAATTGTTTTGAAGTAGGAGGTGTTAAAATATGGTTACAACATTTTCGGAGGCAAATTATGAAGAGGCGGTTTTAGAATTATTTCGAAATATGGGCTATCAATATGCATATGGTCCGAACGTAGAACGTGATTTTCAGAGTCCATTGTATGATGAAGTGCTTTTGGAATATATTTATAGGCTGAATCCGGCATTACCGGCGGAAGCAATTAATGAGGCTGTGTATAAATTAAAGAACTACGAAAATGGCGAATTGGTTCAAAAAAACGAAACTTTTATGGATTATTTACAGAATGGGATTGAAGTGCGATACAATGAGCAGGGAGAAGAAAAAAATGCCATTGTTTATTTAGTGGATTATGAAAATCTTGACAATAATTCGTTTATTGTGGCAAATCAGTGGACGTTTGTTGAAAACAGTAATAGACGTCCGGATATTATTTTGTTCTTAAATGGACTTCCGATTGTGTTGATTGAGTTGAAATCACCATCTAGAGAAGAAACAGATGCATCAGAGGGATATGCGCAAATACGAAATTATATGCAGGAAATTCCATCTATGTTTATTTACAATTGTATTTGTGTTATAAGTGACCATCTTACATCGCGTGCAGGTACAATTACTTCTGGTAAAGATCGTTTTATGGAGTGGAAGACAAAGGATGGAAATTATGAAAATACAAAACAAGCCCAATTCGATACGTTTTTTGATGGGATGTTCGAAAAAAACCGATTACTGGATATCATTAAAAATTTCATATGTTTTTCAGATGAGGGATTGCAGCATTTAAAGATTCTTGCAGGATATCATCAATATTTTGCTGTGAAAAAAGCAGTTGAGATGGCAAAAAAGGCAATAAAAACAGATGGTAAAGGAGGGGTTTTCTGGCATACGCAAGGTTCGGGAAAATCTTTATCAATGGTATTTTATGCACACTTATTACAGTTTGAATTAGACAGTCCAACGATTGTTGTAATAACCGATCGAAATGATTTGGACAATCAGTTGTATGGACAGTTTTTGAAATGCAGTCGTTTTTTGAGACAGGAACCGGTACAGGCAACGTGCAGAAAACTAGGGCTTCATTCGTCTAAAGAGGATGTCGGACTAATGGACTGGTTAAATGGAAGGCAGGCGAATGGCATTATTTTCACAACAATGCAAAAATTCGAGGAGGCAGAGGAACCTTTGTCAGAACGTCAGAATATTATTGTAATGGCAGATGAAGCGCATCGCGGACAGTACGGATTAAAGGAAAAAGTTGATGCAAAGACTGGAGAAATAAAAATAGGTACTGCCAGAGTGATTCGAAACAATTTACCTAATGCTACATATGTAGGTTTTACGGGAACGCCTATTTCATTAAAAGATAGAAGTACGAAAGAGGTGTTTGGTAATTATATTGATATTTATGATATGACACAAGCAGTTGAAGATGGTGCGACGAAGCCGGTTTATTATGAAAGTAGAGTAATTAAGCTTAAGCTTGATGAACAGACGTTGAAATTAATTGATACGGAATATGATTTAATGGCGGCAAGTGCAGATGCAGAAGTTATTGAAAAAAGCAAAAAGCAGCTAGGGCAGATGGAAGCAATATTAGGAAATGAGAAAACGATCCATTCACTTGTCACCGATATTATAGGGCATTATGAGAACAATCGTGCAGATTTACTGACAGGAAAAGCTATGATTGTTGCATATTCGCGCACGATAGCAATGAAAATTTATAACAAAATATTGGAATTGCGTCCGGAATGGAGCGAAAAAGTGGGACTTGTTATGACCGAAAGTAATAAAGATCCAGAGCAGTGGCGAAGCATAATTGGTAATAAACGATATAGGGATGAACTAGCAACAAAATATAAAGATGATAGTAGTCCATTTAAAATTGCAATTGTTGTTGACATGTGGTTGACTGGATTTGATGTTCCATCGTTGGCAACCATGTATGTTTATAAGCCGATGAGAGGTTATAATTTAATGCAGGCAATTGCAAGGGTCAATCGTGTATATAAAGATAAAGAAGGCGGATTGATTGTTGATTATGTTGGAATTGCTTCTGCATTAAAAGAGGCAATGAATGACTATACGAAACGCGATAAAAAGAATTATGGAGATACTGATATTGCAAAAGTTGCTTTCCCTAAATTTGAAGAGAAGTTATCTATTTGTAGAGACTTATTTCATGGTTATGATTATTCTAACTTTATACAGGGAAGCAATTTGCAGAGGTCAAAAATAATTAGTGGTGGAGTCAATTTCATGGTTGCAGTTGACAAAGAAGAAAAGAAGACTGATTTTTTGAAAGAATCGCTTCTCTTGAGACAAGCTTTATCGCTGTGTTCTTCTTTAGTGGAGAAAGAATTGCGTATAGAAGCTGCATTTTTTGAAGCGGTACGAGTGCTTATTATGCGACTGATGAATAAGGGAAGTTCAAAGAAAATATCATTACCGGAAATGAATGAAAGAATAAGCGAACTACTCAAAGCCAGTATTAAGAGTGATGGTGTAATAAATTTGTTTTCGGATATATCAGAAAACTTTTCTCTTTTTGATCCTAAATTTCTTGAAGAAGTATCAAGGATGAAAGAGAAAAATTTAGCAGTTGAATTGTTGAAAAAACTTATTGCAGAACAAATATATATTTACAGAAAGACAAATGTTGTTAAATCTGAAAAATTTAGTGAGATTATAAAGACTGCAATGAATCGCTATCTAAATGGTATGTTGACGAATGAGCAAGTAATTGAAGAACTGCTTAATCTTGCTAAACAAATTGCAGCGGCACAAAAAGAGGGTGATGAATTAGGTCTTACAGCGGATGAACTGGCATTTTATGATGCATTGACTAAACCACAGGCAATAAAAGACTTTTATGAGAATGAGGAATTGATTGCGCTTACAAAAGAATTAGCAGATGCATTACGGCGTAACAAGACGATTGATTGGCAAAAACGAGATTCTGCTCGTGCAAAAATGCGAATGATGATAAAGCGGTTATTAAAAAAACACGGATATCCGCCAGAGGGAAGGGATGATGCGGTTGAGACTGTGATGACACAATGTGAATTATGGACAGATAATAATGATATGACGGATTCGCAAAAGCAAATTACATATGAATACACAGTTGATACTAACAATAGTTTGGGAAAAGTCGCAGAAAAGATGAATTATGCGGGAAATAACAAGTAATTTTTGCCTTACGGAAATGGCTGTAAGGGAATACTGTTTGTAATGTCAAGAACGTTCTTGACATTCATTAGACAGATGTAATAAATAATGTATATCATTACGTTGTTCATTTCATCACCTCCTGTTATCAACGATTTTAAGTAGTTGATAATAATATTATATAATATATTGTTATAGGAGGATGGTAGAGTTCTTTACAAAATGTAAAGTCCAATTGATTTTAAGGCTCGATAATAGTAAGATATCTACCGGTCGTTTATTATCGGGCTTTTAGGAGGAAAAAAATGAGAAATAATATCTATAAAGATAAGTTTTATACACATTTTGATACAAAGAAAAGCTATAAACAATTTAGAAGTAAGGTTGAAAACATTCATTGGGTGGGGAAACATGGTTTTTATCCGTTTATTCATTTTGACATTGATTTTAGCAAGTATATCAGTGATTCGGAAGGTGTTAAGCATAAGAAGACAAAGGTAAGAAATATTTATTACGCTGCACATATTGACCGATTTATTTATGAATACTATGGAAATAGATTAAATAATCAATACAATCGCTATGTCAAGGAACATGGAATAAATCGGGCAGTAATTGCGTATAGAAACTGTACACCTGGCAAATGTAATATTCATTTTGCACGAGAAGTTTTTGAATTTATTGTTAAGTGTAAGGATGCTTATGTATTTGTAGGGGATTTTTCGCAGTTTTTTGATAGATTAAATCATAAATATTTAAAGAAAATGATAAGACATATATTAGGGGATAAATCCCTGGATGATGCTGATTATGCTATATTCAAAAATATAACGCGATTTTCATATATAAACGCAAGTGATATTGAGAATGAAAAGGGGAGCTTGCGCCGTGATATGCGTTATCTTAATAAATATTTTGAAACAAAGGAGTTTCAAGATGTCAAAAAAAGATATTTAAAGAAAAACACAAAAGATTATCAGATTCCACAAGGCTCTTCGATAAGTGCTGTGTATGCAAATATATACATGATTGAATTTGATAAAAAAATAAATGATTTTATTACGTCACATAATGGTATGTATAGACGCTATTGCGATGATATTATAATGGTCGTTCCTATGATGACAGATAAAGAAATTCAAAAAGATTATGATAAGGAAATAGATGGTTTTATATACGGAGTTAGAGATCAGATTCCAAATTTAATTTTAAATGAAGATAAGACGGAACACTATTTTTATCATGAGGGACATATTGAAACAAAAAATAGGAAAAGATGCTCTTTGAGTTATCTTGGCTTTACTTTTGATGGTAGAAAAGTTCGTATTCGTGAGAAAAGCGTATTTAAGTATTATTGTAGAGCATATAAAAAAATAAAATCAGTAAAAATGTCAAAAGATGAAAAAGCATATAATGCAGGGCGAAAAGCGGTGTATAAATTATATACACATTTAGGTGCAAAAAGAAAAAAAGGATATGGCAATTTCCTTACATATGCATATAAATCGCATGACATTTTTGATGAAAGTTCTTTACTAGAGAGCGAAATTCGTAATCAGGTCAAAAGACATTGGTGGAAGATAGAGCAGAAATTAAAGACAAGCAATTGTGCAGAGTATAATAACTCAGAAGGGGAAAGTAGTCAGATATAACATAGGGGGGAGACACAGAGTCTCCCCTTGCCACTCTCCCCCAACCCATGTTACACTAAGACCAAACATTCCAACCGAAAGAAGGTGGCTGCTATGGGATTTTTCAAGAAAAGAGAAAAGGCTGCGCCAAGTGGAGATTTTGACAGAGAAAATGAAAAGCCCATTATTAAAGCGAGCATTTGCAATGGGGAGCAGATTGCTGGATTTAAAAATATTCATACAGGCAAAATGAGAGAAATTATGCTGATAAAAACGTCGGCTGATTTGGAATATTTCAAGACTATGTATGGAATTGAAACGGAAATCGAAAAAGAGTATTAATAGAGCCTTTGCGAAAAACTAATTTTGCTTGCCATCTGTCAAAATATGCAACATAAAAGGAGGTTACGAAAAATGCCATTTGATGAGATTAATGTAAAAAACGAAATTGAGAAACAAAAACAGGATGATCCGGAATTTAGAAAGGCATGGGAAGATTCGCGTGCCGAGTATAGACTCATAGGAGAAATGATTTCTTTACGGAAACAAGAAAAAATAACACAAAAAAATAGCCTCATTAACAGGAAATAAACAGCACGTAATTTTATGGATTGAGAGAAAGGAGCACCTATGCCTACTTACCAAACCCTAACCGAAGGACTATACAACACAGCCGTTGGCAAATCATTTCTCGTGAAAGGAATAGAATACATAAAAATGAACGAAGCACTTCTTATGAGAAAAGACACGGGAACGTATTACACATATGGCATTGATTTTGGAAAAATGCCGGGTTTCTAAAGAAGTCTCCAAAATCCGTTCCGGTCGTTACGTCTGGAAAGTAGCAATATGCAGGTGAGCAATAGTGTATTGAAATTGGAGGAATTTCATGGATACAAGAAAAAGTGACGCAATTTACGAAATACTATTACAAAAAGGCTTTGCTGAAAGTCTGTGCTGGGAGATTGCATATAAATATATGAATACCGATTATACAGCGACACGAATGCTTGGCTATTTGTACCGCATGACCGAGCTAAAAGAAGAACAGCTTGTCGACGAAATGATAGCAATCTTAGAAGACAGAGACCGAATCATAAAAAAACATGAGATGGAACAAGCACAGGCAGCCATCAATCGGATTTATAATGAAGGGCTGGAATAAATTAGTTTCGCTGTATGCTTAGCCAGAAAATGAGAATGTTGTTTCACATTCGGAACCGCTCCCGCTTAGAGAACACACGTAGCGGTGCCTGAGGGCAAAATACGCCCTCTAGGCACCGACGGTGTTCAATGTTCCTCATAGTGAAAGCAACATTCTCATTTTTTGCT
>OKSD01003858.1_pt1 | contig 10871 bp, 7 predicted proteins | sample 1601221 | NCBI WGS metagenome assembly OKSD01 (sample SAMEA3541550, study PRJEB24748) | human gut metagenome | biome: human gut; feature: human-associated habitat; material: faeces | place: China | collected 2012
ACTGGGCTTGGAAGAACGTTGATGCCGACTACTACGGATTCTGCCATTATCGCCGATATTTTGATTTCTCCGACACTCCCCACAAAGAGAACCCATATGGCGAGATCATGGATGATTACATCGATGCCAAAGCCGCAAAAGAGTATGGACTTGACGATACAAACATTGAGCGAGTAGTTCGCCAATACGACGTCATCACCACTCCTTTCAGTGATCTCACGGAGATCATTGACGAGCATGGCACTCCGCGCGCACTGTGGGAGGCCGCTCCCCTGCTACACGATGATGATCTGCTTCGCTGCTATCGAATTCTGTGCAAGATGTATCCGGACTACAAGGAGGATGCCGACGCCTTCTTCAAGGGTAACAAGGCGTGCTTCTGCAATATGTTTATTATGAAGAAGGAGATCTTCTTCGACTATTGCTCTTGGATGTTCTCGATTCTTGAGGAATTCGACAGGAACACCGATTACAGCACGTATAGCAAGGAGGCGCTGCGCACTCCGGGGCACCTTTCCGAACGTCTGTTGAACATCTATTTGATGCACCATAAGCGCATCGGCTCCAATTGGAAGTTCAAGGAACTGCAGTGCGTACATTTCACCAATCCGGAACCTGCCGAAGAGCTGAAGCCTCTTGATGTGTTCGACAAGCCGATCGTTCCAGTCGTGTTTGCCGCGGATGATAATTATGTTCCACAACTCACCACCACGGTCTATTCGGCTATGAAAAATGCTGATCCGTCATATTTCTATGATGTTGTGGTGTTGCAGCGGAATGTCGCTTGGGACAAGCAGGAACGTCTGCGCGATTTCTTCAAGCAGTTCCCGAATATGTCACTGCGATTCACCAATGTAGAACGTGAGTTGTCTGGATACGATCTTTCCACGAATAATGCTCATATCAGCATCGAAACCTACTATCGATTCCTAATTCAGAAGCTATTGCCGTTCTACGACAAGGTACTGTATCTGGATTCGGACATCGTCATCAATGGTGACATCGCCAAGCTGTACAACACCGAGTTACAAGGCAAGCTGCTCGGCGCGATTAGAGATATTGATTTCCTTGCCAACCTCAACGTCAAGCATGGCAAACGCATGGGATACGCCAAGAATGTACTGAAGATGAAGAATCCTTACGATTACTTCCAAGCTGGCGTTCTCGTGCTCAACACCAAGGCCATGCGCGAGCGCTACACCATCAGGCAGTGGCTTACGTATGCGTCCAATCCTGCGTTCATCTATAACGATCAGGATGTACTTAATGCACATTGCGAAGGCGAAGTGTTGTATCTACCATGGGAATGGAATGTGGTTCACGATTGCGGCGGACGTGTCGGCAATCTGTTTGTGCAGGCACCAAACGACATTTATGACGCCTACATGAGGTCACGCAACAATCCGCAGATCATCCACTATGCCGGTTTCCAGAAGCCGTGGACTGATCCAGATTGCGATTTCGCTTCCATTTACTGGCGTTATGCGCGTGAAACACCATTCTATGAGCGCTTGTTGAAGCGTGTGGTAAAGGCTACGGCACCGAAAGCTCCTGTCATTGTCACGCCAGCCAAGCCACCTCGCGCGGTGGGTGAAGATAACCCAATTCGTAAAATCATCGACCCAATCATGCCGATAGGGTCGCGCCGGAGGGAACTCCTCAAGTCAATCGGACGCACAGCACGAGGTCGACGCTAATTAACACCAAATATAAAGCCGGTGAAAAGCATTAATACTGCCTTTCACCGGCTTTAAATTTATTCTCGCTTTACCGCTCATCCTCAGCTGCCTGTGCGCTGTTTGCTTGCTCACCAGCCCCGAGCATTCCAAGCATGAGCGGCGCAATCATAACCATTGGTATTCGGCTGGCCATTCCATTGGAGCAGTTGCTGCTCAGTGTCATACCAGATGACACCCGGATAAGTAACAATCAGATACGGAAGCCAGCACAGCACCAACACAACCGCAATTAAAGCAAACTGTTTCTTCGACGTCTTAAAAGAGAAGATCTCCCACAACTTACGCGAAACGTTTCGATACGTTTCAGGCTCCCGATTCAACCAAGACAGCACGCGCTCTAAAAGCAACACGAAAAGGAAGAAGAGGATTGCGATTACGCGCGTATACCAAAGCATGCGCGGAGCCAGAACCAACTGATCATGCTGACGAATGGAGTCAACCAGTGACGCTAGAAAACCACAGATCATCGCCAAAACAACAAGTGGCACACGCCGCTTCATGCCCTTTTGAACCACAGTCATCCTTGTGTCCTCCAGCGTTCTCCAATATCGTCCAGCGCAAATAAATCAGATTATTATAAGTACAATGCTGGTGGCGTAGATTTCTCTACGCCACCAGCAACGCCCACTATTCTTCTGCGTTCTCCTGACTTCGGCTCTTAGCCATTAAAGTCAAGAAAAGTGGCGCAACACAAATCATCTGCAGAACGTATCTGGTAGGTTCACCTCCCATGCCAGATACCGGCACCAACAACAAATACACAAAGGACATATCTACCGGCATCATGGACGCCACACGACCTAGCTTGCCCTTCCCTGGCCTCAGCGCAAAGAAAAGCATCAAGCATGGAAGAATAGAAGCCCACAAAGATCTGGAAAAAAGTACGTTGACAACAGGCACACTCTGTTCCATGTTGTATATGGAGCGTGCCGTATCGCTCTTTGAAGCTTTAACAGGCCATTGCGGAACATACTTCATTATCGGATCGTAATACCAAGCAGATTCTGTGCAAACTACCATATAGTTAGGAGAGCCATCATTGTTTTGGAATCCAAACCAACCCTTAACAAGGCCAATCCATGATTCGAAATGCCCAAGCGGGTGTTCCACAGTTTTTTTGATCCACAGCTTGATAAAGTCACCAAAAAGGCTTTCATCCTTAAGCTTTGTTCCCTTCACTGGATCAACAATTTGAGGATCATAGCTATCAGCTATTTTCGAATAATCGATGGTCAGGAAATCAGACACTAACCCCTTCTCATCTTCGGTCATATCATCACCGTTGTATTTGATATCGTGTGCGACCTGCTGAATAGCGAAAGGAATGCTTTCTTGCTTTCCGCCAGGCTCAACACCAAGTGCAGGCATGATACATTTAGGAATTAAGATCAGCATGATAACAGCTACCGCCATCCCTACTGAAATCAAGATTGCCTTCGCTTTTTTTGAAAGAACCATCAAGAAAGCAAGAACAAGCGAAGGAACGACAACATACACCCCCGCCTTCTTCGTTAAGCATGTAAGCAATCCACAAAGAAACAGCCCACCAATGACCCAAGGATTAGTCGCAATAGCGCCTTTTGTCCTAATTACTTCGACAAAAAGAAGACAAAAAGCCATAAGAAACAGAACCGAAATCGTGTCTTTCGCAAGAGAGCAAAACATTACAGGGAGCACAGGGAACAACGCAAAAAAAACAAGTTCCACATGACATGCTCTTCTGCTAAGCCCCATCTTATGCGTATACAGCACAGTCACAGAGAGAAGCATAATCGCAGCAATCAGTTGTAATACGATTAGGCAGTGCAGTCCCAATATTGGATTTCCGAAAGTTTGTTCTCCAAAATCTGCAAAAGCCCCAAATAGGTATGTCAAGGCAAACGGATGATGATCAGTAAACTCTTCTACACCATAATGAATCAACAATTGCTTAGAAGTATCAGACCAATACACTCCAGGGAAAAGAAAAAAGATATAAGGAAACCAGCAGATAAAAATAATTACCGCATTCTTCAGAACACTTTTGATTGTCCACTCATACCTCAGAAACCTCGCTTCGCGATTCTCCTCAAGAGCGTTCCATTTCATCTTTTCCACTACTGAGTCAACAGCAATAAAAAGAAACACAAAAAGCAGGCAGAAGAGTAAAGCTTTGTAAAAGAAGGCGGTTCTTAAAGTCAGAATCTTCCCTTCGGAGTTGGACGCATCATCCCCGAAGGCAAACATGATACCCAGTATCACAGGAATAACGATTCGAAGACCTATACGATTGTTTTTAAACATGAGACTCCCATTCAATTTTTTTATAGAGAAAAGAGACGCCCAACGACAGGTATCCGCCTCAATAACACGGAAACAATAAGACACCCGAGAAAAACAAACAGCGCCATGACAATATTCATCAGCGTCACAAGGATGGAATTCATATTGCCCAAACACGAGAAAACAGGCAAAGCTTGCAGTCGACTCATCAGAACTAGTCCAATCATATGAAGCATATAAATACCAAAAGTATTCGCACCTACAACTTTCGATACAGCTGCTACAACACCCTCCATTTTCACATTGACAAGCAATTGCAGCACTAAGATAGTGGCGAGAAACGTTGGGAAAAGCCAATAACCATAATCCACCGTTAAATTCGCTCCTTGTACAGCATGCTGATATCTCTGAATAGCAAAAGTCACAATATAACACAGAAGAACAGCTAACAATGCAACCGTTGGCTGCAGCCTAAACCTATCAAGACAATGTCTCTCAGCACGACTTACAGATGCGCCTATGAGACCACCAATTACGAAATACATGAGCACATATCCATAATCGCCGAAAATATAAAATTGACCCACACCATCAAGGACTGACGCAAAATCATGATGACTGACCGAACCTAACATCTGCAATATAACTCGTACGGTGTCTTTCCCGACAGAAAAACAAAAAAATAACCGCCAATAGGCAACCCATAGCAGATTTATCATTCGAATCGAAAGCTATTTTAATCAGTGGATATATCAGATAGACCGCAATCAAAGCGTTCATAAACCAAAAATACCCAACTGGGTATTCCCCAAACCCTCCACCAAATAGAAAAACGACTAAATTCTTTACTCCAACAGAATGAGAACCATCCACATAAACAAAGAAAGCTGCAATAAGCAGTTTCCATATGCTCACAATCGCAACAACGGTGCATGTTTTCTTATAATGTTTTTTAACATCAAAAGTCCTCGGCAACAAAAGTGCGCCATTGACAGCGAAGAAAAGTGGCACACAGATTACGCACAGTGTGGTTACTGCAGTGCCCGCAAGTCCGCCAGAATAGTATCTGGTATAAAAAGCGAAATGTAACAAAACCACAAAAAACATCGCGATGCTCTTCGCAACATCATACCCAACTATACGTTTTCCCATATAGAATCATTTCTTAGTACCGATCAATCCACTATGCAAAAACGAATTTAGACTACACACATGACTCTCTGAATAAAGAATCCCCGTACTGGGCTTCATCTCCAAAAAGACAATCAGTGTTTAAACCGCCATTTAAGCAGAGTCCCACCTTTCTCCGACCATAGCAGAGGCTATAGTGTCTTACATGCTCGAAAAGAATCTAAGCCCCTCCGTCGCTGTGCTGCTTCCTTGCTATAACGAGGAAGTGACCATCGGCAAGGTCGTTCGTGATTTCAAAGCGTCTTTGCCACAGGCAAACATCTATGTTTACGACAATAATTCCACTGATCGCACCGCCGAGATCGCTGCGTCAGAAGGCGCTATCGTACATAAGGAGCCACGTCAGGGCAAGGGCAATGTCATCCGAGCCATGTTCGAAGATATCGACGCTGACGTGTACATCATGTCTGATGGCGACGATACGTACCCGGCTGACGCGGCACCAGCCATGGTCGACAAGATTCTTGAAGGCTATGACATGGTGATTGGAGACCGCTTGAGCTCCACGTACTTCCAGGAGAACAAGCGCCCATTCCACAACTTCGGTAATAGGCTCGTACGTGGATCCATCAATGGACTGTTCGGAGCTCACGTAACCGATATCATGACTGGCTACCGAGCGTTCTCCTTCACTTTTGTAAAGACCTACCCAGTGCTGTCCCGTGGTTTTGAGGTCGAAACCGAAATGACTATTCATTCGCTGAACAACAATCTCCGTCTTTATGAGATGCCGATTCAGTACCGTGATCGCCCTGAAGGTTCCGTCAGCAAACTTGATACCGTCGGAGACGGCATCAAGGTAATGAGCACCATCTTCCGTATGATCCGTGAGTACAAACCACTACCTTTCTTTGGTGGGCTTGGTCTGGTCATTGGCGTTATTGGTCTGATTCTTTGCGGCAGCGTAGGCATCGACTTCATGCACACCGGCATGGTCGCACGCTTCCCCACACTCATCGGTGCGGTAATGCTTGTTATAGCAGGTCTTCTTTTGATTGTTACAGGAATCATCCTTGATGTCATGGCAAAGAATGATCGCAAGGCATTCATCGTTGATGCCAACCGTTTTGCGTTGATGAAGCGCCAAGGAAAGTGACCTCTCAACATCATTAAAAGGGCTTGGTTCCAACAGACATTCGGAATCAAGCCCTCATTTATTCATCAGGTATCGCTACTTCACCCACTTTTGGGCATTTGTTCCGTTAGAAGTATACAACTGCACGTTAGTGCCGTTTGCGCTGGAACCACCATTCACATCCAAAACCGCATTTTCTGCGAGCGCTGACTGGAACGTATACGAGCCATCAGAATTCTTGACAGCTATCCACTTCTGAGCGTATGTTCCATTGGAATCGTACTGTTGCACGTTGGTTCCGTTGGCAGATACGCCGCCATTCACATCCAAAACTTTGCCGGAGTTCACACTGGCCAAGGTCACATACCCGTTGGAATCATGCGTCACTTTCCACTTCTGAGCATTGGTACCATTACCTGCCCAGATCTGCACGTTTCCATAATTTGAACGGGAAGCGCCGCTTACATCCATCTTCATAGACGTATTAAGCTTCGATCCGAACGTGTAGGTTCCATCCGGCAGATCTTGCCTATGCTTGGCTGCAGTCTCGTTCAAACGTTCGCGCAACGTCAACGGCGCCTTTGCAACCAACCACTGCTGAGCAACAGTGCCATTCGGCGAATAAAGCTGCAACTGAGCCTGCTGCACAGCATTGCCACCTGGAATATCGACAGCTTTGTTGGCGTTCACCGACACCAACGCAATCTTGCCACTGCCGTAATTCCGCACCGTCCACTGCTGAGCAACAGTATTGTTACTCGTATATTGCTGCAATGCCGCTCCATTAACAGTGGATCCGCCAGCCACATCCAGCATCTTGCCGGAATTAATATTGACGATCTTATAAGTTCCATTGCCAATTGATTCAAATCGATATTTCTGGGCGTTCGTATTATTACTTGAATAAAGCTGAACTCGTGCCCCGTTCGCCGTCGATGCACCCGTCACATCCGTGACAAGTTTTTTATTCGCAACCGAAGTGATAATCATCGATACTCCAGTAGCTATATTGACATCGCTTGACGAAACAACAAACAGCTGTGAAGCAGTGCCATTTGGCGCATACAGCCGAATCGCAGCACCATTCGCAGTATTTCCACCGCTCAAATCCAGAACCCAATTACCGAGAACGGACTGCAAATAATATCCCGCTCCAGAATCACGAATAAACCATCGTTGAGCTTGAGAATTATTTCGAGAATACTGTTGCACTATAGCGTTATTCTCAGCAACACCATTACGCACGTCCAAAGCCTTGCCGGAATTCACATTGACGATCTCGTAGCTCCCATCAGACTGCCTAGTAAAAGTGAACTGTTGAGCCTTGGAACTGTTACCGGAATACAACTGAATGGCGGTGGAATCTGCAGCACTTCCACCAGGAATATCAACACTAGACGCAACTTTGGAACGAACATTGATGTAATAATTGCCATTCGGAATGGTAACTGCCGTCATTTTGCGTACATCAATGGCCGCTTGTAAATCATTGCTACTCCCGCCATTCACATACTCCTTATTCCCAAACGCATTCATGTCCACATTGCCGCTGATGCCGTCCACCTTGCCGGAGCTGGTGTATTGCCATCCGCGACTGTTGGTCGGGAACGAGTCGAATCCCATGCGAGCGCCGTACTGCGCCACCCACGTGGTTTTGGCGTAAATGTCGACATGTTTCAGCGGCCCTTGCAGGTAGCTGGTGTACGAGTAGACGCCCAGATTCTTGTATCCGGCGGACTGCAGCGCGCTGTACCAATTGTTGACGATATTGTTGTACACGTTCGGGTCGGTGGGCGGCTGATGCCCCTCCCAGGTCCACTTTTCCAGGTCGTAATACACGGGGTACGCCAGATCGCTCGGATTCACGCCAAACTGCTTGAGTTTGGCGACCACGTCGGTACCTTCTTCTTTGGCGAGCGCCGGAGTGTCCGCGTAGGAATACCAGTAGATGCCGAATGGGATGCCGAGTCTCTTGCATTCGGAAATGTTACGTTGCGCTTTCTTGTCGGCATTGTTGCCTTCGCCGTAGCCGAGGCGGATGATCGCGCCTTCCACGCCGTCGGCTTTCGCTTTGGCCCAATCGATGTCGCCTTGCCATCCGGAAACGTCGATCACGCCTTTGGCTTGCTGCACGAACAGGTTGTTCTGGTAGTCGAAAAAAGCTTTCGAATTGTTGTAGGTGCCCCAGTGCGCGCCGTATTCATTGCTTTCGAATTTGGAGAGCTGTACGTTCGCGTCGGCTACAGCATTTTTGACATCTTCCGCACTTACCGGAATGAAGGATTCGCCGTTGGTTTTGGCGAGCGGATCCGGCTGCTGATCTTTCGTGCCGACCAATGTTGGATCGGTCACGATTTCGCCGGTTTCGATGTTCTTGACTTCACCTTCGGGGGTGGCAGCCAGGTCTTCCGAAATCACGGTGGCATCGTCGGAAATCTCGTCACTGACGTTATCCGGAAGTTTCGCATTCGGATTGTCGGGCATGCTGTCTTGCGATTGCTGGTCGCCCGTCTGATCATCCGACTGATCGTCAGACTGCATAACAACACCATTATCTGCAGTAACGGAACCGCTTTGCGCAACAGCATCCTCAATCGCAATATCCTGCAATGCGTAAGCCGGCGCAACCGCAACGGAAGCAGTCAACGCAACCGCAGACAGCGCAGTCGCAATCTTCACAACATGATGTGGCGAAACCATTCGTCAGCCTCTCTTGAATACAGTCATCAACCCCAAATATTCGGCGCAAACGCCCTAACCGCCAACTCTAACTGCAACCCACAACCCCGTCCATCCCCAACTCCAAAATCATCCCAATCCCCACATCTCACGCATTACACACTGATAAGAATCGACTAGCTCGTTAGGGGCACCGATATGGCATCATCCATTTCCATATCTCCTTTCCAGCATTCTCGCTGACCTTCCCATCACGCTTCGTAGAGGGACCATTTCCAGGAGGGGAGTACGTGGATCGTGCCAGTGGAATCGGGAAGTTCGATGGTTTCTCCCTCGTTAAGCGTGAGAATCAGGCCGGAATCAACGTTGGTACGTTGCATAACCGCTTGCAGAGAGCCGATTTCTCGCGCCCTGGTTTTCTCATTTCCCATATTGGCACACACTTGAATAAGCCCATACGGTTCCGTAGCAAGAGCATCGCCGATAAGAAAGTCAACTTTCTCCTGTTTGGACGTCGGCATAGTGTACGAAGTGATTGTTTCCGTACGCCTACCGGAAGTTCGTCTCTGCAATTCGCAGAAAATCGCAGTTTCCAGTCGTTTTCCAATATCTTGCTGGTTGGCGCGTGACACCGCGTAAACCATACCCTGATCGACGGCATACATTTTCGGCACCGCAGTACTACCCGGCTTGAGCATGGTGGAGTATTCTTCGAGCTGGTAGACAAGGAATGCCTGCCTGAACAGATCGAGTAACGTATTCGCCTTATCCCAATAGATTTTCCAGCCGACCGCTCGCAACGTTTCCACAAGACCATTGGTAGACAGCTCGCAGGCCGTATTGCGCAGCAAAAACAGCGCTATCTGCGTGGCGAGAGTAATGTTTTCACGACCAAGACGCTCGGCAACGTCACGCGCAACCACGTCCCGCACGTAACCTTGGAGCGTTTCAATACGATCAGCTTCAACCATACGTTGCACTGCAGGGAAGCCGCCAATAGTTAGGTAATCGTTGTAGGTAGCTTCAAACCGGGTGACCTCTCGCGGCGAAAACACGGCATCGGCAAGAGTGCTGCCCGCTGTAGGCGTTTCGATTCCCCGAAAGTCGCAGAATTCTCGGAAAGACAGTGGCATCATGGCATGCGGATGCGATCTTCCTCGGAAATTCGTTGCGATTTCCTCGCTGGACAGTTTCGAAGACGATCCAGTAATGACTAGCGTCACAGCTTCATGTTCGGCTATGCGCTGGCAGAATCCCTGCCAATTGGCGCATTCTTGCACTTCGTCAAGGAACAGATAGCAGCCATGGTCACGAGAGTCAGGATATTGCCGCCAGTATTCTGTGACGATATCGTTGAGCACGGTGTCTTGCATCGGCTGCAAACGATCATCAGCGAAGTTGAAATAGAAAATATCATTACGCGAGACGCCGTTTTTTAACAAATCATGAATTTTCTGGAAAAGATAGAACGTTTTGCCGCAACGTCGGATGCCAGTGATGATGTGCACAGCATTGAACACTGCTGGCTGCGGCAGCTCGCGTATGATTTCGCTGCGGCGTGACGGCGTAGGAATGTCAAACTGCATGGACTCACGAACCAGCATGGCATACGATTCACGTGGATTATCCGGCACCATAAGTTCTTCCTCTCGCCGTCCGTTGCGAAACACCCAACAATCCCAGCATAACACTTCTCAAAAATTTTAATAAGTTTCCACCAACACTTATCAAAATTTTTAGGAAGTTCCAACAAGCTTTCGAAAGGCGAAAGAATTACAAAAGCATTAACCTCTACAACACGGAAGCGATGCATCGGGGAAGGACGGGTATCGTACGCTGTATATTGGCATTTCAGGTGGACGCTCGGCGCTGTATACCTTCGAACGGGTATTCTGCGTCATCACAAGTCCGTTCTTGTCATCCAG
>OKSD01003869.1_pt1 | contig 10846 bp, 9 predicted proteins | sample 1601221 | NCBI WGS metagenome assembly OKSD01 (sample SAMEA3541550, study PRJEB24748) | human gut metagenome | biome: human gut; feature: human-associated habitat; material: faeces | place: China | collected 2012
CTTCCGATCTGCATTAAAGCTGCACCCGCTTGTTTGTACGGCATACAATGCCGACTTTGACGGCGACCAGATGGCTATTCATATTCCGCTCTCGGCAGAGGCACAGGCAGAGGCTCGTTTCCTTATGCTTGCGGCAAACAACCTCTTAAAGCCGTCTGACGGCAAGCCTGTTACCGTTCCTACGCAGGATATGGTACTCGGCTCTTACTACCTCACTCTTGTTAAGTCCGACGAAAAGGGCGCAAACAAGATATTCAGAGATAAAAACGAGGCAATAATGGCTTATAACGACGGTATTGTCGGTCTGCACGCGCCTATAAGAGTGCGTATGACCAACGATAAGGGTGAGCACGGTCTTGTTTGGTGTACGGTCGGCTTTATAATCTTCAATGAGTCGATTCCGCAGGATTTGGGCTTTGTTGACAGAACCGACCCCGCTCATGTGCTTGATCTCGAATGGACGTATACCGTTAAAAATCCCGACGCCAATGTTATTGAGAGCAATGACGATATTATTCAGAACAAGGTCGGCAAAAAGCAGCTCGGTAAAATTATCGACCGTTGCATTACAATGCACGGAACAAGCGAATCCGCTATAGTTCTTGATAATATTAAGGCGACAGGCTTTAAGTACTCCACCAAGGGCGCTATCACCGTTGCGGTTATCGACGCGGTAATCCCGCCGGCGAAAAAGGAAATACTTGCAGGCGCCGAGGCACAGATTGATCTGGTAAGCCGCGATTACAGACGCGGTCTTATAAGCAACGACGAGCGCAGCCGCCATGTTATAGAAATATGGAACAAGGCGACCGAGGATGTTGCCGATGCGCTGAAGGGCAACCTTGACGAGTTCAACCCGATATTCATGATGGCGGACTCCGGCGCGCGCGGTTCTATGAGCCAGATAAGACAGCTTGCGGGTATGCGCGGACTTATAGCGAATACGGCGGGTAAGGTTATCGAAGTACCTATCCGTGCCAACTACCGCGAGGGTCTTAACGTACTTGAATACTTCATTTCCTCACGCGGTGCGCGTAAGGGACTTGCAGATACTGCTTTGCGTACAGCTGACTCGGGTTATCTTACCCGCCGTCTGGTCGATGTTGCGCAGGATGTTATCGTCCGTGAGGACGACTGCGGTACGGAAGAGGGTCTTACCGTCACCGATATTAAGGATGGAAACCACATTCTGGAGCCGCTTGCAGAGCGCCTTGAGGGCAGATATCTGCTCCATGACGCAGTTGATCCGAATACCGGCGAGGTTATCTGGTCGCATGAGGATATGGTTACGGGCGAGGGAGCCAAGAAAATTGTTGATGCCGGAATCGAAAGCATTGAGATACGCTCGGTGCTTACCTGCCACAGCCACCACGGCGTGTGCAAGAAGTGCTACGGCAGAAACCTTGCAACCAGCAAACCGGTTACCACGGGCGAGGCTGTCGGCATAGTTGCGGCTCAGTCTATAGGCGAGCCGGGCACCCAGCTTACCATGCGTACCTTCCACACCGGCGGTATTGCGAGTACAGAGGATATTACACAGGGTCTTCCGCGTGTTGAGGAGCTGTTCGAGGCACGCAGACCGAAGCGCTGCGCACTTATCGCCAAAATGGACGGTACCGTACGCATTGCCGAGGAAAAGAAGAGTAATGTAATTATAATCACAAACGATGAGCTTAAAACCGAGGAAAAGGTCACCATTCCTTACGGCATACGCTGCCTTGTTAAGGACGGCGACGAGGTTAAGGCGGGCGATATGCTGATTCCGGGCGCTAAATATCCGCAGGATATTTTGGAGGCGCAGGGGCCTGAAGCTGTTGAGGAATATATCATAGCCGAAATTCAGAACGCCTACCGTACCCAGGGTGTTGATATCAACGATAAGCACATTGAGGTTATAGTCCGTCAGATGATGCGCAAGCTGCGCATTACCGACCCCGGCTCTACAGACCTGCTGCAGAATGTCAGCTACGAATACAAGGAGATCGCAGAGGCAAACGCCGCCGTTCAGGCGCGTATCGATGCGGGCGAGGAGGGGCTTACAAAAGCAACCTACCGCGCAACGCTGCTCGGTATTACAAAGGCATCTCTTGCTACCGAATCGTTCTTATCTGCAGCTTCCTTCCAGGAGACCACCCGCGTGCTGACCGAAGCCGCCATCAAGGGCAAGGTTGATCCGCTGTTCGGTCTTAAGGAAAATGTTATTATCGGTAAGCTTGTTCCTGCAGGTACAGGTATGCGCTGCGCCGAGATAAATCCTCCGGAATATGATGAGGATATGCTCGATGACGGCATTCCGACCGATTCCGAAGCGGCTGATATGCCCGAAGCTGCCGCTGAATAAGGCGACAGGATAAAAGGCATCTCCGTCCCTGATACGGCAAAATTTACTGCTTCCCCGCCGATTTCGTCGAAACCGAGGTCGGCGGGGAAGCTCGCTTTAAAGTCCTTAATAAAAAGCAAAGCCCGAATTGTCAACCTATATTAAAATTAGGTTGACAATTCGGGCTGTATGCTTTATAATGCTTTTTGTGACAGTATAAACCGATTGGGGATTCTAAAATGAAAGAAAATGCAAAAAAAAGAACTTTAAGACTCATAACGGCGGCGCTTTTCACCGCGATTACCGCCGTGCTTTCGCAAACCGCAATTCCGACGCCGTTTGATGTGCCGCTTACCCTGCAGACCTTTGCCGTGGCGCTTTGCGGCTATGTTCTCGGTGTGAAGTGGGGCTTGGCTTCGATTGCCGCATATATCCTTTTGGGCACGGTTGGGGTGCCTGTGTTCTCGGGCTTCAGGGGCGGCGTGCAGGTGCTTTTCGGGGCGACCGGCGGATTTATTTTCGGCTTCCTCTTTTTAACCGGGCTTTGCGGAGTCGGCGTGCTCATAAAAAATAAATATCTCAAAATACTGCCGGGCTTTGCGGGGCTTGCAATATGCCATATTTGGGGCAGCCTGCAATACGCATTAATCTATAAAATGAAGTTTGTTCCCGCATTTCTTTTGGTTTCAGCACCGTATCTCATAAAGGATATTATTTCGGTGGCGGCGGCGTTTTTACTGGCGGTTTACATTAAAAAGCTGCTTTTGAAAATGCATCTTTCTGTTTGAGACGCAGTTTTCAGGTCTTCTGCGCGCGGAGAAATTTTTCAACCTCACTGTTGAATTCAACACTGTTTGTTTTTATGATAAAATGCCCGCCCTTTAAAAAGCACAGCCTTGCATTCGGCAGCGAGGCGGCGATAAGCTTTGTATGCTTTTCCTTTATAACATCCTTTGTTCCCGCCATTACAAGCACGGGGCATTTAATGCTTTCGAGCGCTTGCGGGCGTATGTTCGGCTGCTTTGCCATTAAATAAAGCAGCTCCCTGCGGCGGCGCACACTGCGGACGCGGCGGGGAACAAGCCCCAGAACAGCATAGGTAAGTCTTACCGGAATCAAAAAAGAGCCTTTAAGCCCCGTGGGGAACAGATTGGCGCCGCAAAGCACCATTCGCTTCACCCTTTCGGGGTATTTTAATGCAAAAATAAGGGCGATATTCCCGCCGTCGGAAAAGCCTAAAATATCGGCAGAGTCGATACCGAGCTTATCAAAAAGCTCATTCAGATCGTTTGCAAAGGTGTCGAGCGTGAAGGGTCGGCTTCCGCGCGGCGAAGCGCCGTGACCTCTGGTATCGACCGCTATTACACGGCGGAATTCCGAAAACTTATCGATTTGATTGACAAAACAGCCGCTGTCTTCTCCGTTTCCGTGGAGTAAAACAAGCGGCGTGCCGTAACCCTTTTCGGTAAAACTCAGGGAGAAGCTCATGGCTTTTCCTCTATTTCTTTTATATGCTTTTTGAGTGCGTCAAAGGTTTCATCGCATATATTGTGTTCTATTTTGCAGGCATCTGCCGCGGCGGTTTCCTCGGATACGCCGATCTTTCTTAAAAATTCGGTCAGCACATTGTGCCGTTCGTAAATTTTCCCCGCAATTTCCGCGCCCGCGTCGGTTAAGGCGATATATCCGCTGCCGTCAACGGTTATATATCCGCCGTCCTTTAAAAGCCCTATGGCGCGGCTGACGCTCGGCTTTGAAAAGCCCATATATTCGCTTATATCGATAGAGCGAACAAATTGGCTTTTGCGGCTCAGTATAAGTATTGTTTCGAGATACATTTCTCCCGATTCCTGAAGATGCATGCCAAAACTCCCTCCAAGCTGTGTTAAATATATAATAACACATTTTTTAATTTAAAACAAGCATAATATTAGACAAAAGCGCCGACTTCGAGTTGACCGCAAGCCGCAAACATGATAAAATATTTAAGGAGGCTTTGTTTTTTCGCAAAAAAGGGGAAAAATAAAGCAAAGCCCCGCGCCCGCCGAATATAATATCCCGTTTGGAGGAAGCTTATATGAAAAGAAAGCGTATATTCACATTTCTGACAGATATTTTATTCTATATAGCCGGGGGACTTATCTATTCCACCGCAGTCCTGCTTTTCCTTTCGGAAAACGGTATATCGCCCGGGGGACTGACGGGTATCGCGACGATACTTAACTATCTTTTCTCACTGCCGATAGGCACGGTCGTACTTATTCTCAATATTCCGCTGCTTGCGGCGGCATTTATTAAATTCGGCGGTATTTTCATTGCGAAGACCGCTGTCGCTACGGCGATAATGTCCATGATGCTTGATATTTCGGGGCTGTTTCTTCCCACAATAAAAATCGACCCGATTTTGGCAGCCCTCTTCGGCGGACTGCTTATGGGACTCGGAATCAGTATGTTTATGCTGCGCGGAGCCACTACCGGCGGCACGGATATAATCGCAAAGCTCATAAACCGCAGATTTCCGCACCTGACAGTCGGCAGACTTATGCTTGCGGCTGACGCGGCGGTGGTGGCTGCGACGGCGCTGGTTTACAAAAATATTGAAAGCGCGCTTTATGCCGTGATTGCAATTTACACCTCGTCCCGCGTTATGGATGTGATACTCTACGGGGCTGACAGGGGTAAGATCGTTTATGTCATAACCGATAATTCAAAGGAGCTGTCCGACAGCATAATGTCGCTTATAAACCGCGGCGTCACCCTGCTTAATGTAACGGGCGCATACACCGGCGCTCAAAGGCAGATGCTTATGTGCACCGTTCGCCGCAACGAGGTGGCGGCGGTATGCAGGCTTGCTGCAGAGTGTGATAAAAATGCCTTTATAATCGTCGGGGAGGCGGGTGAGGTACTCGGCGAGGGGTTCAAAACAAAAACCTGAATATTATTGAAATTGCCTATTGCATTTTCCGTAATTTGTGGTATAATAGTTTTCGCACTAACAAGATATTGTATATATAAGCCGATTTTTTGGGACGCGGCTACAAGGGGATGTTTGAATGAAAATCATAAAAAGAAGCGGGGCAGAGGTTGATTTCGATCCTAAAAAGATTGAAATTGCGGTTAAAAAGGCGAATGAAAGCGTTGTTCCGAGCGAGCGTATGTCGGATATACAGATAAAGCGCATAGCGGAGGATGTTGAGAGCGCGGCTACCAATGTCAACCGCTCTTTAAGCGTTGAGGAAATACAGGATATGGTAGAGGATCAGATAATGAACCAGCGCGCCTTCGATGTTGCGCGCAGATACATAACCTATCGTTATCAGCGCGCACTTGTGAGAAAGGCGAACACCACCGACGAGCAGATTTTAAGCCTTATCGAATGCAACAACGAAGAGGTAAAGCAGGAAAATTCCAATAAGAACCCGACCGTAAACAGCGTTCAGCGCGACTATATGGCGGGTGAGGTCAGCAAGGACATTACCAAAAGACTTTTGCTTGATAACGATATAGTCGAAGCGCACGAGCAGGGCATAATTCATTTTCATGACGCGGATTATTTTGCCCAGCATATGCACAACTGCGACCTTGTAAACCTTGAGGATATGCTGCAGAACGGCACGGTCATAAGCGGCACGCTGATTGAAAAGCCGCACAGCTTTTCCACCGCCTGCAATATCGCAACCCAAATAATAGCGCAGGTTGCCTCCTGCCAGTACGGCGGTCAGAGCATAAGCCTGGCGCACCTAGCCCCCTTTGTGGATATAAGCCGCAAGAAAATATACAGCGATGTTTTAGAGGAGTTTTGCGAGGCGGGGACTGAAATCACCCCCGAAAAGGCGCGCGAGATAACCGAAAAACGGTTGCTCAACGAGGTTCGCAAGGGCGTTCAGATGATTCAGTACCAGGTAGTGACCCTTATGACCACCAACGGTCAGGCGCCCTTTGTCACGGTATTTATGTATCTGAACGAGGCTAAAAACGAGCAGGAAAAGCGTGATTTGGCGCTTATTATAGAAGAGGTCTTAAAGCAGCGCTATCAGGGCGTTAAAAACGAAAAGGGCGTGTGGATAACGCCCGCATTCCCGAAGCTTATTTATGTGCTTGAGGATGACAATATAACCGAGGACGGCGAGTACTGGTATTTAACGAAGCTTTCGGCAAAGTGCACCGCAAAGCGAATGGTGCCTGATTACATTTCCGAAAAGGTTATGCTTAAAAACAAGATCGATAAAAACGGCGAGGGTCACTGCTACACCTGCATGGGCTGCCGCAGCTTTTTGACGCCATATGTGGATGAAAACGGCAAGCCGAAGTATTACGGCCGCTTCAATCAGGGCGTTGTCACCGTGAATTTGGTGGATATAGGTCTTTCCGCACAGGGCGACATAGATAAATTCTGGAAGATATTCGATGACCGTATGCAGCTCTGCCACAGAGCGCTGCAGGCGCGCCATGAAAGACTTACCGGCACCGTGTCCGACGCGGCGCCTATCCTTTGGCAATACGGCGCGCTTTTGCGCCTTAAAAAGGGCGAAACTATCGACAAATACCTCCACGGCGGCTATTCCACCCTGTCTCTCGGCTATGCGGGACTTTGGGAATGCGTTTACAGTATGATCGGCAAAAAGCTCACAGAACCCGAGGGCGAGGAGTTCGGTCTTGAAATAATGAAAAAGCTCAACGAGTATACCGCAAAGTGGAAAGCCGATGAAAATATCGACTATTCGCTTTACGGCACTCCGCTTGAAAGCACAACCTACAAGTTTGCAAAATGCCTGCAAAAGCGCTTCGGCATAATAAAGGGCGTTACCGATAAAAACTATATAACAAACAGCTACCACGTTCATGTTACCGAAAATATCGACGCATTCGATAAGCTGGCGCTTGAAGCCAAGTTCCAGGCATTATCCCCCGGCGGTGCAATTTCGTATGTTGAAGTGCCGGATATGCAGAATAATCTTGACGCGGTAATTTCGGTTATGAAGTTTATTTACGATAATATAATGTACGCCGAGCTTAACACAAAGAGCGACTATTGCCAGGTTTGCGGGTATGACGGCGAGATCGAAATAAGCGAGAATGACGACGGCAAGCTGGTTTGGAAATGCCCGAATTGCGGCAATACCGATCAGGATAAAATGAATGTTGCCCGCAGAACCTGCGGATACATCGGCACGCAGTTCTGGAATCAGGGCAGAACACAGGAAATTAAAGAAAGAGTTTTGCATCTTTAATTTTCAATTCAAATTAAAAAGGACGGTGCATTGCGCCGTCCCTTAATACTGTCACAGAGGTTTTATAATGAATTACGCGGCGCTTAAAAAATTTGATATTGCAAACGGACCGGGCGTCCGCGTTTCGCTTTTTGTGAGCGGCTGCCGCCACAGGTGCAAAAACTGCTTTAATAAAGAGGCATGGGATTTTTCTTACGGTAAACCGTTTACGGAAAGCACCGAGCGTGAAATACTGAACGCCATGTCTGCCGAATATATAACCGGGCTGTCGCTTTTGGGCGGAGAGCCCTTTGAGCCCGAAAACCGACCCGCGCTCACCGAATTTTTGAAAAGGGTAAAAAAGGAATTCCCCGAAAAAAGCGTTTGGTGCTACACCGGCTTTGAATTTGAAGGGCTGAACGATGATTCGGCGCGGGAAATGCTCGGATATATCGATGTTTTGGTGGACGGAAAATTTATAGAAGAAAAGAAAAGCCCCGCGCTTATCTTCCGCGGCTCTTCAAATCAGCGCATAATAGATATAAAAAAAACGCTTGAAGCCGGTAATGTCGTTTGGCTTGAAGGCGTTTGGGAAAGAGCTGTCGGCAGCGGAAATATTTACGAATAAATTAAAGTAAATTTCAAAAAGCTCGATAAAAACGCGCACGCCCCGACCTACGGATCGCTTTCGGCTGCGGGAGCGGATATTTACGCGCTGACAAACGGCGAAACGGTAAGCATAGCTCCGGATGAGACCGTAATGATCCACACGGGCTTTGCGGTTGAAATTCCCGAAGGCTACGCAGGGCTCATATACGCCCGAAGCGGTATAGCCACAAAGCGCGGCTTGGCGCCTGCAAACAAGGTAGGAGTTATTGACAGCGATTACCGCGGCGAAATCATGGTGTCGCTCCATAATCACTCGGACGCTGTGCAGGAAATTGCCGACGGAGAGAGAATAGCCCAGCTGGTTATCACCCCGTTTTTAAGGGCGGAATTTACCGAGACGGACGAGCTTTCCGACACCGTGCGCGGAGAGGGTGGCTTCGGCTCCACGGGAAGCTGAACAATTTTTCCTATGTTCAGACGATATAATCGGACAAATTTTCCAATATGGGAAGTATGGTACCTTGATTGTATTGTCTATCCTATAGGCTTATTCGCCGATGATTCACGCAGAATGAGCCTTGCTTTAAAATTGCGCTCCGTTTTCGGGGTCTTTCCGTTTAAAATTTCAAAAACACTTTCAGCCGCCGCAGAGGCTATGTCCTCGTTCATAAAGTCAATTGCGGAAAGGCTGGGCGCAAAATATTCGGAGTGGGGTATGTTGTCCATTCCGATTATTTTTATTTTTTCGGGTACGGAAATACCGTTTTCGTAAAAGAAACGCATTGCTCCGAGCGCCAGATCGTCATAAGCGCAGATGAGCGCGTCGGGCAGAGAGCCGCGCTGATAAAGCGCCTTTGCCGCCGCATATCCGCCTTTTTCAAAGCGGAGTTCGCTTACGGATATGTATTTTTCAAAGTCGCCGCCGAAAATTCCGTTCATATTCCTTTTGAATGCGGCAAGCTTTGAAACGGTGCGTGCTTCACCTATAAAGCCTATGCCCGAAAGCCCTGATTCTTTAAAATAAAGCAGCGCTTCCCTTAAGGCAGGCTCATAATCAAGGGTTATAACCGCGTCGGCGTTTTTAACCTCGCCGCCCACAGCCACAATCGGAGTTTCGTGAGGCGCGAGCACCGCGTCCGGCGCGTCTATAAGAATTATCGCGTCGGTTGAAGAGTATTTTTCGTAATAATCCAATCGGTCGGCGGCAGCCTCTGCGGAAAAATTGCTTGATGATATGCAAAGCTCACAGCCTCCCGCCTGAAGACGGCGCTGCAGTGCAAAGCATAACTCGGAATAATGCTGGCTGTGCACCTCGGGACAGATGAGTGCGACTGTGAATTTGGGGTATTTCGCATTAAAAAACTTTTTAAAGCAGCCGTTTTCTCTGGCGACCCTGAAAATTTCCTCGCGTGTCTGCTCGTTTATGTCGCTGCTCATTGAAAACGCCTTTGAGGCGGTTGAAACCGCTACATTTGCCAGCTTTGCAAGCCTTGAAAGAGTCATTATTTTCACTTCCGAAAACCGAAAATTTTTCGGCGCGCAATTTATTGAAAGTAAATGCGTGCTATGCTATTATAATAGCAAACATTTCGGGGGAATGTCAATATGATTTATGTTTATCTTTTTTCTATTCTTGCCGCCCGCGTTGTGCAGGCGGTTTTCAGTAAGCTTTCAAGCAACGAAGCAAATAATATCGTTCTGACCGTAAAGTATACGGCTTATCAATATTCCGTATCTGCGGCTTTGGGGCTCATTTTACTGCTGGCGGATATGTCAAATCTGAAAATCGATCTGCCGACCCTGGGAATTGCGCTTTTGTCGGGCGTGTCGCTCTTTTTCAGTACATTTTTCAGCATATACGGAATGAAAAGCGGTACGGTCAGCCTGGTTTCGATGTTCGGAACGGCGGGGCTGCTTGTACCGATAATTGCGGGGGTCTTTTTGTTCGGTCAGCCTGTGAGCATTTTGCAGGGCGTGGGCACGGCGATATTTTTCGTTTCCGCATGGCTGCTTATAAAAAATTCAAAAAATACATATAACGGCTTCAGCCTTAAGACACTTCTTTTGCTCATAGGAGCAATGCTTGCAAACGGGCTTACAATGCTCGCGCAGCAGATGTATACCTATTATGTGCCGAACGGCAGCATAAGCCTGTTTTCGTTTCTGTCCTTCGGATCGGTGGCGGCGGCAGGGCTGCCGACGGCGTTTGCTATGGGTAAATCCGAAAAATACAAGAGTGAAGATTTGAAACTCGGGAAAACGCTTTATATCTGCGGAATCGCACTTGCGGCGGCGGTGTTTGTTATAAACCAGTTTGCAACAAAGCTGACCGCACTCCTGCCGCCGGTGTTCCTGTTCACCTTCATAAACGGCGGCGGAACTATAATATCCACTCTCGCGGCGGCGGCGATATATAAGGAAAAGCTTTCGGTTTACAGCATTTTGGGCGTAATCATAGGCATATGCTCAATGATAATGATAAAGCTGTTTTAAAAGTCAAAAGCATTAAATCGTAAAATAGTTTGCAAATAAAGTAATATATTTGATGAAAAACTCACGCAAAATGTTATAATGAAATCAGAGGTTGTTTTTTGCGATACTAAAGGTTAATTAATGTCTACTGAATAATTGCATCAGCAAATGCAATTATACAAAATCGAGTTAAAATCTCGATTTTATGGGTCAAAACCTTTGTTTTGACCGTCAG
>OKSD01003878.1_pt1 | contig 10825 bp, 7 predicted proteins | sample 1601221 | NCBI WGS metagenome assembly OKSD01 (sample SAMEA3541550, study PRJEB24748) | human gut metagenome | biome: human gut; feature: human-associated habitat; material: faeces | place: China | collected 2012
TCCCCCGTCAAGGAGCTGGTCTGGAAGGGCGAGCACGCTTACATCGGCGACGGCAAGATCGGCCCTGTCACCCAGAAGCTGTACGACACCATGACCGGGATGCAGTGGGGCAAGATCCCCGACACCAAGGGCTGGATCGTTCCGGTCGAGAAGAAGTATTGATATCCTCAATTCTCCATTCAGAATTTAGCAAGCGCCGCCAGGCATCCGCTCGGCGGCGTTTGCTGTATCATGGCGGCAGCCCTTCCGTCAAATTTCCGAAAATTTCCGGCGCAATTGCTTTCTTTCCTGCACAGTGTTAAACTGATTCCAGACAAAGGGCAGCCCTGCATAGCGGCGGGGTGCCTGTGCAGGAAAGATTGAGAGGGAAAAGCACCATGATCAAAAAATGGAGCGTGAGCTACCCGGCCGTCAACGGCACTGAGCAGCGCAGAGCGTACGTTTATCTGCCCACCATGTATGAGGCCGAGCCGGACCGCCGGTTCCCGGTGCTGTACATGTTCGACGGCCAGAACGTGTTTTTTGACGAAGATGCCACCTACGGCAAGAGCTGGGGCGTGGCCGATTATCTGGACTACACCGACACGCCGCTGATCGTGGCGGCGGTGGAGTGCAACGCAGGCCCCAACAATGAGCGTCTGGTGGAGTATTCGCCCTATCGGTTCGACGACCCCACCTACGGCCACTTCGACGGCAAGGGTCAGGCCACCATGAGCTGGTACATTCACCGGTTCAAACCCTTCATCGACCGCAGCTTCCGCACCCTGCCCGACCGGGAGCACACCTTCATCGGCGGCAGCAGCATGGGCGGCCTGATGAGCCTGTACGCCCTGCTGCAGTACAACGACACCTTCAGCCGGGCGGCGGCCCTGTCGCCCTCCATCTGGGTGGCTCCGGACAAGCTGGCGGGCCTTGTGGGCCGGGCCAAGCTGGAGCCGGGCACCGTGCTGTACATGGATTACGGCTCCCGCGAGATGGGCAACCACGACGGCATGCGCTGCGGCTTTGCGGAGATGTGCAGCAAGGTGCTCACCCGCGGCATCCACCTCACCAGCCGCATCGTGCCCGGCGGCACCCACAGCGAAGCCAGCTGGGAAAAGCAGCTGCCCTTCGTGTTCCATACGCTGATGTACGAGCTGGAGGAAGCGTAAAAGCCTTCCCCCAAGGGGGAAGCCTGAATCAAGAAGGAGGAACCACTATGGAAATGCAGTATTTTAAGGATTACAGCCCCGCCCTTGGCCGGGATATGGAGTGCAAGATCTACGGCCATGCAGGCCGCCCCATGCTGTACATCCCCTGTCAGGACGGCCGGTTCTTTGACTTTGAGGACTTCCACATGGCCGACACCCTGGCCCCGTGGATCGAGTCCGGCCAGATCATGGTGCTTTCCATCGACACGCTGGACAAGGAGACCTGGTCCGACACCAACGGCGACCCCTACTGGCGCATCCGCCGCTATGAGCAGTGGCTGCACTACATCGTGGACGAGGCCGTGCCCAAGATCCGCTGCCTGTCCCAGGAGCGCAACGGCTGGGACGACCTGCCCGGCGTCATCGCCTTTGGCTGCAGTCTGGGTGCCACCCACGCAGTCAACCTGTACCTGCGTCGGCCGGACATCTTCTGCGGCTGTCTGGCGCTCAGCGGCATCTACACCGCCCACTATGGCTTCGGCGACTACATGGACGAGCTGGTGTACCAGAACTCTCCCGTGGACTATATGCGGAACTTCCCCACCGACCACCCCTATATGGAGCTGTACCGGAACCAGAAGGCGGTCATCTGCTGCGGTCAGGGCGCCTGGGAGCAGCCGGACACCACCTGGTACCTCAAGCGCATTTTCGAGGCCAAGGGCATCCCCGTGTGGGTGGACCTGTGGGGCCACGACGTCAAGCACGACTGGGACTGGTGGTATAAACAGGTCGTGTATTACATGCCGTATATCCTGGGACAGCAGTAAAGCGAAATGGGACGAACCCTCTCAGGCGCTTCGCACCAGCTCCCCCGAAAGGGGGAGCTTTTTGCAGTACCTTCCGGTAAAGCGTCAGAAGCTCGCCCTTCGGGAGAGCTGGCAGCGCCGCAGGCGTTGACTGAGAGGGTTTCGTTTTTATAGAGGAAAGAGGAAAATCATGAAGAATTTTATTTTTATCTCGCCGAACTTCCCCACCAACTACTGGCAGTTCTGCCGGGAGCTGAAGAACGACGGCATGAACGTGCTGGGCATCGGCGACCAGCCCTACGACGAGCTGAAACCGGAGCTGAAGGACAGCCTGAACGAATACTACAAGGTGAACAGCCTGGAAAACTACGACGAGGTCTACCGCGCTGTGGCCTTCCTCACCTTCAAGCATGGCCGCATCGACTGGCTGGAGTCCAACAATGAATACTGGCTGGAGCGGGACGCCGCCCTGCGCACCGATTTCCACATCACTTCCGGCTTCCAGACCTCGGATATGCCCTGCATCAAGTATAAGAGCAAGATGAAGGAGTATTACCAGAAGGCCGGCATCGCCACCGCCCGCTATCACATGGTGGACGATCTGGCAGGCTGCAAAAAGTTCATTGCCGAGGTGGGCTACCCGGTGGTGGTCAAGCCGGACAACGGCGTGGGCGCTTCCGATACCCACCGCCTTTCTACCGACAAGGAGCTGGAAGCCTTTCTGGCCTACAAGGCCAAGGAACACCCGGATGTGGAATACATCATGGAGGAGTTCGTGCACGCCGAGGTGAACAGCTACGACGCCATCATCGACGCCAGCGGCAACCCCATCTTTGAGGCGGGCAACGTAAGCCCCATGTCCATCATGGATATCGTGAACAACGACGACAACTCCATCTACTACATCATCAAGGACCTGCCCGAGGACACCCGCGCCGCAGGCCGTGCCGCCGTCAAGAGCTTTGGGGTGAAGAGCCGCTTTGTCCACTTTGAGTTCTTCCGCATGACCGAGGATCAGGCCAGCATGGGCAAAAAGGGCCAGATCGTGGCACTGGAAGTCAACATGCGCCCCTGCGGCGGCTTTACCCCGGATATGATCAACTTTGCCCGCTCCACCAACGTGTACAAGATCTGGGCCGATATGATCGCCTTTGGCGGCACCGATCTGCCGGTGGGCGAGCACTTCTACTGTGCCTTTGCCGGCCGCCGCGACGGCAAACACTTTGTGTACAGCCACGAGCAGATCATGCAGAAGTATCAGGACAACATGCGCATGGTGGACCGCATCCCCGACGCACTGTCCGGTGCCATGGGCAACCAGATGTATGTGGCGAACTTCTCCACCCGCGAGGGGATGGAGCAGTTCTACTCGGACGTGCTGGCTGTGACCGACGACACCAACGCCGCCGCACAGGCCGAGCTGGCACAGGTGCTGGCTCTGGGGGAGCCCGACGCCGCCCCGGCTGCTCCTGCCGCAAAGCCCACCGCCAAGCCCGCCCGCAAGGCACGCAAGTGATTCCCGCATAAACGACAAAAAGCAGCCCGTCTCCGGGGAAACTCCGGCGGCGGGCTTTGTTGTCCCCTGCGCCAAAGTGTGGTATACTGGACCGGAAAAAACAAAAAATGAGGTATCATCTATGAAAATTCCTGCAAACGGCTTTACCCATGCCGGCAAGTTCCACGCCGACGATGTGTTTGCCACGGCGCTGCTGCAGATCCTGCGGCCGGACATCAAGATCACCCGCGGCTTTACCGTGCCCGATGACTTTGACGGCATCGTGTACGACATCGGCTTTGGCATGTTCGACCACCATCAGGAGCCGCGGGAGTACCGCGCCAACGGCGTGCCCTACGCGGCCTTCGGCCTGCTGTGGCGGGTGCTGGGCCCCGGCCTTGTGGGTGAGCGGCAGGCCCGGCTCATCGACGAGAACTTCATCCAGCCGCTGGATCTGAACGACAACACCGGCGAGCAGAACAGCCTGTGTGACGCCATCGGCTTCTTCAACCCCGTGTGGGACTCCAAGGAGGATCAGGACGCCTGCTTTTTCCAGGCTGTGGCGGTGGCAAAGCAGATCCTGGAGCACCAGATCGACGCCGCCAACGCCGTGAACCGTGCCGACGAAAAGGTGCAGCAGGCCTACCGGAACTCCCGCGACGGCATCGTGGTGCTGCCCTGCTATCTGCCGTGGAAAAACGGCCTGTACAAGACCGACGCCCTGTTTGTGGTGTACCCCAGCCAGCGCGGCGGGTGGAGCGCCCAGTGCGTGACCGACCACAAGACCAAGCGCTCCAAGCTGCCCTTCCCCCAGAGCTGGGCCGGTCAGCCGCAGGAGGTCATCGAGCAGAAGAGCGGCATCCCCGGCATCAGCTTCTGCCACGCAAGCCGCTTCCTCATCACGGCCAAGGACAAGGATACCGCCATTGCCGCCTGCCGTCAGGTGCTGCGCAACAATGGCCGCATCTGACCGCACGGTGCGGCCCAAGGCCGCTTTTGTGTATATGGTGCGCTGCACCGGCGGCCAGCTGTACACCGGTTGGACCAACGACCCCGCCGCCCGCCTGCGGGCCCACCGCAGCGGCAAAGGGGCCCGCTACACCCGCGCCCACGGGGCCGAGGGCTTTGCCTATCTGGAACGCTGCGCCGACCGCTGTGCCGCCCTGCGCCGGGAAGCCGCCCTCAAAAAGCTGCCCAAGGCGCAAAAGGAGCTTTTGTGCACGGCGTGGCAGGCCGCCGGACGCCCCTTTGCGGAGCACGGCGCGGGCAGTGCCGGTTAAATCCCGTCCAAAATTGTAAATTCTGGACGCAATATTGCCTTTTGGCTTGATTTGTGTTGCAATTTTGTTAGAATTGTGATAGACATTAAGTGTGAATGTGTCTGTTTTCAGGGGCGGCAGGCAAAGCCTGACACCCTGCAACAATTAAAGGAGGATGGAACGTGAGAAAAATCAACAAACTGGGCAGACGTGCGGCTGCTCTGGTGCTGGCCGTTGGTCTTACCCTGTCCACGGCGGCTCCCGTGCTGGCGGCGGACGCCGACGAGGTGCAGACCCCTGCAGCCCAGACCGAGCAGCAGGAAGCCGACACGGAGGCTGACGAAGTCGACGTCGATACCGAGGCTGACGAAGCTGCTGCACTGCCGGAACTGTCCGAGGACCGGGAGGTGGCAGAGGAGGACGAGGCTGCTGCCCTGCCGGAACTGGATGAGGAGTGGGCTGTAGACGAGGCTGCCTTGTTAAAGGGACATAAGCATAAATGGAAGAAAGAAAAAACAGTTGCCCCTACTTGCACGGAGCAGGGATATACCGTTTACAAGTGTGAGTATAACCTCTTCGGGATCGGCTGCACGGCAACAAAAAAAGATGATTTCGTCTCTGCCCTGGGCCACGATATGAGCGACTGGATCGTGGTGAAGGCTACCTGCACCACTGCCGGAGAAAAGTACAAGGTCTGCCAGCGCAGCGGCTGCAACCACAAGGTGGTAGAGGAAGGCTATGCAGAAGCCTACCCTGCCCTGGGCCATGATTTTGAGGGCGCAGAGTGGGTCATTGAGGCCCCCACCTGCACCACCCCCGGCCAGCGGTATCAGGTGTGCAAGCGGGATGGCTGCAACCAGAAGAACATTGACGAGGCTTATGCAGAAGCCCACCCTGCCCTGGGCCATGTCTGGGGCAAGTATGTAGACGACGACAAGCCCGGCTGTCAGCAGCAGACCGAGACGGCCCACTGCACCCGTGAGGGCTGCACGGCGACCGATACGGAGAATCTGCCGAACTTTGGTGCCGACGGCAACCCCCTGCCGCATAAGTATACAAACTACACGGTAACGGCAGAAGCTTTTGGTGTGCCCATTACCTACGAGAGCTACTGTGATTACTGCCATGGCGCACGCAAAGATTTTACAGTGGCCGACAAGGATGCGCGTGTTGATACGGAAACCAAGACGGCCCTGAACAACGTCAAGCTGGACGGCAAGACGGCAGATGAGTATGTTGATGCAGTCATCAACAAGGCTCTGGCAAATGCACAGGAAGCCGTCAAGAATGCCAAGACCAAGGAAGAAGCCCTTGATGCGCTGGATCAGATCTCCAGCACCGTGAAGTCGGAGCTGTCGGGTATCAAGATCAGTGTGGGCAATCTTAGTACCGATGTGACCATCAGCGAGAAGGATCTGAACGAGGCCCTGAAGCCGCTGGACGATACCGTGGCCGACCTGAAGAGCAGCCTGAACGACAGCTTCCTGTCGCAGGACACCATCACCAATGTGGTGGACAAGCTGGCAGGCGACGTACAGGGCAGCAAGGCCCCGCAGGCGGGCATCAAGCAGATCCTGCACAACACCGTGTACGATGCGATTTATAACATCGGTGTGTCGGATGACAAGAAAAAGACAACGGACAATACGCAGGTCATCAGTGATATGGTGCTGCAGCTGGTAAAGGACGTTGTAGATACCAGTAAGACGGGTGAAGGGTATGAAGATAATGATAAAAAATGGAATGCCCTGACCGGTTCTCTGGTGAATGACGCCATGAACTTGGCCGTGGATGAGCTCATGAAGGATGAGACCTACGCAAAGCTCCTCAAGACCAAGCTGGGTGCCGCCACGATGGAGGAAGTCCGTGCGGAGGTCAGGAACCAGCTGGTGAATGACCCGACCTTCATGAACCAGGTGCGCAAGATTGCGGAAAATGCAGCCTCCAATGCACAGAAGCGCGTGAATGGCGGTTGGCCGACCGAGAAGATCATGGACGGCCTGCAGAAAGACCTGCTGCCCGGCGTGACCGATCTGGTCTCGAATCAGGTCAGCAAGCTGGGTGCAAGCGCCGGCGATATCGCGGACAACAAGGTGTCCGATACCGTGCACAAGTTCCTGCCCGGCAAGCTGGGCGACTGGGTCAGCGATAAGATCGGCGGTAAGGTCAACGATGCCGTGACGGGCAAGGTGGATGACCTGAATAAGCAGGTCACCGACCTGATTAGCAGCACGATCAAGCAGCTCACCTGCGGTAAGCACGAGTATGGTGATTTCGAGATCCTGAAGAACCCCACCTGCACCGAGAAGGGCCAGAAGGGCAAGATCTGCAAGAAGTGCGGTAAGATCACCGAAAAGACGGACATCGACGCAGCCGGCCATGCTCCGGTGACCGACCCCGCTGTGGCTCCCACCGAGACCACCGACGGCCTGACCGAGGGCAGCCACTGCGGCGTCTGCGGTGTCGTGCTCCAGGCTCAGGAAGTCATCCCCATGCTGGACCCCACCATTGATCCCTGGTTCAGCCGTGCCGCTACCACCGAGGCCGACGCCAAGGCTGCCGGTTACGACAGCGTGGACGCTGCCAATGCCGCTCTGGACGCCGCCCTCACCGCTGCAGGCTTTGACCCGGCCAACGCCGAGCACTTTACCGTGCAGGTCAACAGCAGCATCGGTGTGCTGCCCAACGACCGCTACCCGGAGGATGGCGTTACCTGCAAGCTCACCCTGCCCCAGGCCACCAAGGGCCAGATGGCACAGGAGTACTACCTGGTGCAGATGTGCACTGCCGATGGCCGGTTCCGCAAGGCTGGTGACATCATCGTCACCCCGGTGCGGATGGATACCTACGAGAAGAACGGCCTGAAGTTCACCGCTTACAGCCAGTCCATCGTGGCTCTGGCCTGGAAGCCCCTGTACTAAGGCCCTGTGCAACAAATACCCCTGATATGACCGCAAGGAGCGGCTCCCAAAAATGGGAGCCGCTCCCTTTTTGTGTGCGGAAGAAACTCCTTCCGTCAAAGCCTGACGGCTTTGCCAGCTCCCTCAATGAGGGAGCCTTACCCCCTCTCCGTCACGCCGACGGCGGCACCGACCCCTGAAACGGAACTGACCCTGAGCGCCGCCCGGCACACTGCCCGGCGGCGCTCGTCTGCGTTTTGGGCGGCCTGCCCAAAAGGCCCGGCAGACTGCATGAGAATATACACCCGCATTGCATAATATGCGAATATATTATCTTAAAATTGCATAAAGATGCAAATTGAACCAAAACGCCGTGCAAAGCCGCCCAAGGTTTGGCGGTTTTTGTCATTGACGAAAAAGCCGCATGGTGTATAATAAAACCATCCAAAGCGAACCGCAGATAGAGGGTGCAAGAGGGATGCTTGCATCAGGAAACAAAAGTGTATTTTTATAAAGGAGCAATCATCATGAAAAAGGAAAACATCAAAAAAGTCGTTCTGGCATACTCCGGCGGTCTGGACACCTCCATCATCATTCCCTGGCTGAAGGAAAACTACAACAACTGCGAGGTCATCGCCGTTTCCGGTGATGTGGGCCAGGGCACTGAGCTGGACGGTCTGGAAGAGAAGGCCAAGGCGACCGGCGCTTCCAAGCTGTATGTGCTGGACCTGAAGAAGGACTTTGTGGAGAACTACATCTTCCCCACCCTGAAGTTCGGCGCCAAGTACGAGGACTATCTGCTGGGCACCAGCTTTGCACGTCCCTGCATCGCCAAGGCTCTGGCCGACATCGCCATCAAGGAAGGCGCGGATGCCATCTGCCACGGCTGCACCGGCAAGGGCAACGACCAGGTGCGTTTTGAGCTGACCCTGAAGGCCCTGTGCCCCGATATGGCCATCATTGCTCCGTGGCGTGAGTGGGACATCAAGAGCCGTGACGAAGAGATCGACTACGCTGAGGCTCACCACATCCCCCTGAAGATCAACCGTGAGACCAACTACTCCAAGGACAAGAACCTGTGGCACCTGAGCCACGAGGGTCTGGATCTGGAGTGCCCCGCCAACGAGCCCCAGTACAACAAGCCCGGCTTCCTGGAGCTGGGTGTCAGCCCGGAGCAGGCTCCCGACACCCCGACTTATGTGACCATCCACTTTGAAAAGGGCATCCCCACCGCCGTGGACGGCAAGGAAATGGGCGCTGTGGAGCTGGTGGAATACCTGAACAAGCTGGGCGGCGCCAACGGCATCGGCCTGCTGGACATCGTCGAGAACCGTCTGGTCGGCATGAAGAGCCGCGGCGTGTACGAGACTCCCGGCGGTGCCATCCTGTACAAGGCCATCAATGTGCTGGAGACCATCACCCTGGACAAGGAGAGCTCTCACTTCAAGGCACAGCTGGCCCAGAAGTACGCCGACATCGTCTACAACGGCCAGTGGTTCACCCCGCTGCGTGAGGCTCTGGACGCCTTCGCCGACAGCCTGGAAAAGACCGTGACCGGCGATGTGAAGCTGAAGCTGTACAAGGGCAACATGATCAACGCCGGCGTCACCTCTCCGTACACCCTGTACGACGAGCAGACCGCTTCCTTCGGCGAGGATGATGATTACAACCAGGCAGATTCCGCCGGCTTCATCAACCTGTTCGGCCTGTCCATCAAGGAGCGCGCAAAGCTGAGCAAGAACTGGCCCGAGATCAAGTAAACATTCGGCAATAACATCTTCCCTTCTGCGTGTTTTCACACTTTCACGCAGAAGTTTCATCCAACCGGCATCGTTGCCGGCGGCACCGCCGCAGGAGCGTTTTCCCCTGCGGCGGCTTTGCCGTTTTTATAAGGAGTTTAATTTTATGGCAGAACAACTCTGGAAGGGCCGCTTTTCCAAGGCGGTGGACTCCCGCGTGAACGACTTCAACTCCTCCATCCGGTTCGACCAGCGCATGATCGCGCAGGATATGCGAGGCAGCGGCGTGCACGCCACCATGCTGGCCAAGCAGGGCATCATCTCGGAAAAGGACTGTGAGGATATCCTCAACGGTCTGGCCTCCATCGCGGATGACCTGGCCTCCGGCAAACTGGAGATCGACCCCAATGCCGAGGATGTGCACACCTTTGTGGAGCAGACCCTCACCGCCCGCATCGGGGATGCCGGCAAGCGCCTGCACACCGGCCGCAGCCGCAACGATCAGGTGGCACTGGACATCCGCCTGACCCTGCGGGACTACAGTCACACCCTGCAGGCCTACATCGTGGAGCTCATCAAGGTCATCTGCAGGAAGGCCAGCGAGAACACCACCGCCGTCATGCCCGGCTATACCCACCTGCAGCGCGCCCAGCCTATCACCTTCGGCCATGCGCTCATGGCCTACGCCTCCATGCTGCTGCGGGACCTGCAGCGTTTTGAGGACGCCACCGCCCGCATGGACGCCCAGTGCCCGCTGGGCTCCGGCGCACTGGCCGGTACCACCTACCCGCTGGACCGTCAGTTCACCGCCGAAAAGCTGGGTTTTGCTGCCCCCTGCGCCAACAGTCTGGACGGTGTGTCCGACCGTGATTTCTGCATTGAGCTGGCCAACGCCATCTCCATCTGCATGATGCACCTGTCCCGCCTTTCTGAGGAAATTATCCTGTGGTGCAGCTGGGAGTTCAAGTTCATCGAGCTGGACGACGCCTTTACCACCGGTTCGTCCATCATGCCCCAGAAGAAGAACCCCGACGTTACCGAGCTCATCCGCGGCAAGACCGGCCGCGTCTACGGCGACCTGAACACCCTGCTGGTCATGATGAAGGGCATCCCGCTGGCTTACAACAAGGACATGCAGGAAGACAAGGAAGCCATCTTTGACGCCGTGGACACGCTGGAACTGTGCCTGAAAACGGTGACCCCCATGCTGGACACCATGAAAACCATCCCGGCCAACATGCGCCGCGCCGCTGCCAAGGGCTTTATCAACGCCACCGACTGCGCCGACTACCTCACCAAGAAGGGCATGCCCTTCCGGGATGCCTACAAGCTCACAGGCTGCATGGTGTCGGACTGCATTGCCAAGGACAAGACGCTGGAGGAACTGACCCTGGGCGAGTTCAAGGGCTACAGCGGCCTGTTCGAGGGCGATATTTACGAAGCCATTGATCTGGTCAAGTGCTGCGAGGGCCGCACCAGCTACGGCGGCCCCAGCG
>OKSD01003882.1_pt1 | contig 10819 bp, 12 predicted proteins | sample 1601221 | NCBI WGS metagenome assembly OKSD01 (sample SAMEA3541550, study PRJEB24748) | human gut metagenome | biome: human gut; feature: human-associated habitat; material: faeces | place: China | collected 2012
GTTGATGCGAAGCTTTCCTTTCAGAGTGCCTCGCGCTGACGTCACAGCGTCTTCAAGAGCGGCAATCCGTTCCAGAATGTCGTCCGCGCCCGCGAGAAACCGCTTTCCTTCCCCGGTAAGCGCCATCCCGCGAGTATTGCGGAGCACCAGGGGGCAGCCTAACCGGGTTTCCATCGCGGCGAGCCGGCGTGACACAGCGCCGGCGGTCAGTCCGAGACGGCGCGCTGCCTCAGAAAGACTTCCGCTTTTCGCGATTGCGGAGAAGAGTTCAAGATCAGTTGCCCGGCTCAAACCGAAACCCTCCTGGAAGAGACCTTCCGGAGGTGTGGCACTCCGGAAAGCCGTGACAAGTAATGTTTATTTTGCGGGCTTTCTGCACGCTGCCTGCGTGAAGGGATTCACATTCCCCTGAATCGCCGCGATGCGGCTCGCCCTCTCACACTCCCAGGCCGTTGCCGGGAACGTCTTATCCCAGGCGTTCATCAGCTGACGGGTCTGGTTACTCATCCGGTACTTCGGGTAGGCCCACTCCATGTACTTATACGTGCGGGCGACGAGCCCCTTCACGGCGTCCGGCGGTTCCGCCTTCCGGTCCTCAATCTTCATAGGGCACGTACCGAAGGTGTTCGGGGTCCCTTTCGCGAACTGCGTGTAGTCGTAGTTCTGCCGCGCGGCATTGACGGAGCCGATTGCGGGGTAGAGGTTATACATATCCGCCTGCATCAGGCGGTACTCCGCGCTCGCGCGGTTTGCGCAGGCACGGCCCTTATAAGGCTTACCGTTTCCTTTTACGCATTCCGGCGCGCCTTCCCGCCATTCCGTGAAGGCCCTTCCGAAGTTTTCCGCCGGCAGAATATGTTCCCATTCAATTCGGTTTGCGCGTTTCGGGGATTTGGCCGCGATGAATCCCTTCGGCAGAATGACCTGCTTATCCGGCGTGAAAGACGCGCCGCAGTAAATCGTCGTACGGTGATCGTTGAAGACCTGATTGAGCAGAATCTTCTTCACCTGGGAAAAGCTTTCAAACTGGGTGTTCCCGCGGGGAGCGTCAGCAGCAGACGCGGCCGAAGCGGCAAAAATCAGAGCGGGAAGGAGCAGCAACACGCGTTTCATGAATTTTCAGTCCTAAAAAATCTGAAAAAACCGAAAAGAGAAGGCAGGAATAGGGTTGGAAAATCGGTCTTCCTGTTTCTTATCTTTGATTTTTTCTCAAAACTCTTTTGATTTTATGCGTGATTCAGACTATCGGGGGTGGGGGAGAATAAAAAATAAATTTTCTTTTTCTTCCTCGAGGCCACGCCTATGAAGCTCACCGAGCTCGATACACCGTCGCTTTTGATTGATCGCGACAAACTTATCCGGAATATTGCCCGAGCCAAAGCATCCTGCGCGAAGCTCGGTGTGCATTGGCGTCCGCATCTGAAAACGCATAAGTGTCTGGAAATTGCCCGTCTCCAGATTGAGGACCCGACTGGTCCCGCCACAGTTTCCACCCTGAAAGAGGCGGAATTTTTTGCCTCCAACGGAATCACAGATCTGATTTACGCGGTCGGAATCGCCCCGCATAAACTGCCCCGCGTTGATCGGATTAATAAGTCTGGGGCTGACTGCAAGATCATTCTCGACAGCGTTGAGGCGGCCGATGCCGTGAGCCGCTATGCGCGGACAGCTGGCACCAGTTTTCGGGTACTGATTGAAATTGACTGCGATGGACATCGTTCCGGACTGAAACCGGGAAGCCCTGAAATCCTTGAGGTAGCCCGGCATCTTAAAGATGGCGCGGCACTTGTCGGCGTTCTGACACACGCGGGCGGCAGCTATTCGGCGCACGGGGACGCCGAGCTGAAGGCCGCGGCCGAGAATGAAGTGACTGCAATTACCCGAGTCGCGGATGACCTTCGCGCTGCCGGTTTCCCGATTGAAATCGTGAGTGTCGGTTCCACCCCGACACTCTGCGCCGCGGAAAAGGCTCCTGGTGTCACGGAATATCGAAGCGGCGTCGGGACCATCTTTGATCTCTTTATGCATGGTGTGGGAGTTTGCGAGATCGGGGACATCGCTGAGTCCGTGCTGGTCTCTGTCATTGGCCGGCAGCAGGAGAAGGGCTGGCTGATTACGGATGGCGGGTGGCTCGCGATGAGCCGGGACCGCGGCACGGCTTCTCAGGCGGTTGACTGGGGTTACGGAGCGGTCTGCGATATCAATGGGAACCTGATCCCTGAGCTTTGGGTGGCGTCCGCGAACCAGGAGCACGGGATCATTGCCCGGCGTGACGGGAAACCGATTTCAGAATCGGATTTCCCTTTGGATACGCGTCTTCGCATTCTCCCAAATCACGCTTGCCCGACGGCGGCGGCTTTCGACCGCTATCACATCGTCGATCACGGAGAGGCTACGGAAGTCTGGCACCGAATCAATAATTGGGAGTAGTCTTTAAGCGGTATTACGCTGAGGCGTGCATATAACGTCATCTCTAAAAAATGCTGAAGAATTCAATTCAGCTCACGCCTCCGCGAGGTTGTCCGTCAGGATAAACCTAATCTTCTGTTCCCTAACCACCAGGATGGCAGAAGAAAACGGGCATCAGGGTCTGTGCCTCAAGAGTTATGCATCAACCACAAAGGAGATGAAGCATGCTAGGTGTCGTCATAACGCTCGCAGTGATTGCGGCGGTCGCGTGGTGTATTTTCAAAAACTATTACCCTCCAACCGTTCTTTTGATTGCAGGTCTTTTATTCCTTGCAGTTGCTGCGTGTTTTGGAGTTGATCCGGTGCCGGCAAAGGCATCCACTCATTTCCTTGGATTTGATTTTGCGCAGGCCTTCACTGATCGTATGAAGACACGCCTCCCCGGTCTGGGTCTCAACATCATGTGGATTGCAGGTTTCTCGTATTACATGGATAAGATCGGGGCATCCAAGGCTCTCGTGAAGCTTTGTGTGAAGCCGCTATCAGCGATCCGCTCGCCTTATCTGCTTCTTGCCGTGACCTATATCGTTGGTCAGTTTATGGCACTCTTCATTAACAGCGCAGTCGGTCTTGGATTGCTGCTGATGGCTTCGATTTTCCCGCTGCTTGTCGCGCTGGGGGTTTCTAAGACTTCCGCGGCTGCGGTGATTGGTTCGACCTGCTGTCTTGACCTTGGACCGTCATCCTCAAATGCGATGCGGGCGGCAGATCTCCTTAACACAGACGTCGTTACCTATTTTGTCCAGAATCAGATTCCGGTTGCACTCTGCGTGATCGCTGTAGTAGCAATCGGACATTTCTTTATTCAGCGTTGGTTTGATAAGAAGGATGGTATTGAAACAAGCGGAGCCGGGACTCAGGAAGATGTAGCAAAGGCATTTGAAGGAGCAGGTCCTGTCTGGTATTCAATCCTTCCGATGCTGCCCCTTGTTCTTCTGATTATTTTCAGCCCGATGGTCTATCAGCCTGTGAAACTCTCGCTTCAGACCGCCATCATTATTTCCATTCTTGTGTCTTTCGTAGTTGACCTCATCACAACCCGGGGTGTGAAGGATTCGATTGGAAGGACAAAGGCTGTATATGAAGGGATGGGCAAAGTATTTACATCAACTGTGGCCCTTATTTGCTGCGCTGAACTCTTCGCTTTTGGTATGACAAAGGTCGGCGGTATCACGACGATGATCAACGCCGCCGCATCAATGGAATCGGCAGGTGTCTGGGTGATGCTCTTCATCATGATTGCCATTATGGTCCTTGCGACTCTGGTCACAGGCTCAGGAAATGCAGCGTTCTTTGCATTTTCGCCGCTTCTTCCTCAGGCAGCGTCTTCTGTCGGCATGAGCGCGGCTGTGCTTGCCGTTCCTGTACAGCTGTCGGCGGGTATTGCCCGTACGATGTGCCCGATTGCGGGTGTCACCATTGCCGTGTCATCGATCGCTGGCATTACACCGTTCCAGCTCGTGCGCCGCACGATTCCGGTGATGGTGCTTGCCCTGATTACAAACATTGCGGCTTCAGCCGCCTTCCTCTGAACGGAACCCGGGCTGCCGTAAAAAATTCCGGCAGCCTGATCCCATTCTCTTTCTGACAGGAGTCAAATGATGAATGCAGTTCTGATTAGAAACGCCGAGGTATATGCGCCGGAACGTCTGGGGGTTCAGGACGTTCTGATGGTGAATGGCCGTTTTGCTGCGGTTGGGAAAGATCTCAACGTAGTAATGCCTGGACTGGAAACAATTGATGCAGCAGGGAAACTGCTGACGCCTGGATTCTTTGATCAGCATATTCACGTCACGGGAGGCGGCGGAGAAGGCGGTCCCGTGTCCAGAACACCGGAACTGGTGCTTTCGGAATTGGTTGCCTGTGGAACCACTTCTCTTGTTGGGGTATCAGGGACAGACTTTATTACCCGCTCAATTGAAAATCTGCTTGCCAAAATTCGTGCGCTGGCCGCAGAAGGGGTGTCCACATGGATGTATACGAGCAATTACCGCTTTCCTCCGACCACGATGAGCGGTGAGGCCGCAAAAGATATCTTTATGGTTCCGGAGTGTCTGGGAGTCAAGATTGCGCTTGGCGATCACCGCTCATCCTTCCCGACAGTTGATCAGGTTATTCAGCTACTGGCTGACATTCGTCTTGCCGGCATGATTTCCGGAAAAATCGGTGTATTGCATGTTCATTCCGGAAATCTTCATGGCGAATTTGAAATGTTTAAGGAAATAGTGGACCGCGGTTTCCCGATTCGCCATATTCGCCCGACTCATTGCGCAAGGGCAAAGTATGTGTTTGATTCCGCTGTGCAGTTTGCCAAAGCAGGCGGCTATATCGATATCACAACAGGCGGATCCTGCTGCTTCGACTCCCCGGCTGATGCCTTTATTGAAGCGGTTGGCGAAGGGGTTGACCCTGCCCGCATTACGATGAGCTCAGACGGTCATGGCTCCAAACCTCGTTTCAATGACAAGGGGGAAATGGTAGGGCTGGCTGTCTGCGGGATTGAATGTAATCTTGAAACTATTCAGAAGCTTGTCAGGGAAAAGGGGCAGAAGCTCGAGGATGTTCTTCCCTTTATCACCAAAAATGTTGCGGATTCGCATGGGCTATCTACGCAAGGTCGGGTGGCCGATGGAGCAACGGCAGATGCATTGCTTTTTGATGACAATCTTGAACTTACGGATGTTTTTGCCAAGGGGCGTCAGATGATGCGGAATCGCGAAATTATTGTTCGCGGTACTTTTGAAGAATAATTGGTTATCCCGAGCTTCCGATAAAAACAGCGTCCCGTTAGTGATTTTTCGGGGCGCTGTTTTATTCAGGCTTGTGTCAGTGCTTCCTCTCTGTTCGATCGGTTCCAGAGCCGCTTGAATGCGGGGATCAGGAGAAGGAGATGCCAGGTGCCATATCCAATCACGAGTCCCACGGCAACACCCCCCAGAACGTCTGTCGGGAAATGGGCAAAAAGCCAGAGCCGCGAAAAGGCGATCAGAAGCGCGACGGGAAGCGCCGCGAGAGCAATTTTGAATTCCCTGCTTGCGAGCAGAACGCCGAGCACCGTGAATGACACCGCCGTGTGACCGGAAGGAAATGAGAAAGAAGGCGGGCACGCCTGCAGCATAGAGACCCCTGTCTCAATGGCGCAGGGTCTCGGACGGGCAAAAAGAAACTTCAGAAGGCCGTTTGAAATAAAAAGATCCGCGAACAGACTGACGATGATCGCGATGCTTACCGGGCGGGTCTTTTTTGAGCATAAAAGCACCGCGGCGAGCGCGATCCAGATTTCTCCCGCGTTCCCGACCCGGGTCGCCGCCATCATGATGGAATCAAAAAATGTTCCATGAAGCGCCTGGAGTGAGAGGAGAAAAGACATTTCCGACATTTTGAAGCAAACCTCTTCCGGGGGCGGTTTCTGGGAAACCGTCCCTCTTATTGATTTTCGAACCGGATCAGCGTTCAGGCTTTCTGAGGAATCCGAATGAAGCGAGCCGCATGGCTGCGCTTTAACGAAGACGCGAGAAACGCGAGGTAGACCAGAGCGGAGAGACTCCAGTCAAGAAGGAACGTCGCCACATTGTGGCTCGGGAAGTGGTATCCCCGCATCATCTGAATGACACCGCAGACCGTTCCGAAGAGGATAGCGAAAAAGAGACCGGCGCGGGCAAGGGTCGGACGGCGACGTCTGAAAGCAAACCAGAAGGGGATCAGGCTGAAACCGGTTCCGGCAAAGCCTCCGGGCCAGCAGTTGCCAGGGGCTGAAAGGCTGAATCCAAAGTGAGGGGCAAGAATCGGATGCGTACCGCCGAAGAACGTCGTGGAAACCGGGCAGTAGACCCCGGTCATATCTTTCAGCACTGAGACTGTCCCGACGCAGACGAGTATTGCGGTAATAAGATAGCCCGCTTCAGTGACAGAAATCCGGGGGGAGATCTTGGCACGGTCTTTTACCGCGATCGCGATAACTCCCAAAGCTACGAACACCGTGAGCAGTTTTGCCCATTTATGGAAGAAAAGCAGCGCTGCGCTGTTCTGAAGCGGAAACGTTCCATCCGGCGCAAAGAAACGCTCCACCGCGAGGTCAATGGAGACCGGGTGAAGGATGATGAGCGCCGCGAGCAGCAGAGCCGGAATAATCGCTTCGGCTGCAGCGGAAAGAAAACGTCTTTTCACGGGATTCAGAGTGCCGACGGACGGAAGTCCGGCAGCAGATAAAGGGAGACAGTTAAAGTGTGTTCCCTGCCGTGTGAAACCCCCGTTCAAAGCGCGTCAAAACAGTGTGAAGAATAAGAGAGGAGAGAGCCAGATTCAAAACCGGCCGAGGGTCTTTTTGAAGACCAAGCTTCTGAGGGGGAAATGTGAACGGGGAGACAAATGAGGGAAAAAGAAATATCCCTCCTTCCATGAGGAGAACTTGCAGGGAAGGAGGGAAAAAGACCTCATCTCCGAGGAGAGAGTCACGGGATGAGGCTGTACGCACTCATGCTTCTACAGATGCCGGAGCAGTGTCTCCGGATTCGCCGTGATGCTTCCGCTGCAAGGACTTCGGGAAAATAGCCGAACCGGCTTCCGGCTGCTCCTAAACCCGCTTCGCGGAGAAGAGAAGAAGGAAGAAATGCTCTCGGGGTTTCTTCTTTTTCTTTTCTCTGCAATTCATACATTACGCCTTTTTAAAAATATTTATGTATCACCAAATAGGGATTCCAGGAAGAAATGCCGTAATTTATTCATCATGATGGAGGCTTCTGTCTTGGATTTACGGGTTTCTGTAAAAGCTCTATTTATTTATAGGTATCAATATTGCGGCAGGCGGCACAGAGCGTTTCGTATGGCGGTCAGGAGGAACGGTTCACGGTTTTATTCAGAAAAAAACGTGAACGAAAAATAGCGTCGTTGAAATTTAAAAACGTTACTTGATGGTGATATCCGGAAAATGTCTGATGAAAACCCGAAAAGAGAGAAAGCGGGGGAAAGTCTCAGACGTTTTCCTTATCTCAGTCGACCGTGGTCAGAGAACGGCTTTGGAGCGCTCCTTCGAGTCACAGTGCCGCACTAACATGGAAGATGCCGGAGCCTCGGGGCTTCCTGCCTTCCGCGGATTCGGCAGTCCATCCAATTTCACTCAATATAAAAAATAAATCCTATGACAGAAACCAGAATTGAGGCGTCAAGCCCCCAGGCCGGGGGTCTGAAACGCACATTCGGCATGCGGGAGGCGGTGACGATCACGGCGGGCTCTGTGATCGGTGTCGGTCTCTTTACAACGGGTTCCAATGTTGTCGGCACGCTCGGGCCAGCGGTCATTCTTGCAACGCTCCTCGCGCTCGCGGTGAGTATTTATCCGGCGCTCCTATACGCGGAAATGGGAGCCGCGCTTCCTTACGCGGGCGGCACCTACCAGTTCGCATCTCTTGGTCTTGGACGTGCGGCCGGAATGCTCGCGGGCTGGAACTTCATCATTTCGCTTGTCGCAGTGACGGGGGGCGAAGCGCTCGCTTTCAGTTACTACTTCCGAACGCTTTTCCTCGCGTTTGGCTACGACCTGCCGATATCCGACGTGGTGCTCGCCTCCATTGTGACCGCGGGCTTCATTGTGGCCAATGTTTTCGGCGTGAAGCTCACCGGAAAACTGCAGAACGGCTTCATGTTCTTCTTCTGGGGCGTCGCCTTCATCTGGTTCCTTACGATGATTCCGAATGTCCACCTGCCGTCCTTTGTGCGGGCTCCGGAATTCCTTCACGCGACAACACCTCTCGGATTCTTCTCCGCGACCTGCATGATCTGGTGGTGCTTTGCTGGGTTTGAGGCCTGCGTGGCGATGGGGGAAGAAATCAAATACCCGCATATCAATGTGCCGCGCGCGATGTTCCTCGCCCCGTTTGTCGTCTTTGCGGTGAACGCGCTTTTCCAGTGGTACCTCGTCGGCATCACGCCTCCGGATCAGATCGCATCGCTCGCGGATGCGGAAGCGCCGTTTGCCCAGGCGATGAAGGCGGCCGGGATCCTCGGGTTCCCTCTCGCGCTCCTTGCTGCCGGTATCGCCTTTGGCGGCGACTTCTCCACGCTGAACGCCTCGATCTCGACGCCTCCCCGCTATCTCTTCACGATGGCGCGTGACGGCTCCATGCCGAAGGTCTTCGCGATCACGAGTAAGAAATATCAGACGCCGTATGTCGCGGTGATTGTGCTCGGTGTGCTGTCCGTAGCGCTGATTGCGACGAATTCGCTTGAATACATCGCGTCGCTCTCCCTTTTCGCCGACCTCTTCTACTACGTGCTTGGCATCATTGCCGCGCTTGCTCTTCGTAAGAAGCATCCGGAACTGAAGCGGAGCTACAAGGCTCCGTGGATCAAGGTCGGGGCTCCGGTGAGCGCGGTGATCTACGTGCTGATGATGACGCAGCTGGACGCGAACGCCTTCATCACTGGCGTGCTCTGGTGCGTGCTCGGTATCGCGATTTATCTTGTCTGCCGGTGGAAGTACGGCAAAGCCGGGGAATTCACGCTGGATCTCGCGGCGTCCGGTGCGGATGACGTACCGCCGCCTGAGGAAAAACGGGCGATGGATCGTGAGTACCTGATCTGGAAAGTGATTGTTTCAGCGTCCTGCGTGATCGCGGTTGTTCTCTATATCTTCCCGTTCTTCGTGAAGTAGCCGGGAAGAGAAGACTGTTATCCGCCAGGAAACAGCGCGCCCCTGTCTGAAAGCTTCAGGCAGGGGCGCTCTTCGTATCACGAGGATTACTTCAGTGTGTAGGATCTCGCCTTTGTGGAGCAGGGCGAACCTTCAGTCAGCCAGAGTGTCCGTTCGTCAAGATCGAGCACCATGGTGAATGCAGGGGCGTCAGCGGATTTGGGTGGGAGAATGTGAGTGGGAAGGATTGCTTTATCCAATGTGGAGTAATTTGGAAGTGTTTTCATGATAAGCATTCTAATGATCAACAACAACAAAACAGGGTGGATACGAATAGGCATCGTCATCGAGGTCATTGACGTCTTCTGAACAGAGTAACGACTCTTCAACTGATGGGATGTCACCTGCAATATCAGCTATAATGGATTCAGAGAGCGGGTGATCCGTCGAAATATTTGATTGACTGCGTAAAATAGAGTGGTCTAAAGAGAAGGAAAGATTCGAGTAACTGCTGTCCGTGTCAAAAGCACCATGTTTGCTGAGAAGAGACTGCCTATTTTCTGGTTGTTATGGCCAACCAATAAAACTACTTTCGCTGAGTTTTACAGTGGGAGTAAAGAGTTCATCTTCAAGATCGAGAGTGGTCTGGTCTGCGGATGTAGATACACGCCTATGAATGCTGTCCCTTCGAATTGGCGCTCGGAGGAATGAGTTTTCATTGCTCGGGGTGATACTTGTTCGTTCTATGTGCTGTACAGCTTTTCCTATATGAAAACACCAAAGAAACAATACGCTTTGCAGGGGCAGAGGCAATGATGACATCATCGCCTTTTTCCCTCTTTTGAGATGTCTTATCCATACGAGAATAAGATTCTAGTGATAGGAATTAAATTCAATCGAATTCGCAAAGGCAATGATAGAATCGATCCAAAATTGGTTGAATTTTTGCCTTTACCGTTTCAAATCGTATTGTGAGATTAAGAAAACTATAATTCATGTCCACATCAGACGTTACCGGATCGTTTTCCCACAATCACGAAGAAAGATACGAAGTCCACGATGGAGATGTTATCATTGACCGATGTAGGCTCTCTTTTGATCTTTTTTAAACGTCAGATATTGTATTGAGGACTATTGGGGCAGGTATCCATGGCATTTGTCCAGTTTGTAATGTTTAGGAAAGTGTAGTACAGTAACCGTTGCTTGGGATCCAATAGAGAAAAAACATGTAATAAATCCTTTATGGATATTCAGGCACTAGGTTGCGTTAAAAATAAACAGGCGAGAGAAGCGTTACGAATTGGCTGCGATGAGAGAGATAAAAACCATAGTAACTCTCCACAAACGTTCAGGAGGGAAATGGTATCCTTCTGAAATCCGCGTCTGATAGGTAGTAACTCTATTACCGAAATCCTGGCTTGGTTCAACTTGGATGGCTATGTTTTTGAGATCATGCCATTCATGAACAAGAATCTCTTCGAAATTCTGATCCAAAGAGACTTCAAGCCTTTCGATGTGCGCTTTCTCTTTCCCCTCCATCTCACTCGCAGACCACCACGCTCCGCCTTCTTCTCCGACAGATGGTTTCGTCTCTCGGTAAAATGCACAACTGTGGTATCATCCACACGGACATCAAGCCAGGTACCTTCCTCTCCTCTCCTCCCACCCAGAAAACGTCATGTTCTACCCTTTAGACGACGGTCGTCCCGTCGACAGCGCCAC
>OKSD01003896.1_pt1 | contig 10785 bp, 10 predicted proteins | sample 1601221 | NCBI WGS metagenome assembly OKSD01 (sample SAMEA3541550, study PRJEB24748) | human gut metagenome | biome: human gut; feature: human-associated habitat; material: faeces | place: China | collected 2012
GAGCGCCGCCCTGTCACGGCGGAGGTCACGGGTTCGAGTCCCGTCTGGGTCGTTTCTTTTAAAAGAAATTATAATTTTATATGCTGGTATGGCGGAATAGGCAGACGCAAGGGACTTAAAATCCCTCGGAGTAACATCCGTACCGGTTCGAGTCCGGTTTTCGGCACCAGCAAAAGACGACGCATTTTTGCGTCGTCTTTTGCTGTCCCGAAACACCGTGGACGGGAGAACCCCGCCGCGTCGCGGTGGCGTTCGGCGGCTGTTTACAGACGCTTGCGTTGTGCAGCGTGTTTGTCAAGCAGAAAAGAATGTAGCGTTACGAAAAATATTAACGATAATAAGTATGCAGAGCAGCCACGGTTTTCGTAAGACGACGCATTTTTGCGTCGTCTTTTGCTGTATTGAAACACGATAGAATACATCTTTATTACGGCAAAAAAGAAAGCCGTCCGTAATTTGCGCGGGCGGCGTTCTTTCTTTTTAGGGGGATAAAATTACGAAAGATTACTTATGTTCGGTGTGCCTCCTTATTTTACGGCGGTTGCCTTTTCGATCGTCATCGACCTGGTGACTTCCGTGCCGTTTCTCAAAAGATTTATTTCAACAACCTCGCCTTCCGAAAGCAGAAGACCGATGTTGGTAATGTCGTATTCCCGTTCGACGAGATACAGTTTCGATGCAAATCTGAACGATTTGATTACGTCGCCCTTTTGTACGCCGGCTTTTGCCGCTGGGCTGTTTGCTTCGACACTTGCCACGGACACGGTATTCACGATTCTGACAGTACCGTCGTCGGCGATTTCAGTCGCACTGTCGGTGACATGCACGGAAATTCCCATAAACGAGCGGAGTATTTGCGTGTTCGTGTTGCCGTCGCAGTTTTTCAGGATATTTTGCGCGGCGGGATACGCAAAGTCAACGGGGATTGCGTACGCCATTCCTTCGATTTTTTCGGAAACGACTTTTGCGTTGACGATTCCGATAAGTTCGCCGGAGTCGTTGAACAAGCCGCCGCCCGAGTTGCCGCCGTTGATTGCGGCGTCGACGCGCATTACTCTTATCTGCACGGTCGATACGTTATCCGCCGCCGTCATCGTGATATATTCGCTTTCCATCGACAGTATGCCCTGCGTTACCGCAATGCCGCCCGCGTTGGGGTTGCCGATTGCGATTACGGAGTCGCCGACGGTCATATCGCCGCTTTTGCCGATTGTCGCGGCGTGCGCGTTGCTTTCCTTATAAACGTCGCTTTGGATTTTCAGCACGGCTATGTCGTAACTCATCGAGCCGCCGATATACGTTGCCGAAATTTTGTATTTGTCAAGTTCCTGCCCGTAAAGATAAACGAAAATTTTGTTGCTGATTTTGACGTCGGCGTCGGCGTCGTACACGACGTGATAATTCGTGATAATATACGCTTCGCCCTGTTCCTTGTCGCCGCCTATGATGACGCCCGAGCCTGCCGAGCCGTACTCTTTCGATTCCTTATTATTGCCGAAAAATCCGATGGACGACGTAGTTTTCGTGAAGTACGAGTTTATCGACACGACGGACAATATCGCTTTGTTGACAGCGCTTGTCGTCGTTGTTTCGCCTTTGTCGCCCTTTTCGCCTTTCAGGCTTTTTAGCCACTCTTCTTCAGTCCCGGAAAACCCGTATTTTACGGCAAGGTCGTATGCGGAATCGGTGTATATCGTATCGCCTTTCAGGCTTTCAAGCCATTCTTCTTCGGTGCCGGTATAGCCGTTTTTAACCGCAATATCGTATGCGCTCTTTCCCGTCGATACGCACGCCGTAAGCGTCAGCGCAAGACAGCAAATAATCGCAATAATCGCAACGATTGATACTTTTGACACTTTATCGTTTTTCATATGACCGCTTCCTTTTGATTTGATTTTATTATGTAAAAATTAAGAAAACTTAAAGTATTTATTAAAAATAAATTAAAATTGCAACAAAAAAACGCAACGGTTTCGTTGCGTTATCGTTTATTCGTTTTCTCTTTCTTTTTTGACGTGTCCGAAAGAAAATTTGTCAAAAGTTATCGTTACCACAAAGTCGTTGCCTTCGCCGCGCGCGCTGACTTTGCCCTTGTGCAGCTCAGCGATTTCTTGCACGATCGAAAGCCCGATGCCGCTGCCTTCGATGCCCGACGCCCTTGCCCCGTCGCTTCTGAAAAACCTTGCGAAATATTTGTCGAGATTGCCTTGTTCAACGTTTTCGGCGTCGTTTCTGAATTCCAGAACGATGATTCGTTTCAGTTTCGTAATCGTCTTTCTTGCCGAAATTTTGACGTACGATTTCCCGTACTTCACGGCGTTGTCGAGAAGAAGCGACACCATCTGCCTTAAAAGACCTTCGTCGCCGTACAAAATATATTTTCCCGGGATATTGACTTCGATATTAAGGTCGGCGGTTCTCGCAAGCGCGTAATACGGCTCGGCAACGTCAGAAATCAACGCGCCGACGTCGATGTTTCTTCTTTCTTCAAGCGCGGCTCTTTCGTCGATTTTCGCAAGCGTCGTAAGGTTTTTGGTCATATTCGCCATTCTCACGACCTGTTTTTGGATTGCGTCGGTGCACTCGTTCTCGCCATAGTCCATTTCAAGTATTTCGTTGTTGGCGGATATTATCGCAAGCGGGGTTTTGAGTTCGTGGCTCGCGTCGGAGATGAAATGACGTTGCTTTTCGTAAGAGTTCGCAATAGGCTCGACGGCGCGCTTGGAAAACAAAATCAGCAGCACGCAAATCGCGCCCACCGCACTCAGACAAAAAATCATGCTCGACCGCATAAAACTTGTAAGAGCGTCGATCTGTCGATGGCAGTCCATAAACAAAACCATCGTGCCGCCGTCCGCCCTGTCGCGGTAAATAAGATAACGATAATCGCCGATCGCGCCGCTGTCTTCTTTTTCCGAAAACGCTTCGTCGCAGTATTCAATCGCTTCTTCGGGCGTACTGACAAGTTCGGTCTTGACAAGATTGAATTTGCGGGGTTTGCCAGCCGCGTCGTACGTTACCGTGAAATATCTTGTGTCGAAAGGCGTCTCGTCGGTGCTTTGAAGCCCCAGATACCCCGGCGCTTTGTCGCCCCGATAATCTTTCGGGAACGCGCCGTCGTTTTTCGCAAGGATCATCAGCACTTTGTCGGAATAGTTCGCAATGTTTTTTCGGCTCACGACGTAAATGCCGGACAATATCACAGCCAGCACTATCACTATCGCAGCCATTGCGATTACTATAAACCTAATCCGCAGTTTTTTGATCATTTGGTTTCTTCCAGTTTATAGCCGAGCCCGCGCACCGCCTTAATGTTGACGTTTGCGCCGATTTCCGAAAGTTTTTTGCGAAGCGAGGATATATAAACCCACACGCCGTTGATTTCAGCTTCGCTGTCATAGCCCCACACCGATTCCATAAATTTCTCGGTCGAGATAAGCATATTGTTGTTTGCGACAAGCATTTCCATCATCTGGAATTCCTTGCCCGACAGTCTGACCTCGCCTTTTTCGGCTTTTAAGGTGTATTGCTTCGGATCGAGCGTGAGATTGCCCACCGTATACGTGCTGATAACATCGTTTTTGCGCCGAGTCATTGCGCGGATTCTCGCAAGCAGTTCTTTCATCGCAAACGGTTTCGTAAGGTAATCGTCCGCGCCCGCGTCAAGCCCTTCGACTCTGTCGTCGACCTCGCTGCGCGCGGTAAGCAAAAGCACGGGGACGTTGTTGCCGCCCTCCCTTACCTTTCTTAAAACGGTCAGCCCGTCCGCTTTCGGCATCATTATGTCCAAAATTACGCCGTCGTAATTGCCGAACGTCAGGTATTCGAGCGCTTCCGCCCCGTCGTAAACGGCGTCAACGGTATAATTATTGTGCTTCAATACCCTGACTATTGCGTTTGATAATTCTCTTTCGTCTTCTGCAAGCAATAATTTCATATGCTTTCCTACATTTTCTTTTATGTTACTTAATAAAGTTAAAGTTTACCTTAATTAACTTACCGTAACGTCTTTGAATTTGTTTTCGTAATAATAAAAGTCGTCTTTGTCGATTTCAAAGCCTTCTTGCAGCACGCCGTCCGTGACGATTTCTTTTGCAAATCGGATCTGATCTGGCGTGATTTTTATCGCGTATTTCCCGCCGTCCTGCTCGCCGGACTGCCTTGTGCCAAGGTAATCGCCGCCGCCGCGAAGGGTGAAGTCGAGTTCCGCAAGTTTATACCCTTCGTCAAATTCCGTAAGGGCTTTGAGCCGCGGATTGCCCGCGTCGAGAGTATGCAAAAAACAAAACGCCTTTTTGTCGCCGCGACCGACGCGTCCCCTTAACTGATGCAACGTCGCAAGCCCGAATCTTTCGCTGTTGAGTACGGCAATCGTCGTCGCGTTTTTGATGTCGATGCCGACTTCCACGACGGTCGTCGCAATCAGCACGTCGATATCGCCCGCCTCGAACGACTGCATTATTTCCGACTTTTCTTTCGCTTTCATTTTGCCGTAAATAAGCGCGACGTTCACGTCCGAAAACACGCCGTTTTTAAGTTCCTCGAAAAGGGTTTTCGCGCCGTACGTTTCCACCCCTTCCGAGTCGCAGATTTTCGGGCAGACGATAAACGCCTGATTGCCCTTTTTCGCCTCGTCGCGGACGTATGAAAACATGCCGTCTTTTTTGTAATCGGGCACAAGAAAAGTTTTGACTTTCGTCTTATGACTTTTGTCGATTTCGGACAGTTGCAATTCGTCGTACAGGAGCATAAGGACGGAGCGCGGAATGGGTGTTGCCGTGAGCGTCAGCGTGTCGACTCCCGCGCCTTTTTCCTGCAAATCATACTTTTGCGCCACTCCGAATTTGTGCTGTTCGTCAATGACGACAAACGACAGATTTCTGAATTTCACCGTCTTTGAAAAAACGCTGTGAGTGCCGATAACGACGTCTGTTTTTCCGCTTGCGATATCGCGCTCTCTTTCCTTTCTTTCCGCGCCTTTCACGCTGCCCGAAAGAAACGCCACGTTAATATTAAATCCGTCGAAAAACCTTTTCGCGTTGTTGAAATGCTGTTCCGCCAGAATCTCGGTTGGCGCAACAATCGCCACTTGATAACCGCATTTTACCGCATAAAATGCCGAAATTAGCGCAACGATTGTTTTTCCGCTGCCCACATCGCCGATAAGCAACCTGTTCATTCTGCGCTTTGATTTAAGGTTTTCAAATATCTCGTCAAGCGCGTTTTTCTGCGTCGGCGTAAGCGGAAACGGCAGGGATTTTACAAAGTCGTCCACCACTCTTTTATCAAGGCGGTATTCAAAAACACGGTTCTCTTTCGCCTGCGAATTTATTATCTTGTAATACAGGATTTCTTTCATCGTGTCTTCCAGCGCGATGCGTTCCTGCGCCTTTAATCCTTCTTCGACGCTCGTCGGACAATGCGCTCTTATAAACGCATCTTTCACACTTTCGATGCCGTATTTTTCGCGCACTTTTTCGTTTGCGATATCCGCGGGCGAAAACTTCCTTAAAGCGTCGTCGACAATCCCCTTGAACACGCCCTGCTGCACCGCCCCTTTCGTGCGGTAAACTGGCATTATTCCCGACAGGTTTTTCTGCTTGTCGAGCGGCTCGATTTTAGGGTTGATAAGCTCCGCCCTTCTGCCTGAAAATTTTACCTTACCAAACACGAAATACTTCTCGTCAGCCTTCACCTTTTGCAGCATATACGGCTGGTTATACCATACGATTTTCAGCCTGTTTTTGTCTGTTTCGGGCGCGTCGAAATCCACCGCGTCGGCGGTGAAAAAACTCAGCCCGTTTTTGGTCTTTACGGGGCGGGTTACCTTGACGATTCTGACCCTTATCAACGAAAATTGCCCGTCGCATAAATCGTTAAGCGAAACGGGCGAATTAAAATCGATATAAGTTTTTGGCAGAAAATTTATTAAGTCTTCAACCGTCGAAACGTCAATGCTTTGAAGTTTTCTGAGCGTCGATGGACCAACGCCTTTCACTTCTTCAAGTTTCATTATTCAACCGAGAATACGTAATAATAATAAGGTTGCCCGCCGTTGAACGCCATAACTTCGACGTCGGGATAAAGTTCCTGAATTTCGGCGGCGAGTTTGTTTGCGTCGTCTTCCGTGACGTCGCTGCCGAAGTAGAGCGACACGACGCTGCTTTCTTCGTCAATCATTTTCTTCAACGCGTGCTTCACGACTTCCGACGGGTTTTTGCCCCTTGCGACGATCTTCTTTCCGAAAAGACCGATGACGTCGCCTTCGTGCACCGAGAATCCGTCCATACGGGTGTTGCGAACCGCTGTCGTAACCTGACCGCACTTGACGTTTTCGATGGACGCGGTCATTGCCTCGACGTTTTCTTCCGCGCTTGCCTCGGGCATAAACGCAACCGCCGCGGCGATACCTTCCGCAACGTTGCTGGTCGGAATGACGAAAACGGGCTTTTCCGCAAGGTCGCGCGCCTGTTCTGCGGACAATACGATATTTTTATTGTTCGGCAGAATGAACACCGTTTTTGCGTTGACTTCGTTTATCGTGGACAAAATGTCGTAAACGCTCGGATTCATCGTCTGACCGCCTTCCACGATTTTGTCGATTCCGAGGTCGTTGAAGATGGCTTCCATGCCCTTGCCGGAGCAAATTGAAATGATGCCGTATTCTTTCATTTCGGCTTTTTCGGACTCGCGCTTTTCGTTCAGAACGCGGTTTTGTTCCACCATATTTTCAACCTTGACGCTGTCAAGTTCGCCAAGTTTCAGCGCGTTTTTCATTGCAAGGTCGGGACGGTTCGTGTGAACGTGCACTTTGACAAGGTCCAGATCGCCGATTACAAGCACGCAGTCGCCGATTGTCGTAAGGAAGTCGCGCAGTTTGTCGATGTCGGCAAGCGTAACTTTCGGACGAAGATTGATTATGAAAAATTCCGTGCAATAGCTGAAATTGATATGCTCGTGATCGTCAGCGCTGAAAGCGTCCATGGGATTAAGCGCGATGTTTTTGTCTTCGGTCGGCGCGTCGGGAATTTCGATGCCCGCAAGAGAGTTGTACATACCCTTCATCACGAACATAAGTCCCTTTCCGCCTGCGTCGACGACGCCCGCCTTCTTCAAAACCGGCAGCATATCGGGGGTTTGTGCAAGTATTTCGTCGCCGTATGCGATGACTTTTTCCAAAAACGGCAGGAATTCCACCGCTTTTTTGCGCCTTGCAAGGTGTTGCGCCTTTTCCGCCATCGCCCTGACAACCGTCAGTATCGTGCCTTCTTTGGGCTTTTGCACCATGCTGTACGCAATTTCCGTGCCCTTTTTCAACGCCTGCGCGAATTCATAAGCAGTGAAAGGTACGTTTTTATTTTCCGTCGCAACAACTGCGAATCCTTTGAAAATTTGCGAACTGATAACGCCCGAATTGCCGCGAGCACCTTTGAGCGCGCCCTTTGAAAACGCCGTCGCACACTCCGCAACGCTTGCATTCGAGTTCAATTTCCCGAGTTCCTGCACCGCCATACTGAAAGTAAGGGACATATTCGTGCCGGTATCCCCGTCGGGAACAGGGAAAACGTTCAGACTGTCGACGAGAGGTCTGTTAATTTCAAGAAGTTTGGCGCCGGAAATAAGCATTTTCCTGAAATCGCCGCTTGTAAGTTCCACCATAAATATCCTTAATTATACTCTGACACCGACGACGTTGACCGTTACGTTCTTGACGCGCATACCCGTATATTTTTCAACACTGTACGTGACCGCTTTCGTCAGAGATTCCCTGACGGCTTCCACGTTTACTCCGAGTTTTAATATGACGAAAATATCGATGTGCGCGACGTTGTCGGTCGTAACGACCCTGACGCCTTTGCCGTATGTCTTTTTATTGAAGATTTTCGCAAGGTTGTCGGAGAAACGTCTGGACACGAGTTCCACAACGCCGTAGCACTCGGAAGCGGCCTTGCTGACGATAATCGCAACGGCTTCGTCCGAAACGGTGATGTGTCCGAATTTATTGTAAGTGCTGAGTGCCATATTTCTCCTTATAAAAATACCCTACTTTTGCTATATTTTACTATAATTATAAAAATTTAGCAACAATTATGCTTGCCAAAAGTGAAATTTAGTGATAAAATACCTATGTTTTATGCCAGTTAGGAGGTATTGAAGTATGTCGAGAGTATGCAGCGTTTGTGGAAAAGGACAAATGAGCGGTAATATGGTAAGCCACAGCCATCGCAAAACCAGAAGGTCTTGGGGCGCGAACGTCCACAAAGTTAAAGTTGTCAATAAAGACGGTACGACCACTTCCGAATACGTGTGCACCAGATGCTTGCGTAGCGGAAAAGTCGAACGTGCGTAATTTGCAATAAAATAAGCCGCGATAAGCGGTTTTTTTTTGTCCTTATTACTATGTAATAAAATATCGCAAAATCAGTACACGAAAAACACGCCGGTTTCCCGGCGTGTTTTTATTTTTGAAATATTGTTGTTAATTTTAACGACTTATTCTTTCTCTTTTGTTTCAACCTTTTCGCCCTTCTGTTTATTACTTTTGAAAAGTCGCAAAAACTTTTTGATAAACTTCGGCGGATTAAAACATACGATTTTCATAACTTCACCTCTCGCCCGCAGTATATGCAAACGAATTCAGATATGTGAATGTGTCAAGGTGACAGTTATTATGGCATATCTTAGAAAATTACGTCGTTTTTGTAAATGGGATACTTTTCGGCAAGAGCGCGAACGCGCGCGTTGACGTCGTCGTATGCCGCCTCGCCTTTTTCAAGTATATCCGCGATGCAGTTGCCGACTTCCACCATTTCGTCTTCCTTCATTCCTCTGGACGTAAGGCAAGCCGTGCCGACGCGGATACCGCTTGTTACCGCAGGCTTTGCAGGATCGAAAGGAATCGAGTTTTTGTTGACGGTGATATGTACGTTATCGAGCCTTTCGGTAAGTTCCTTGCCCGACACGCCAGTGCCCAAAAGGTTCACGAGAATAAGGTGGTTGTCCGTACCGCCCGAAACCATATTTATACCGCGCGCGTGGAAAGTTTCCGCAAGTTTTTTGCAATTCAGTATTATCTGATGCTGATACGCCTTGAACTCCGGCGAAAGCGCTTCCTTGAACGCCACTGCTTTTGCCGCGATAATATGCATTAACGGGCCGCCTTGCGTGCCGGGGAAAACCGCTTTGTCGATTGTTTTTGCGTATTCTTCCTTGCAAAGAATAATGCCGCCGCGAGGACCTCTCAGCGTTTTATGCGTCGTGGACGTCACGAAATCGGCGAAAGGCACGGGGCTTGGGTGTTCGCCTGCCGCGACAAGTCCCGCGATGTGCGCCATATCCACCATAAGATATGCGCCGACTTTGTCCGCAATTTCTCTGAAACGCTTGAAGTCGATGATACGGGGATACGCCGACGCGCCCGCAACGATAAGTTTCGGTTTATTTTCAACGGCAAGTCTTTCAACCTCGTCGTAATCGATAAGCCCTTCTTCACGGGTAACGCCGTATCCCACGATGTTGAACCATTTGCCCGAAAAGTTGACTTTACTTCCGTGCGACAGATGTCCGCCGCCGTCAAGGCTCATGCTTAAAACGGTGTCGCCGGGCTGCAAAACCGCCTCGAACACTGCAAAGTTTGCGCTTGCGCCCGAATGGGGCTGGACGTTTGCGTGTTCCGCACCGAAAAGTTGTTTCAACCTGTCGCGCGCGATATTTTCGGCGATATCCACGAATTGGCAACCGCCGTAATAACGGTTTCCGGTTTCGATGAAGAAAATATCATGATGAGTCTCTATGTGGGAAGCATGTCGAAAGCGAAGCGCATCACAAAGGTGACGAGAATTCCTTTTACGAAAGTTATCGCACAGCTCAATGCGGGGAGTGTTTTTTTTCCGGTGCTCATCGCCGCGGAACATATCATACGTTACGTCCGGGCGATGCAGAATTCCTACGGATCAAACGTCGAGACGCTCTGCAGGATCATCGATGACAAAGCAGAAGCTCTGGAGTTTTATGTAAATCGAAATTCGCCGCTCATCGATATTCCGCTGATGGATATGGAACTGAAAGAAAATGTATTGGTCGGAACGATCAATCGGGGCGGCAGGATTATCATTCCAGGCGGATCCGATGTGATACAGCCAGGAGATACGGTGATCGTCGTTACGACGATCAAAGGGCTGAATGCGCTGGAAGATATCCTGAGGTAACGAATCTATGAATTATCGTACTGTATTTCATAATTTAGGCAATATTCTCATCATCGAAAGTCTTTTTCTGCTGCTTCCGGTGCTGGTCGCCGTCCTTTACCGTGAGACGGCGGGGTTTGCTTTTGCTGTGACAGCGGCGGGGACTTTTTTTACCGGTATGCTGCTGACTCATCTGAATTCAAATCCCGATCGGCTCAGAGCCAGAGAGGGATTCGTCATCGTAGGGCTGTCGTGGATTATCATGAGTCTGACAGGGGCGGTACCTTTTCTGCTCACCGGTGAAATTCCGGGGATTGCAGATGCACTGTTTGAGAGTGTTTCCGGCTTTACGACTACCGGCGCCACGGTTGTGCCAGATGTGGAAAAACTCAGCCGGTGTGTTCTTTTCTGGCGCAGCCTGATGCACTGGATCGGAGGGATGGGGGTTCTCGTCTTTATGCTGGCGATTCTGCCTCTGAAAGGCGGGAACACGGTACATCTGCTGCGTGCGGAGAGTTCCGGTCCTTCCGTCTCGAAAATTATGCCGAAAGTGCAGACCTCGGCGTCGATTCTTTATCTTATCTATATTGGTCTGACT
>OKSD01003898.1_pt1 | contig 10784 bp, 5 predicted proteins | sample 1601221 | NCBI WGS metagenome assembly OKSD01 (sample SAMEA3541550, study PRJEB24748) | human gut metagenome | biome: human gut; feature: human-associated habitat; material: faeces | place: China | collected 2012
GTTATACAAATTGGTAAAAAACGACCCGACGTTTCCGAAACCGATTCAATTGTCCAGTAGATGGACATTTTGGTACGAGTGTGAAATAGACGCTTGGACGATAAAAAAAGCCGCTGAGCAGCAAGGCTTAAGCGTTGAAGCGATGACGGAACGACTAGCTAATGCAAGCGCTTTTTCCATGAAATTCAAAGAATTGATGGCAAGCTGAAAATGAAAACAACAATCTCAAATCCCAAAACATTACTAGCCTTGGCCGCCGTCAGCGCCCTGCTGTCCGGCGCGGGGTTCAAAGTGTTGGCTGATACGACGGATTATTCTCAAATCCCGGGTATGCCGAAAATCGAATTGATGACCGGCAACGATCGCTGGGGATGTGAAGTCCTACTCTGCTTAGCCAATCCTAACGGACCTCGTGCTGTTTCTGAGTGCCGTCCTCCGATTGACAAGCTGTTTGACTGCCTTTCTTGGCGTCACCCATGCAAGTTTCCGTCCTGCCCGATGGCCGGAGACGGCAACTATGCAAAGCAGCTGTCTGACGGATTCGATCCCTGCATCCTTCAAGGGATGGAAGACGCTCCTCAAGGTTGGATTGTTGAAGGAAACATTAACGACAACAATCAGTTCAAAACTGACCGTCGGAAAAACAAACTACTTAGAAAAAATAATGCCAGCTACAACTGGGGCGGTGAGCATTACTTCAAGGCAACCGAGGACTCTCCCGGACATTGGGGTGGGACTAAGGCGTGCGTAAGAGGATACCAAGGCACGGCCTATGAAAGTTACACCTGTTATGACAGCTCGGGAGACAGCAGCAGTTCTTCCGTTTGCTACCGCCCTGTCCGCGTTTATGAACAGGTGAAATGGCAGAAGTATCAGTCCAGACGAGCCATTGATGTATTCATCAACGACAAAAATTGGACACGAGTGCATTGGTAAAGATCAAAGGTTCATCATGGTTGAAATAACTGCCTCTGACATTTATTGGATCGGCGCGATGGACAAGATCTCCCTTGGTCTTATTTTTCTAGCATGTCTCTCCGCTCTATTAATCATTTGTGCCATCCAGATCTACTCCGGAGCCATGGCTTTATTCGGAGCCCTTCTTGGCATAGCTTGTACTACCGCCTTCATATTTATTCCAAGTTCTCAGACTATGGCAGCAATGAAGGTCCTTCCGGCAATCGTCAACAATCAGCGAATACAGGGGATCTCAGAGAGCACTGTGAAACTAACAGAACAGTTTCTGAAAGAGAATCTGGAAACATTGAAAAGCAAAGAAAAATCGGGAGATAAAAAATGAGAATCAATAATGTGGAATACCCGAATGTTTCCATCCGCGTCATCGAGTCAAAACGCGTTGTGGGTCTTACCGGGCCGAAGTCGATTCCCCTTTATGAAGCAAATATCAAAAGAGGCGCAGTAATCCAGAAAAGAACTTCTGAAAACATAGCCGAACTTCAGGACTGGATTCTTTTGAAGGTCGGAGGCCGATTGCGATCAGCGTAACAGTTAATGCCCGGAAGCAGACGGCCTGATTGACAGGCGCGGTTGCATCCTTGGCGGGACAATGCAGCCTCCGGGCACCAATTATTCTAATCGTCCCGCCCCGTTGAAAGAACGGTGACAGTTGATCTTTCGGTTCATAACAGTCTGCACAGAAAGTCCCGCCAGATTTTTTGAAATAAGAGTTATGAACAACAGACAAATCTCAAGGTTCGGACTTTCCTTCTTCAAGGAAGGTTCGGCTTTTTGCACCCTTTTTCCTCCTCAGTTTTTTTAGGAATGGGCTTCCTTCCCAAGCCCTTTCCTAAATCAACTTCATTCCTTAAGGAGGAAAAAATGGCAGAAGCAATTCACTTTCAACGTGTGACTATCCATCTCAAGAACGGAACAAATCTAGTTCTTGACCTTAAACCCGAAGATCATCAAACGGTCGATTCGCAGATAACCGCTTTGCAAGATGTCTTGGCCGATCCCGAATCCCAAGAGAAAGTTTTCCAGTTCCGGGGAATTCGCGGCGACAGTTGGATTCGCATCAAAGAAATCGTCGCTTTTGATGCCGTCCCCCTCATTTTTACGCCGGCTGAAAGAGAAAAAGCTAAGGCCGAATAAAAAGCACATCCCCGAGGAGGAGATATATGAACAAAATCTTTAAAAAAATTTGGAACAAACGGCGGGGATGCTTCGTCGCCGTTTCCGAAGCGATGTCTTCTGTTTGTCAGGGCAAAACAAAAGCTGTTCTTGCAGCTTCGCTCCTGCTGGTTGCCCAAGTACCTGCATTTGCACTGGTGACTATCAACGGGGACGTAGTAGGAAAAGACCCACAATTCCAATTCCAAGGCCGGGGTCCTGCACTGGCCGATAGTCATACCATAAATGGAAATTTAACTTGGAACTTAGGGCGAGAAGGGGATTTCAGAAGATCTTTCCTTTGTGTTTCTATTGGGGCAGGCTACTTCAGCTCTCTCAGTAACACATTGATTGTGAACGGAAATTTCAATATCAATAACAATTCATGGGTACACATCGCTCATAACGGTGACGAAGGGGGAAATATCTATAGTGCCCTGAATATTTCCAAAGATCTAAACATTTCGAGTGACTCCGAGCTTTCTCTAATCAGTAATGGGGGAAGCGGTAACGACCCAACAATTCACGCAAGTCTTAATGTCGGAGGAACCGTTTACAACTCAGGACGCCTTATTTCCTACGGTGGGACTCAAGCGGGAAGAACATACGGATCGTTCTCAATCAACAACCTAGTAAACAACGGTACATTTGTTTTTGACTCTCCGAACGCCTTAAACGGTACTTTTAATAATATTACGCAAGCCGGTGGCTACTTTCAGCAAGGTGGAACAAATGACTTCCACATTAACGGTACTCTGACAGTCAGCGGAGGAACGGTTGGAAATAATGATGCAATTGTTGTAGGGGCCGATCAAGGTAAGTTTTCCGTCGGTCAAGGTTTGAACTTGGCTGGAGGTGCCGTTGGGAATTTATCTGTCCTCACTCATGTCGGCGGATCAGTTATGGTTTCGGCCGGTTCTTATGGGATCGGGACACTGAATAAGTCCAATGGCACGCTTACAAACAAATCCACACTCACAGTAAGCAACTTTAATCAGTCCAACGGAACGACGACCAACAGCGGAAACTTGACCATTGGAAACGCTAACTTGGGCGGTACTCTGAACAGCACAGGTACTCTCAATCTGACAGGAAACGTCGTTACTCGCGGCAACTTGACCAGTACTGGTAACCTGAATAATCGGGGCAATTGGACAGAAACCAATCGTTATACAATTGCAGCCAACCTTAACAATTCCGGTAGCGTTAATTTTCAGAACGGATTCGAGTTCAGCAATGGACGCTTAACCTCCTCAGGTACTGTCCAAACGAATAATGCCTTTGACGTTTTCGACAGCATTGGAGAAACTGGACAGCAGGACCTCAATTATGTCGGGCTTGGTTCTTCCGTTCCGCAGGAAGTTAAAACAAGTCTTACAGACTTTTTCCTGAAATATTTACCTGGCAAGCTTGCCCAGAACTTAATCAGTCACGCCTCGTTTACGGGTGGAAAAGTGGTTGTCACCGGAGTGGAACTCACTCAAACACAAGCTGACGATCTGAAAAAGGCATTTAAAGACAAGTTTGGAGGTAATACAGCTCTTGAGTTCCAAGGCACGATAGCGGGCGTTTCACATGATGATAGATTAACCGTCGCAAAAACCAATGAGCTTTATGACAACGTAGAGCACCTGCGCGATGTTATTTTCGTTGATCGCAAACTTGAAGGCGAAAACGGAGCAATCGTTGTCGGAGATTCCGGTTTGCGAAACAACACAGGGTTCACAGGCATCAATGAAGCAACCGGCACGACCATCCAGGACGGAAAAGAGCTAACCCTTATCGGCGGCAAATCAGATGGTACAGGTAATCGCTTTACTCTTGCCGAACGTATTATCAGTGCGGTTGGTGACGGAGCAAAGCTCATTCTTGGCAGCTTGGGAATTAAAGACTTTTCTGTCTACCAAGGACAGGCCGAACAGGTTCATCTCTCTGATAAGGGAGAACTTAAGGTTGCCGCCGGCGATTACCTCGTCAAGAACCTTAATTCTTCAGGCGGAAAGACCACTGTCGATAAAAATGCTGTTTTCAACAGCGAAAACGCTACCTTCACAGACAAAGCAGTCTTAGAGAACAATGGAGAAACGGTTCTTGGTACTTTGACAGGTTGGAACGGTGCTGAAGTTCACAACAACAGCAAGCTAACGGTCAACGGTATCACACAATTCGGCGGCAGATTCATCAATAACGCAAACGCCAAATTGGTAGGAACTGCGGACCTGGACGGTACCCTCCAAAACAGTCAGGGTGCTTCTTTAATCGCGAATACCGTAAATGTCAACGGAACACTGCGGAATTTCGGTTACATGGAAGCGCTGGATAATTCAACAGTATTCGGCACTCTTGAAAATCCGGGAGAAATTCGTCTGTTCAATACGGCCATTGGTTCGCGCGGCGAAGGTGACATTGGCACAATCGGCAATACTTACACTCTTAAAGCAACCGGTAAAACTCAAGTTTCCGGTCTGATTGCTAACGCTCAGGGTGCAGTCGCAGAGTTTTCAGGAGATGATGCCGAGCTGTTGATTCTTGATGGCGGTGTAGTTTCCAATAATGGCACGCTCATAGCGGATTCACTAATCGTCAATGACGGCGGCTATTTCATCAATGGAGACAACGCGCAGCAAACGTTCACAGCTTCTCCGTTGCGCCTCAGAGCCGTCGCAAGAGCAGTTGCCAGAGCAACAGAGCAATTAAAGAATCTGACGGTTTCCGAAGGCGGAACAAAGACAAATAACGGATTGGCCTACTACGGTACAGGTACGATTGCGGGTGAATTTATCAATGCTACAGGCGCCGAAGCTTTCGGCGGCGTGTCTGACATTTTCGTTGACGGCAGCGGATTAGGTATTACTAATACCGGCTCGATCAAAAATGCAGGTACATTTACTTTCGGCGGTACTTTGAACAATTCCGGCTCGATTACCGGGGACGGTCTGATAGTGTTCAAACGCGCGGGTCTTGGCAACGATACCTTTACGAATGCCGGACAAATCAAAACCGGAAGCCTTGAGGCTGACAATATTAAATATGTCCAGACGGCAGGCAGTCTTTCGAGTGCTTCGGGTTGGTTCAGCAATTCAACAGTTGATCTGACCGGCGGAACGATTGAGCACACTGTCCTCGGTTCCGGCAACACCTACAATCTTGGCGCGGGCTCCGGTTCCAATGACGCGGCAACATTCACCGTAGGAACACTGGACAGTTCCTCCTATGTTGAAATTCGTCGCGGCGCCACTCTGAGAACCGAGCACATTGCGATGAACGGCAATAAGACAACCAATTTGGTAGGCGGTCGTTTGTCCACAACTTTGGATCAGATCTTTACTGATCTTGATTACAGTACATTAAATCTTGATGCAGTAAATCCTGAAGATAAAGTTGAAGTCAGCAGCAATCCTCAAATCGTCACGGGCATCGGTAACGTTATCGGTTCTGTTGCACAGGGTATCGCTTTTCAATGGGGCACTGTCGCGTTTGACGACGCCTCCTACAGTGCTGCTCTTGCCGGTGATGCAGTTAATAAGCTCGTAGCAATCGGAGATGTTCCTGCGGATCGCCGCGGAGAACTTGAAGTTGCATTTAACGGCAAAGCTGCTGAGAGATTTAATGTAGATCTCGCAAATTCCATTAGAGCCACTGCCGACGGAACTCTAGCCTACGCAACCTTTGCTAATGAAACGCTTTCCAATGAAAGCGCTGCAAATCCGGGCGCAACTTCTTTGGTTATAGGTGTTAATGATCGTACAGCGGTTGTTGTTCCGACTTCCGGTACGCCGAACGTTTTAAACCAGTCAATGGGGTTTATGAACGTAACCGGCGTTTCTGACGGCCTCTATATTAATAGTGGCAGCCACTTCGTTTTGGTTGGTCAGGCCCAGCCCAATCCCAATCTCGCTCCGGTGGAATTAGCAGACGGTGCCGTGTGGGTTGGCGGCAACAAAAACATTGACGGTTCCGTCACTCCTTCCAAACTAACACTTGGTTCTTACGGTTCTGCTTCTGAAACAAAAGGCCATCTTGGTGAGTTAAACATTGGAGTATCCCCTGCGAATCCCGCTCTCGGAGGTGCCGGTGGTCAGGTGATTGTCAAAAATGGCGAGTTCACTGTTGACGTGCTGAACAACGGCTCTGCCGGTTACGGCAATGATAAAGAGGGATTGGTTATCGGCAATGCCGATGACACAGCCACTCTGCTGATTGTCGGCACCTATACGGCTGTTGACGGCAGCGCGATGAGCAATCACGGTATTTTCAAAGCTCAAAATATTGCATCCCGCAACACCAATAATTCGTTTGTTAACTACGGAACCTTTGAGATCGGTACTGCCGACATCAGCGGCTACGTGGAAAACAACGGTCAAGCAGCCTTTAATGAGCTGACACTACGCGAATACGGTTCTGTTAATAAGCAAGGTGCTGAACTGACAGCCGGAAAACTGACTGTTTCCGGTAACGCTCTTGCCGGTGCTTCGGGAACTTACGGCATTCGTGGATCGCTGGAAAATCAGGGCAAACTGTCCGTTACGGATGAGCTAACTGTTGCCGGTGATATGACCAACAGCGGCGAAGTGGACATTGCAAAACTTACCGTTCAAGCCGCAACACCCGTTCAGGATGCAACGGCGGGCAGCTTCATTAATAACGCACTTGCCAAAGTGGATTCAATGCTGACAGAAGCAGGATCTTTTGTCACGAATGCTGCGAATGCTGTCCTGACAATTGCAGGTCTTAAAGGAGCCTCCGAACTTAACGGAACCGTTACCAATGACGGAACTCTCAAAGTTGACGGAACTGCGAGCGTGACGGTTGCTTCCGGTGAACTCAACAACAACGGCACAATGGAAAATACCAATGCGCTGAATGTCACAGGCGGCACGGTTGGCAACAACGGCTCCTTAGCTTTGAACGGTTTGAATATCACCGGCGGTCAGGTACAAAATTCTGCCCAAGCCGATCAGTTCAAAGACTCAGGGACAACTCAGATTGAAATGGCTGACGCCTCCGACGTCGGTATTGCCAATGAAGGGCACCTTGAGCTTTCAAACCTCATGTTACTGAAGGGCATGATTCAGGGCGGTTCCGTCGGTTCTAAGGATGTGACTCTGGCAGATGTCCGGCAGGATGCCTCGATTGAGGCCGAAAAGGTTCAATTAAAAGAACTGAACAATGCCGGTACGGTAAAAGTCATTGAATTTGCCGCTACCAAGACCGAAAATACAGGCACCGTTGAGGCCGGACACCTCGTTTTAGCTGAGAACGACCGCTTCCTTAACCAAGCAGCCGGTTCAGTCAAGGCCGATCAACTGGTTCTTAACGGCGGAGAATTTGTCAATGCCGGTGGAAACACCTCGGATATCGCTCTGACGCAAATCGCGACCGGCGGTCAGTTCACTTCCGATGGAGACAGCAACCTTCAGAAGGTTGTGTCCAACGAGGGAACGATTAACCTTAACAAGGGCAATCTCAATATTGCCGAGCTCGATGCAAAGAACTCCGTCTATAACCAGTTGGGCGGACACTTCAAGGCTGATAAAGGATTCTTTGCAGATTCCACGCTCAACATAAAGGGCGGTATTTTTGATGCTTCCGAAGTTCGCGATTCCGAAGGTAACGTTACCGGTCTCCTCGGCAATAACACCGTTAACATCTCCGGCGGCAATAAGACTCCGGTGATTGATAACGAGGATTCTGCGGAAGTTAAGTCCCACTACAAAGATAATTTAACGCAGGTTATTGCGGGCGTAGTCAACAGCGACACAACGGTCAACATTATGGCGGGCGGCGTCCTCGATGTTGCCAAGATCGAACTTGACGGAAAAGCCGATAGCATCAATCTGAAGGGCGGCGTTCTTCAGACAAGCGCTGATCAGATCTTCGGTTCAGTCACAACTGAGGCAATTCGTATCGACGCAACGGACGCCGAAACAGGCACCGTACAACTTCCGACCACCGTGCTTTCTGCAACTACCGTCGGCGCAGTTAAAGATGAGATCAAATCCGGGCTGAATGTCGAAAGCGGCAACCTCGCCTTGGATGATGATTATTTCAGCGCTTCGCTGATTGTCAGCGTCACCGACAAAATTTCGAATGCATTTGAAAACGCAGCAAACCTGACGATTAATTTCCTTGGTCAGATGACCGCCCCGTTTACTATTACGACGGCAAACGATTTGGAAAAAGAAGGGCTCGATGTCGTTCTGAACCCCGGCATTGTGCTCAACACGACGACTCTGCACAATGAGTTTGCGGATGAGTACAACAAAGACACTGATGCTTCTCAGACGATCAAAGGTTTGATCATTGGTGCCGAGTCCAATGATCCGAATACCAATTCGATCAATATTAGTATGGGATTCAAAGATGTCTCTCATACCGATAAAGTCACAATCGAAGGCGGTAAGGAATTGGTTCTTGTCGGCAATGCCGTCAATGCAATTCCTGAAGGTTCTTTTGGTGATGATGCCAATAAACTGCTGAAGGATTCCGCCGACGGCGGTTCCATTGACGTGAATAACGGTACGTTTACGTTCGGCTCTCACGGCGGTGTTACACCGACAGTCGGATGGATTCTTTCCTCCAATATTGGAGAAAACGGAGCTTTGGAAGCCAAGAACGGCGAATTTGCAGATTGGACTATCGCAAACAACGGTAATGTTCACGTTCACTCCAATGCCATTTTGCACACCAACAGCCTGACCGGCAGCGGTTCGACCGTTAATGAAGGAAAAGTCTCTCTGGACGAAAAAGACGGAAGTCTTCCGGTCTTTGATGTCACCGGAAATTTCCTGAATAAGGGCCAGAACTCCGTCTTGGACGCTTCCAAGGTTGACAAGGTAACGGTATCCGGCACACACGCCAATGAAGGCAAAGCCAATTACAACGATATGCTGATTGCCGAGGGTGGCAGCTCTAATAACAGCGGTACGGAAAAAGGAAACATCCTCACCGTTGAAGGAACTCATACCAACTCCGGTACGTCTACTTGGAACGGTGTCACTGTTGCCGATAAGGGCAAAGGCGAAAACGCAGGCAAGCTCGATGTCGGCACTGTGTTCGATGTGATCGGTGAGTTTGTCAACAAGGGCAAAGACGCTGTTCTTGATGCTACCAAGACAGCCGTGACAACTGTTGCGGGTCTGCTGCGCAACGAAGGAACGGCAAACTATGACGATATGACCGTCGCTTCGGGCGGTACGTCGAACAACTCCGGTTACGAGAAAGGCGACATCCTGACGGTTGCCAACGGCGGTCAGCACACCAACAGCGGGACGTCGATTTGGAACAATGTCACGGTTCAAACCGGAGCAACTTCAACTGTTGATGTAGGCGGCAAGGAAACAATCAACGATACCTATGACATTGCGGGCAAACGAACCAACAAAGGCGAAGTTGACGCAACGAAGGTTGCCAATACTCAGGTTTCTGGGTCACTCGACAACCAAGGAACCTCGAATTATGACGATATGACCGTCGCTTCAGGCGGTACCTCGAACAACTCCGGTTACGAGAAAGGCGACATCCTCATCATCGAAGACGGCGGTGAGCACATCAATTCAGGAACCTCGATCTGGAACAACCAAACCGTTCAGGTCGGAGGCTCGGCCACTACCGAAGAAGGAGGCAAAGAAACCATTAATGACAAGTATGTCATTGATGGTGAGAAGACGAATAAAGGTGAAATTGACGCCACCAAGGTCACCGATACCCTTATTTCCGGGACACTCGACAATCAAGGCAAATCTGAATACGACGATATGACAATTCAGGGCGGCGGTACGTCGAATAATTCCGGGTACGAAAAAGGAGACATCCTGACGATTGACCCGGACGGCGAACACAATAACTCCGGCACGTCCATCTGGAACAACGTTGTTGTTGCGGGCGGCGACGTGAACAACACGGGAGATATTGAGACCGGCAAACTCACCATTGATGACGGCCTCGTCAAAATCGACGGCGGCAGCTTGAAAGCAGAAGAAACCGACCTTAACGGCGGAGACCTTGTTATTGGAAACGACAGAGAACCGATCGAGGAAAACCACGTCAAGGCTGAAATCAATCCGAAGAACGACGTGATCGACACGAACATTTACGTGAAGAATAACGGCGACTTGAACTTGGGACCCACAGGCGGTCTTGATTGGGCCGATTCCATCGGATCTCCGACCGTGCCGGGCGGCACACCGAGCCGATTGGTTATTACTAATAACGTGACAACCGGTCCGGGAGGAGGCATTGCCGTAGGCCCCAACGTTTGGACAGATAAAGACAATCATGTCCAGATCGGAAACGGTGATTTGTATTTTGCCACAGACTCTCTGACGGTTATTGACAGTTCTATCCTGACTGACGGTAAGAGCGCATTCAATACCACAAGCGATATTGCGAAAGTGACTGTCGAACCGGGTGCAAACCTTGTTTTAGGCAATATTGAAGAAGTCGGCGACTACACGATTGTCAACGGCTACATTACGGGCGGAAACTTATTTATCACATGGGTGATGATGAAGCTCTGTCTACCAATGAATTGATTGCTCTCATGTGTGAGGCTATGGGCAAAGAACCTCATATCTGGAAGGTGAATCGGAAGATGATGGAAGGTTGTGCAGGTGTGGGAACACTGCTTCATTTACCTTTGAATATGGATCGTT
>OKSD01003917.1_pt1 | contig 10733 bp, 10 predicted proteins | sample 1601221 | NCBI WGS metagenome assembly OKSD01 (sample SAMEA3541550, study PRJEB24748) | human gut metagenome | biome: human gut; feature: human-associated habitat; material: faeces | place: China | collected 2012
GTACGGATTCTAGCAAGCAGTTCCTGATTGCCAAATGGTTTGGTGATATAGTCATCTGCTCCGGCATCCAGGGCTTTTACTTTCTCTGATTCTCTGTTCCTTGCAGAAATCACGATGATCGGAGTAACTGCCCATTTTCTGATCTCGGAGATCACATCGATTCCATCCATATCCGGTAGTCCAAGGTCTAATAAGATTACATCTGGACAGTATGATTCCGCACACTGGATCGCCTGATTTCCTGTAGTTGCTATGATTGGTTTGTAGCCATTGGTTTTTAAGATCGTTGATATAAAATTGCCGATGTTTTCTTCATCTTCAGCAATCAATACATTAAATTTTATCTCTGTCATAGTTCCTTTTCCTCCGTCAATTCTTTTTCATCCATTGGCAGACTAAAACTAAACTCTGCTCCATCCTCATAGTTTCTTGCATAGACATCACCTTGATGTGCCATAACGATTGATTTACAGATACTTAATCCGATACCCATGCCCTTACGGCTTTCATGGTCTAATGCACCTGCACAGCCGTCAAACAACTGATCCAAGCGCTCTGGTGCGATACCATTTCCGTGGTCACGGATATAGAATACAACTTTGTTCCCTTCTTCTTTGATATCAAATTCAATAGGTGCATCACTTCCAGAATGTACCCATGCATTTTCCAAAAGGTTCATAATTACCTGCTCGATCAAAGTCGGATCCATTGGAACCATTAAAAAATCTTCTGGGATCTTTACCTTTAATTCACTGTCTGGATATCGCTTCTGATAACGCTGGATCGCTTCTGCTACAACTTCTTCGAGAGGTTCCGGTACTTTCTTTACATGTGGCTGTGTGTCACTTCCATTGCTCTGGATTCTCGTGATACTAAGCAGGTTTTCCACCATGTTTAACAACCAGTTTGCATCTTCTTTGATTCCCATGACAAGCTGATCTTTTGCATCTTCATCCAGCTGGTCTTTGGCTTCTAAATATGTCGAACTTGCCCCGATCATTCCAGTCAGCGGAGTCCTAAGATCATGTGAGATCGCTCTTAATAAATTTGAGCGCATCTTCTCCTTTTCTTTCTCAATCTGAAGCTCATTGATCTGCTTGTTATATTCATTTAATTTTGCAAGTTCTTTCTCTCTCTTGACAGCTGCTTCTTTCTCTCGGTTTAAGCTTGTTGTTGTCATATTCGTGATGATTGCGATCACTAAAATTCCAAGAAATGTCATCGGATATCCGTCAATCATGAAATTAATCTTAAAATATGGAAACGTAAATCTCCAATTAATAAAAATAACGCTTAACAGTGAAGAAACAATTCCCCATCCATATCCTTTTGTATATCTTGAGATAAAAAAAGTTGCCAATGTATAAATCATTGGCACATTAATGTTGTGAGCTGTCTGATAGAAAAAAATATGCGCAATGATGGTCGCAATGATCAGGATCGTGACCGAGATCAAAAAATCCTTCTCCCACTGCATCAAACCTTTTTCATTCTGCTCCATGTTTATTCTCCATTCGGCCGGATATTCACATCTATCTTACATTTTGAAACGTGATCAGAGTTCATACTCAGATCATAATCCACTTTAAGATGCATCTGTTCTTCTTCTTCGATCCAGTCAATATTGCTTGTATTGACCCCCATCAAAAGACTTCCAAATGGTGTATCGTAGTAAGAGAGGTTTTCTTTTCCCTCTTCAAAGACCATATGAGAAGACTGTCCTCCTTTTCTTGTAAGTTCCACACTCTTTGGTCCGATCTTTATGACATTTTTTACGATCTCGTTGTCTTCAGAAAGTTCATCGTATAAAATATAATGTTTTCCATTTCTCAGGTAATAGGCACCTGTCGTCATCATCTCGATCGGATCATTTGGATCTACATCCATCTGAAGTCCTGAAATATTAATTAATATATCTTTTGTCATCTTATCTTCACTTCCTAATAATTCTCAATATCTACCGGCTGTACCTGATCCACACGGCATGGAAGTACTTTGTCGGCAAATGATAAAAACTGATCCGCCATATCACTGACATAATATTCATACTTCGCAGTATGATCTTCTGATGCCGCCATATCTCTCTGTGCGAGCATCTGCTTTAAAGTCTTCGCAACTTCATAGGCAGGGTTTACAAGTGTGACCTTATCCCCTACAAATCGCTGGATCGGATTGATCAACAATGGATAATGCGTGCATCCAAGGATCAAAGAATCAATATCATACTGCTTAAATTCTCTTAAATATCTGGATACCATATCTTCTGTAATACGGTCATCGATCAGTCCTTCTTCTACTAGCGGAACAAATAATGGACATGCTTTTGTAACGACAGTTACAGATGGATCTAGTTTCCTTAAATATTGGCCATACTGTCCACTCTTGATCGTTGCATTTGTCCCAATGATCCCGATATTCTTATTCTTCGTCGCATTCATTGCTGCGATCGCACCTGGCTGTACCATACCGATGATCGGCACATTATAAAGTTCCTGTAAATCAGCTAAGGCGAGCGCACTCGCTGTATTACAGGCGATGACCACTGCTTTAACACCCTTACTCAACAGAAAATTGACGATCTGTCTGGAATAGCGCACGATCGTATCTTTGGACTTCGTTCCATAAGGTACACGTGCAGTATCCCCAAAATATATCATACTTTCTTCCGGGAGCTGGCGCATGATCTCTCTTGCAACAGTGAGCCCGCCAACTCCAGAATCAAACACCCCGATTGGTGCATTCATATCAAATTCCTCCTAACGATATCTTGTCATTGCCTGATCGATCAATGTATCAAGTAACTCAGGAATATCAAGTCCGCATGCTTTCCATAACATTGGATACATACTGATCGATGTGAATCCTGGCAATGTGTTGATCTCGTTAAATACAACTCTTCCTGATTCTTCTAAGAAGAAGTCAACCCTTGATAATCCAAATCCGTCAACAGCTCTAAAGATTGCTTCTGCATCTTCTTTGATCTTGCGTTTAGATTCTTCTGGCATCTCTGGATCAACAACCGTTTTAGACTCTGCATTGTTGTATTTTGCATCAAAATCATAGAATGCCGCTTCTTCGGCCGCAAGGATCTCTCCAACACATGTACTCTTCACCTGTGTTCTGTCACCTAACACCGCACATTCCACTTCTCTTCCGACAATTGTTTCCTCACAAAGGATATTACGGTCATGTTTCACTGCTTCGTATAATGCCGCTTCTAATTCTTTTCTATTCTCTGCTTTGGAAACTCCCTTAGAAGATCCTGCACAAGATGGTTTTACGAAGATCGGATATGGAATTTCCTTTTCCACACGATCCATTGCTTCTTCTAAATGTTCAAAATCGCTTTCTCTGACATGAACAAACTTTGCCTGATCGATTCCAATATGATCGACAATGATCTTTGTGTATACTTTATCCATTGAAACTGCTGATGCCAATACACCACATCCAACATATGGAATTTTAGACAATTCAAACAATCCCTGAACGGTTCCATCTTCACCATTCATCCCATGAAGAACTGGGAAGATCACATCAACTTTCTGAAGTTTATATGTACCTTCTGCAAGGATCACTAAAGAACGAGTTGTTGTATCAGGAGAAATAAATGCTTTCACTTCTCCTTCTCTCCAACTTCCATCTTCGATATCTTTAACACTATCTACTAATAACCATCTTCCTTCTTTTGTGATACCAACTAAGATCACATTATATTTTTCAGTGTCCATGTTCTTGATGACTGTTGTTGCTGACAAACATGAAACATCATGTTCAGAGGAATCTCCTCCAAAGATCACTACTACATTCTTTTTCATTGATTTAAACTCCTTTATCATCATAAAAAGTATTTCATCATTATCATTTGATTATAGCACAAATTTTTCAAAAATAAATCCTTCAAAGTAAGGTTCATTCTCTTTATATGCTTTTTTATCGCGAAATGTCCATCCGTAAATTGGAATCTTGTAAAATCTGCGGCAGATCTTGAGTGGAAGACAGTCTTTATATTTATAGTGATAGGCTATGAAATCTGGTTTTGTAATAAAATTTGTCAATAAATTCTTCACAATAAAATAACCGATTTTGCGAGTAAGCATCCCTTCTTCTTTTTCTTTTAAAAACTGCTCACTTAACTGTCCACGGATCACTTCTGGACGGTTTTTCTTAAACCAATACAGAGCATACGGATGAAAACATTCCATACAATATAATCCTTTATATTGATCTAAAGCTTTTGCAACTTTCTTGCATAATTTACGGTTGCATGTTTCCATTTTTAATTCTACTAATAATGGTACTTTGCCATCAACTTCTCTTAAAACTTCCACAAACCTTGGAATTCTTTCTCTCGTTCCCATCAATCGATATCTGCATAATTCACGATAAGTAAGATCTGTGATCTTTTTATTTACTCCACATGTTCTCTTAAGATCATAGTCATGGTGAACTACCATTACACCGTCTTTGGTCAGCTGAACATCTAATTCTATTCCATAGCCTGATCTCTTTGCTTTCTTGAAAGCTGCCATGGAATTTTCTGGAATTCCTTCTTCTCCATGAAATCCTCTGTGTGCATAGTATTTTACATTTAATACCGGATGTTTTCTTTTCTTTCCCGGATCGATCATCTTGATGTATACAATAATTAAGACCAATATCCATAACAGGATCATTTCTCATCCCTCTTTTCTTCTGCCATCCGCGTTAATGTTTCGCGTTCATTTAACTGTGGATCTTCTAATACCTGATCTAACAGCCAGGATAAAATTTGACCGATTTCTTTTCCCTGTGGAACTCCCATATCCATCAAGTCTTTTCCATTGATCTTTAATTCTTTGATGGAAAGGCAGTTTTTCTCTTCGATGATTTCTTCGAATAATTTCTTTGTTTCTTGTAATACCTGTTCTTTCTTATCTCTCTGATAATCACTTTGTGCACTGATATCTGCTTTCTGGACCTCCATCAGTCTTGTAAACAACTCTGGGGTTAACTGGCTGACCCATCGTCTGACTGTTTTCTTATTGACTTCTTCTATAGAAGCAAATCTACGGTCATGCCATCTGACAAGAGTCGTTACCTGCTTGATCGTCTGGTTGTCAAACTTTAATCTTCGGAGGATCTTCCTTGCCATCTCTTCTCCGATCACTGGATGCATTTTAAAATGATCTTTATCTGGACCTTCAACTCTCGCCGTTGGTTTTCCCACATCATGAAGCAGCATTGTCCACCGGTAAATATGTTCTGCTTTGATCTGTTTCATTGCTTCGATCGTATGGATTCCAACATTGTATTTGTGATGTGGATTATTCTGCGGTGTTTCCATCATAATATCAAATTCTGGAAAAATGATCTTCGTCACACCTAGTTTATATGCATTGACCAATACTTCTGGATGTGCCGATGTGATCAGTTTTTCAAGCTCTACCTGAATTCGCTCAGCACTGATATCTTTTAGAAATTTTGCCTGGTTTTTAATTGCTTCTTCAGTTTCTTCTTCGATCTGAAATCCTAATTGAGCCTGAAATCTTAAGGCTCTTAAAATTCTCAATGCATCTTCATCAAATCGTTTCTTTGCTTCCCCGACACAGCGGATCGTTTGATTCTTAAGATCTGTCATACCATCATACATATCTATGATGCCTTCACTGTCATTATATGCCATCGCATTGATCGTGAAATCTCTTCGTAACAGATCTTCTCTTAATGACTTTGTAAAATGCACTTCATTGGGGCGTCTGTGATCTTCGTATTTGCCATCGACACGATAGGTTGTTACTTCGTATGGTTCATGGTTCATAAGAACCGTGACTGTTCCATGTTCGATTCCTGTATCTACCGTATGATCGAAGATTTCTTTGACTTTCTGAGGTGAAGCTGATGTTGTGATATCCCAGTCACCCGGAGTTCTTCCTAGTATGGAATCTCTGACGCAGCCCCCAACGATATATGCCTCAAATCCATGTTGTTCTAATGTCTGTATTATCTTTGCTGCCTGTGCGGGCATCTTGATCTTCATCCTATCACCTCTCCTTTTCTTTGTTCTTATATCTGCTTCTCATATTTATTTACTATTCTTACAAATGTATCTTGCAAACGGAAGAATTGCCGGAAATGTATCTTCATAATTCCCGGCAATTGTTATCATTATACTCTTAGTAAGCTTTTCCAAAGTAAACCATCTTCTTCGCAGGTTTTCCACAATGAACGCATACGTCACTTAAATGTTCCTGTTCAAATGGCATACATCTTGTTGTAGCTGTTGTCTCATCTTTGATCGCTTCTTCACATTCTGTTTCTCCACACCACATTGCTTTTACGAAACCATCCTGTTTCTCGATGTGGGCTTTGAATTCATCCCAGCTTCTAGCCTCTACTGTATGTTCTTCCAGATGTTTCTTCGCTCTCTCAAGCATATCGTTCTGCATCTGTTCTAATACTTCACCAAGTTTTGTCTCGATCTCATCTAAAGATACAATGATCTTCTCTCTTGTATCACGACGAACGATCACCGCCTGATTCTTCTCGATATCTTTTGGTCCGATCTCGATTCTTGTAGGAATTCCGCGTACTTCCTGTTCACTGAACTTCCATCCTGGGCTCTTATCAGAATCATCAACTTTTACTTTGTAAGAAGAAGCAAGTCTCTTTCTGATCTCTTCTGCTTTATCAAGCACTCCTTCTTTCTTCTGCATGATCGGTACGATCATTGTCTGTACTGGTGCGATTCTTGGTGGTAATACAAGACCTGAATCATCTCCGTGAACCATAATGATCGCTCCGATGATACGTGTAGACATTCCCCATGATGTCTGATGTACATACTGAAGTTTATTATCTTTATCTGTATACTGAATATCAAATGCTTTCGCAAATCCATCACCAAAGTTATGACTTGTTCCAGACTGTAATGCTTTTCCATCGTGCATTAATGCTTCAATCGTATATGTGGAATGTGCACCTGCGAATTTCTCTTTCTCTGTCTTCTGTCCTTTTACAACTGGAATTGCAAGGTACTGTTCACAGAAATCTGCATACATATTTAACATCTGTACCGTTCTTGCTTCAGCTTCTTCTTCTGTCGCATGTGCTGTATGTCCTTCCTGCCAGAAGAACTCTGAAGTTCTTAAAAATGGTCTCGTTGTTTTTTCCCAACGTACAACAGATACCCACTGATTATATAATTTAGGTAAATCTCTATGAGACTGAATGATCTTTGAATAAAAATCACAGAATAATGTCTCAGATGTAGGTCTTACACAAAGACGTTCCTGTAATTCTTTATCCCCACCATGAGTTACCCATGCAACTTCTGGTGCGAATCCTTCAACGTGATCTTCTTCTTTCTTTAAAAGGCTTTCTGGAATAAACATTGGCATTGCAACATTCTCCACACCTGTTTCTTTAAATTTAGCATCTAAAACTTTCTGGATATTCTCCCAGATCGCATATCCGTTCGGACGTAAGATCATACACCCACGAACGCTTGAATAATCTGCTAATTCTGCTTTCTTAACAACATCTGTATACCACTGTGCAAAATCATCTTCCATCGCAGTGATCGCTTCTACTAATTTCTTATCTTTTGCCATTGCAAAATGTCTCCTTTTCTATGGTTATATACACAGTTTTTGTGTACAATGATACTAAGAATAATATTACTGTAAAATGTCGGATTTTTCAAGGGGTGACGTTTTATTTAAGTACACAAAAGGAGTTTTTTATGGCAAATGAAAACAAGATGGGGTATCTTCCCATCAAAAAGCTGATATTGCAGATGTCCCTTCCTCCGATGTGCTCCATGTTTCTGCAATATTCTTACAACCTTGTTGACAGCATGTTCGTGGCTAATATCAATGAAAATGCTCTTGCGGCAGTTTCTCTTTCCTTCCCGATCACAACACTCATGATCTCCCTGTCCATCTGGATCGGGGTCGGTATCAACGTTTTGATCGCAGGTTATCTTGGAGAGAAAGAGCAAGACCTTGCTGACTGTGCAACAACACTTGGATTGTTGGTAGCCTTGATCGTCGGTATCTGTATCAATATCCTTGCACTATTGATCATGAAACCGTACTTTTCAGCATTTACAAACAATCCAGCTATTTTTGACTATGCGATGCAGTATATGTCCGTCTGTGCTTTTATGCAAGTTCCAAACATGGTACATATCGCCATCCAAAAAGTTTTTCAAGGTACTGGAAATATGATCACTCCTATGTGGTTTCAGATCGCAGGAGTTATCTTTAACTTTGTTTTCGACCCACTACTGATCTTTGGAATCGGACCATTCCCTAAGATGGGAATCCGTGGTGCTGCACTGGCTACTGTCCTTGGATATGCTTTATCTATGGTAATTGCTTTTCTTCTGCTTGTTTTTACAAAACAGAAAGTTCGTATCAAGATCAAAGGATTCCATGTTGATTCTCATATGTTAAAGAATCTGTTTTCCTATGGATTTCCTTCATTTGTTATGAATGCTCTTGAATCTTTTATGCTGACATTTACAAATCTGTTTTTAACAGCTTATTCGGACACTGTCGTTGCCTTTTTTGGCGCCTACTTCAAAGTACAGCAGATGATCTTCATGACAGTAAACGGTTTGATCCAAGGATGTCTGCCTGTCATGAGATTTAACTACAGTGCCAAGCAGCCAGAACGCTTAAAAGAAGCTTTTCATTTTGGCACACAGGCAGCAACTGTTATGATGATCGGTGGAACATGTCTGCTTCTGTTTTTACCAAAACAGATCTTGTTCCTGTTTGCAGCTTCTGAATCAATGATCAAAATCGGAGTTCCAGCCATGCGGATCCTGTCGATCGGTTTAGTTTTCTGTGGATTTTCTATTATGATCGCTACTTATCAGCAGGCAATTGAGAAGATCCGGTCTAGTATGTTGATCCACATCTTACGGCAGGGAATTTTATTGGTGCCTTTGATGTGGCTGTTTAATCATATGTTTGGGATAAATGGGATTTGGATCTCATTTCCTGTAACAGAAATTTTAGTGTTTATTGTGGCTGTTTTATTACAAACTGTTATTCCAAAACCACAATAAAAATTATTATTTCTTGTATTGAAAAAACTCACTCCTTTAAAAATCACAGGATATTTTTACCGTAATCTTAAGTAACACAGGCCTCTCGCCTAACCGCTGAACAGGCTTGAAGCTTAACAGCTAAAAGCCTATAGAATATAATTTTTAAATTTATTCTATAGGCTTTTTTCATCACATTAATTAAATGTTTTGTACATATTGTTTTGCAAGTTCTGTAATCTTCTGATAATCTTCTTTTATGACCAGATCTTTATTTACCAGATTACCTCCAACTGCTACCATGTTATATCCAGCTTCCATTAGAGATTTCATATTGTCTGCATTTACTCCACCTACGGCTGCATATGGAATAAAATCACACGGTCCCTGCAATGCTTTTATATAACTTTCACCAAAATTTCCAGCCGGAAAAATCTTTACAACATCAGCTCCTGCTTCATATGCTGTCACAACTTCTGTGGTTGTTAAAGCCCCTGGCATAGATCCTTTACCTAACTCTTTTGTTTTCTTGATAACATCCACATTCATGTTCGGCGAAAAAACGCAATATGCCGCGCGGCTACGGCCATATTGTCGGACCAGCTCTGGCAGCATCTTCTACTTCTTTTGTACTTAAGACAGTTCCTGCTCCTAAATAAATTTTATCACCAAAAGTATCATGTGTTTTCTTTATAATATTTAAAGTCTCTTTATAAGATTCTTTGGATGAATGACTTAAAGGAAGTTCAACTGCCTTGATTCCACCATCTATCAATGCCTGAATCGTTGGAATAATATGAGCTTCATCAATTCCTCTTGCAATTGCTATAATTTTATAATCTAACAATTTACACATTTTATTTCCTCCATTTTACCATTCCGCCATAGTTCCATCATAATTTCTCCATTTTGGATTTGTCCAATGAAGACCTTCTGCTGAAACCTCTTTGACCATATCTTCGTCTATCTCTAGTCCCAATCCTGGTTTTTTCGGAATATCCACATATCCATCTTTATACTGGAATACCTCTTTGTTCTTAATAAAGTCTAACAAATCAAATCCTTTATTATAATGAATTCCAAGACTCTGCTCCTGAATAAATACATTTGGAGAGCAAACATCCACTTGTAACGTCGCAGCAAGTGCGATTGGACCATATGGTGCATGTGGTGCTGCTGCCATATCATACGCCTCTGCCATTGATACGATTTTTTTCGTTTCTAAAATCCCTCCACATAACGCTACATCTGGCTGAATAATATCTACCGCTCCTTGTTGGAACAATCGCTTGTATTCCCATCGTGTGATCAGTCGTTCTCCTGTCGCTAATGGCGTCGATACCTGATTGGCAATTGATTGAAAACTTTCTTCATTTTCTGGTAAAACGACTTCCTCAAAAAACATTAATTTATATGGTTCTAGTTCATGAGCCAACACTTTAGCCATTGGTTTATGAACTCGTCCATGAAAATCTACTGCAATTCCAAAATCATTTCCTAAAACCTCTCTGATTGACGCAACTCTGTCCACCACAGCCTGAACTTTGTCAAATGTATCAACGTAATGTAATTCTTCTGTTGCATTCATTTTCACAGCATCAAATCCCATTTTCTTTCTTTCCAATGCTGCTTTTGCCACATCATCCGGACGATCACCACCAATCCAGGAATATACTTTGTACAGATAGGCGAGGTG
>OKSD01003918.1_pt1 | contig 10730 bp, 10 predicted proteins | sample 1601221 | NCBI WGS metagenome assembly OKSD01 (sample SAMEA3541550, study PRJEB24748) | human gut metagenome | biome: human gut; feature: human-associated habitat; material: faeces | place: China | collected 2012
TCATGCTTTGTATGACGCGGCGGCTCGTTCCCCAACAATTTAACTATATAGTGCCCGGCGGCAACAGTCAAGAGAAATTGCGTGATCGCCGGCAATTTCATTGTGATGCACAATGCGGGTCTGGCTTTTTCTCCGATCCCGTCACTTGTTTCCATCGGCGGTCTCTGGTATCATAAAAGTACAAAAAGGAGGCTAAATGATGCCCCCCGGACCGCTGGAGTCTGGGGAAAATGACACCGAAAAACGCGTGAAAGGATCTCCGACAGCATCCGCCGTATGCGGAAAGGCCCCTGTGAAGCGGGGCAGAAAAGCGAAGAAGGGAGAAGATTCGCACGGGGAAGCAGCGGTGTCATGAATTTGAAGAAAGGAGGTAACCAGGATGTTAGATATTAAGAGTGAAAGATAGCCCTTGACTGCGAATCTTCTGTAACGCAGTCAGGGGCTATCTTTTTTTATGCGCTGAGCCGTGAGTCTGCGCCGATGTGGAAAAATCACGGGAAGGCTGCCGATACCGGATGCACGGTCTCTCACCGCGGAACGCGGGAGTACACCAGCGCGCCGGTCACGTTAACGCTCTCGGCGCTTTCGTTTTCCGACAGGGCGTTGAATGTCTCGGGGTTTTTTACATACAAGCGATACGTTCCCGCCGGAATTTCCTCAATCAGCAGCAGGGATGAGCCCCCTTGCTTCTCCTGAAAATACGCCGTGCCGTCCTCGGAACGGATACCGTATTCCAATGCCTGCCCGTTTCTCGCCCATGTGATGGAGAGCCATAAGGACGAGTCGTTTTCCTCCATAACGATTTCAAACGGGGATACGATCTCCCCGCCCGGGGCAAGATCGGAAAATGAAATACCGTCCTGCCATTCCATATCGTCCGGAGCGTTTTCCCGCTCTCTGACGTTTCCGCCGCTCTCATAGGCGCGGGGATCGTCCGGCTCTTGCGCAATACGGATGCGATAGACCGTATGTATCCGCCCCGGATCGGTTTCAAGGATCCTGCCGTCGTATGTGATCTCGATCATGTCTCCCACCTGCAGCGCGGGGGATGGCTCCATGTTCTCCATGGGGACCTCCAGCAGCGCCGCGCTGTTGATCGCCCAGCCGGCTTCCGGTTTTACAAGGAAATACCCGTCGCGGATCTCAAGGATCTCCGCTTCAAAGGTGATGCTGTCCGGGGAATTTTCGTCGGAACTACGGCCGCGAATCTCCGCATTTTCCACTGTCAAATATGCGGTAATGTCCTCATCGGTCGTGTTCTGCGCTTTCACGCCCACTCTGAGCCAGATTCTCTTATCCGCGTCAAATTCCGCGGGCATTCCTTGGGTGAGATAAGCCGCCGTATAGCCGGTCTCCATGGTTTCCTCCACAGGGGTTAAAAGGACTTCCGTGTCCCCCAGCCCGCCGTTGAGCCATATTCTGACCGTATTTTTTGTCGCACGAAACTCTTCCTCGGAGTATACGAACCTCTCCTGGGTTCCCGCCGGAATAATGATTCGGAACGTATATCGTTCCGGCTTCGGCCTTGTCAGGAGGCAGACCGCAGCAATTCCGCAGACGATGACGATCAACAGGATTCCCCGCAAAACGGGCTTTTTACCGCTTGTCATAGCTTTCACACACTCCTTTTTCTTTTTTGGGATAAACAAGCGTCGATTAACAAGAGCACACACGTCGTACAGCCAGTCTTTTCGGTGCTTTTTGTCCTTTTCTCCTTGGCGGGCGACAGCCCGCCTGCGTCCAAAAGAACAAAAATCCCTCGAAAATCCAAGGCTGTCCGATGCGAAGCAGTTCTGCCGGAGCAGAAATGCTCGCAGACAAGGAAAAGGCCGCAGAGAATACTTTGTGTATTCTCAAGGGCTTTGACGCCGTATGAGGGCATTTCCGCCCGGCAGAACCGCGTGTGCCCTTGTCAATCGACGCAAGTCTCCTTTCTCACAAAACAGACGAGCGCGGCATTCTGCCGGAAAGCTCCGCACGCTTTCCCGCATCAGGTTTTTGCCGCATAGGGATCCAGAAACGGCGACGGGGATTTCTTATATGTGGCAAGGCTCACGATGACCAGCGCCGCAGCGCAGGCGATGGCGCCCGGTACCGTCGCGCCGAGACCGAAGGGCAGCCCGGCGAGCTTCCAGCCGATGCAGACCGTAAAGCCCGCGATCATGCCGGAGAGGATCCCCGCCGTAGTCGCCTTCTTCCAGTAGAGAGCGGCAAACGCGGGAAGCCCCGCCGCCGCGGCGTAGAAGCTCCAGGCAAACATGAGTATCTGATAGGCGTTCTTCATGTACAGCGCGATCGCCAGCGCGCCCAGCGGCATGACGACGGCAAAGACACGGGTCAAAATCAGTTCCTTTTTCTCGGACATGTTCGGATCGAACGTTTTATAGACATCGTGCACGCAGCTTTGCACGGACACGATCAGATAGCTGTCCGCCGTGGACATGATGACGGAGAGGATGCCGGCGAGGGCAAGCCCCGTGAGACCTACAGGCAGGATCTCAATGGCAAGCGCCGGAACAACGGCGTCGGTGGTTCCGTACATGGCGATCTTTTCCGCGCTGATGAGCTGGTGCGCGACCACGCCCATGAACCACACGAGAGGGATCGTAAGCCCGTATGCCACGGTTCCGAGAAACAGCCCGTTCTTTGCCGCCTTCTGGCTTTTCGCCGCAAAGGCGCGCTGCCACATCTCCGCGCCCGCGAGCGTGAACACAAAGTAGGTGATGATATCCCCTATGATCGTGCCGTCGACGTAGGGCGTCGCCAGCTCCGGCGCGAGATTGCGGAAAAAGGCGGCCGGCCCGCCGAGCTTTACAAGGGAGGCGCCGGGGATGAGGATGTACACGAACAAAATCAGCATAACGAACTGAAACACGTCCGTGTAGATCACGCCGAACAGGCCGGAGGTGGCGGTGTAAATGATGAATACCGCGCAGGCGATAAAAGCGCCCATCTCATAGGAGACACCGATCTCCCCGCCGAGCATGTTGATGATGGTCGCCGTCGCCGTGACCTGGGCCGCAACGGTCCCCATCATGGTGAAGGCGATCAGCGCGCCGAGCGTGACCTTGGTGGTTTTGCCGAAGCGCCGTTCAAAAAGGTCGGGGATGGAGGTGATGTTAAAGCTCGTGCCGACGGCGGATATACGTCCGGCAAAGCCGGAAAAAATCAGCATCCCCAGAAGATAGGGAACCGCCGTCATAATGGCCTTGAAGCCGCTGGAATAGGCGACGCCCGCCCGTCCCATCAGACCGCTGCCGCCGATGATGGTGGCGCAGACGGTCGCCATGAGCACCAGTGGGCCGAAAGAGCGTCCGCCGAGATAATAGTCATCCGTGTTCTTGATTTTTTTGACGACAACAAGGCCGATCACGATCATTGCAATAAGATATGCGCCGATAATGGCAAGGTCGATTGCGTGCAGTTGGCTATGGTTCATTCTGCGTACTCCTTTCCTGACCGGCGCTCGCGCCGGTTTTTATTCTGTGCTGCGGAAGAAGCGGGAAACTGCTTCCCGCGCGTTGTCCGTGCCGACAAAAATGACCTCGTCGCCGCCGTACAGCTCCGCGTCGGGGCCGGGGGACACGATACGGGAGGTGCCGCGCCGGATGGCGACGATCGTCACGCCGGTCGCCTGCCAGAAATGAAGATTGCTGAGATTTTTGCCGATACCGCTCCAGTTCTTCGGAATGCGGCAGACATAGTTGGGCAGGGTATCGTCCGCCTGTACCGGGAACGAGGCGTAGTCAAGGATGCTGCGGCACAGCTCCGCAAGCTGCCTTGAAACGCGCTCCTGCTGCTCCAGAAGCTCCTTCATCTGCTGACGCTTGGCGAAAACGTTGATTTTAGCCCCGGCATTGTGCAGATAGCGTCTGGCATTGTCCGCAGAAAGCACATACACGCCGCTCTTCTCCCGCACGTCTACAACGCGCATATCGCTCAGCAGCCGCACGGCCTTCCGAATTGTCTCCGGCGAAACGTTGTATTCGGAGGACAGCTTGGAGCGCCCGGAAATCTTTGCCCCCTCCGGAACGTCTCCGCCCGCGATCCGTCCGGCAATGGAGAGCGCGATCTGCATATATTGGGGAAGCGAGTCATTTTCCATCGTTTCTCCCTCCCTTTCATCGGATTTCTGTACGTATAGCATAACATCTGACAACTCTATATGCAATATAAGTTTTTAGATTTTTCTCTGTTTTTCCCTGTACAGGGGGTAGAAATCTCCGTTCGATTTTGATATGATTTTTATATAAAAAGACGGTTTCCATTTGGGAATACAATCAAACGGACGAAAGGAGAGTTTCCATGGAGCGTATCATAACCATCGGCCGCGAATACGGCAGCGGCGGCCGCGAGATCGGCCGGCGGCTTGCGGAAAAGCTGCAGTTCGCCTTTTTTGACTACCAGATCGTGACGGAGCTGGCAAAACGAACCGCCTTCGCTGAGGAGTACATTCTGAGCATCCAGGAAAAGCGCCCGTATCCCGTGCTCCCCGTTCCCACCGTCCGCATGTGGGCGCCGCCGAACCCGATGCTGGATCAGCATCTTGAGGTTTTTCTGAAGGAGAGTGAGGTCATCCGCGACATGGCCGACAAGGCCCCCTGCGTGATCGTCGGCCGCTGCGCCGACTATGTTCTGCGGCACCGGAATCCCCTCCGGCTGTTCTTTTACGCCGACATTGCCGACCGGATGGAGCGCTGCCGGAAAAGAAACGAGGAGCAGAAGTCCTTGAACCATGACGTGCTCCGCAAGATAATCACGCAGACGGATAAAAACCGTTCGCGCTACTATGAGTTTCTCAGCGGCCAGAAGTGGGGCGCGAAGGAAAACTACGATCTTTGCATCAATACCTCCTCCGCTGATACGGAAAAGATTATCCAATGCGTGATCTCGCTTCTGTGAAACGTCGATTAACAAGGGCCCACACGTCGGACAGCCAGTCTTTTCGGTGCTTTTTGCCCTTTTGTCCTTGGCGGGCGACAGCCCGCCTGCGTCCAAAAGAACAAAAATCCCTCGAAAATCCAAGGCTGTCCGATGCGAAGCAGTTCTGCCGGAGCAGAAATGCTCGCAGACAAGGAAAAGGCCGCAGAGAATACTTTGTGTATTCTCAAGGGCTTTGACGCGGTATGAGGGCATTTCCGCCCGGCAGAACCGCGTGCGCCCTTGTCAATCGACGCAAGCGTTGACAGACATGCGATCGCGGCGGGGAGCTTTCCCAAACGCAGCAGAAGCGCAGCCCAGATCCTCCGCGGTTTGCATCTGCGAAGGGTCTGGGCTGCGCTTTTTTCGGCTTGCCGCCGGGCGACGGGCTCCCTGCCCGCTTTCTATCCTGCGGCCTGCATCAGCACACACGCCGTCGTGCTTTGCGACATAAACGGCAGACAGAGGCCGTTTTCACCGGCGCCGATCAGCAGCTCCTCGCCGCTCGGGCTGATCAGGAGCGGATAGGTTTCGCACAGGTAGTACGGTCCGTCCGTAACGCCGTAGCTGACGCCGCCGACGAGAGACATACTGACCGTCACATAGCTCGGCCCATCGAGAACCGTTTCCATCGTCCAGAAGCCGCTCCACATCTCTTCAAAATCATCCGCCGCCTCATACGTCCAGTTCAGCTCAACCGCGCCGCCCGTTTCACCCCCGGGATAGAAGCGCAGCGAGAAATCGGCGTAAGCGCCGGTCTCCCCCGCCATCGTATGCGTATACCATCCCGTGCCCGTGCTCTGTGATCCCGCCAGACCAAGCGCCGTTATGCCCGACCAGCCGTCGGCGAGCCACGGGGCTAAATACTGCGGTGCGTTCTGCCAGGCATATTCCGTAAAGTCAAACAATACATTGTCTCCGGCTTCCGATAGGCACGGCCGAATCTGACCGCAGCTTATCGCGCCGTCATAGCTCGCTGCATCCACCGCCGGATACCATTCACAGGTATTTCCGCTGTTGTCGGTGATAAGGACCTGTGTGTCAGACACATATGCCATGCCGTCAAGATTGGCAAAGAGCAGCACCGGCTCGCCTGTTTCCGAGCGGTACAGAACCTCGGAGATTTCGTTGATCTGTTTTTCATCGTTCCACAGCATACGGTTGATCGAAACCGTTGCGTTTTCATCGACCGGAACGATGCAGTAAAGATGTCCCGCACCGCCTGCGATGTGGTTTTCGTCGATCTCTGCAATAAAGGGGTATCGGCCCAGCATCGCCTCGTTCGTTTCCCGGAGCCACGCGGGAAAGCCCGCCGCAAAGCCCTCTTCAAAGAGCCCTCCGACGCAGCCGAGGTACGCAGCGCCGAACATCGTTGCCGGAAAGTCGATCCTGTCGCGCAGAAATCCAAGCGCGGTCTCTGCCTCCGGCGAAAAGGCCTGCCGGGCCGGCTGCGCGCTCCAATCCTCACCGCGCGGCGCAGGCTCCTCCGGCAGCTTATCCGGCGTTCTTCCGCCGGTCTTTGTTTGCGGCACATCGCCGGCGGCGTTGTTTATGGCTTTCTCCGGTTCGGTTTGCCGCTCCTGCGCGCATGCGCAGAGAGTCAGCAGCAGAACCAGTGTCAGCAGCAGGGCGATCGTTTGCTTGCAGGAAATTCTCATAGCCGCTCCCTTCCGTTAATTCCGCTCCGGCGGGATAGCCTTCTTCCGTTTCTCCGCGCTATAATGCTTTTTTGCCCTCGCTCTGCCAGCCATATGAACTACGGCACCCCCGCCGCCCCGGCCGCAGGCGGCAAGAGCGAGAAGGCTCAGGCGGAGGCGTATTGCGGCGAATGTCCGGTTCATTTTTCGCCCGCGTTTTTCATGAATAGCCGCATAGCTCCCGCCCCAAATGGGGCGGGAGCCTGCTTTTGCTTGGCGTCAGCCATCCCCCTTGATATGAGATATGAGGGGGCGGTGGCATAGTGCTTTGCCCCGCAGCCTGCGGTGTACGGAATTATTTAAACGTCATGTTGTTGAGAATGATGTCAGCCATCGTTCCCGGGACGAAAGCCAAGTCGTGCAGACCGATGGAGAGGGCGCGGTTGTCGTCAAGCTGCGCCACGTACTCGATCCAATCATAGCCGATGTTTCTGTAGGTGCGCCCATGGAAGGTGATGCCGCCGATCACGCGGTCCTCGATATCCTGATAGTTTTCGAAATTATCCTTGTAGTAATCAAATTTCTCAACGTTCTCTCTTACCTCGAACCGGATGGCGCCGGCGCCAAATTTGGTGGGATCGTCGTTATCCACCAGGCACCGTTTGCCCTCATCGTACGACCAGCCGGATACCGGGATCTTCGTCATGATCTTGACCTTCACATCGTCTTTCGCAAACTGGGCAACTTCCACGGAGAAGTCCTTCATCTCGGCATTTGCAGACGCTGCCTTGTTTGCCTCCGCGTCTTCTGCTTTGACGATGTCAAGATACTTCGCAATGGCCTCATTGCCGGAGAAGCCGCTGGTGTTGTACGCACTCACCGTATAAACGCCCGACTCGTTCTCCTTGAAATTGACGTAGATGAAATGGGAGTCATCGTCCTTGGATATCCATTTGTAGTAGCGGTAGTTTGCCTTCATGTGGTCGCTGTACTCTTCCTTGACGAACTGGCCTTCCACGCCGAAGTAGGCAACGATATCATCATAGGTTGCGTCAAAAATATTATTATTGACCTCGTTCATCCAGACGTAGCCCTTCTGCACCTGCTCCTCCGTCACGATGCCGTCTCCGCCGGATACGTTCGCGGCGGTGGGCGCAGCGGGCGCGTCCGCCGAGCTGGGCGTCTGGGTCATCGCATCCGTTCCGCCGGAGCCGGAAGGAACGGCCTCGCCGCCGACCACATCCGGCATGGCGCTGCCGGACTCCACGAGCGGGAGATACCAGTCGTCATAATAATAGGGGACGTCGTCGGGATAGTCGGCAGCAAAGTCATCCCAGAGCTGCCCCCACGGGCGCAGATAAACCTCGTAGTAAAACTCGTCCTCGCCGTCTTCGTACCAGCCCTCAATGCAGATCATGTTTTCAACATCGGGGAAGCGGCTGTTGATCGCGGGATCCACGATCCAGTCGGCATGCTCCAAGGGCAGATTCGTGAAGTAGCCGCTCTCCGACATCACGGTACCGTGCTCTCCGACACCGGCGCTGTTCAGCGTGACCGTCGCCTGCGACATCGGATCGGCTCTCGAGTAGTCCTCGTCCCAGATCGTGACGGTGCCCGTATAGTCCAGGCCGATATCGATAACAGCGCAGGCGTCCCACCACTGTCCCGCCATGCTCTCGTAAGCGCCCGAGCAGCCGGTCATCGTCCACCAGCCATACCACGCGCCGTTCCACCAGTCAAGCAGCGCATCACCCGTCGGAGCGGGAAGGGCGGTGTTTGTGCTGCCCGCCGAATCGGCGGACGCTTCCCGGCTGAGCGTAGCCGGGTCGATGGTGATCGTGCCGTTTTTCTTGCCGAACAGCTGCTCAAAGGTCACTTTTATCGGGGCAGCCGCATCCTTCAGCACATAGGCCGTTTGTACCTCAAGCGTTTCGCCCGGCGCGACATCCTCAAACTGTTTGTCAACCGCCGTAGCGAAGGAGGCGTAATCGGTGATGACGGCAGCGACCTCCAGCTCCTCGCCGTTCTGCACAAGCGTTTCATTGATGCTCCAGATGTACGACGCCGATTCCTTGCTGTTGTTTGTAAAGTCCAGCGTCAGAACAACGGCATCGTTCCCGTCGGAATCTGTCATGATGCACGCGTCCTTATAGAGGAGCTCATAGTCTTCCAGCTTGATTTGGTTGGACTCTGTCTTTTTTCCCTCGCCGCCGCAGCCGCAGAGACTTATTGCCAGCACAGCGATGAGCAGCAGGCTCAAAAAGCGGGTCATGGTTTTGCTCATGTCAATCTCCTTTACGTATCCTTCACAATGACATTTCCGTATTTGTCTGTGAACTTTCCTGTGGCGATCTTGATAAGATCGACGATCACTCCGATGCCGAAAACCCCGGCGGTAAGCAGGAACAGTATGCCGGTGCCGATCTTGCCGACATAGAAGCGGTGGATGCCGAGCCCGCCGCAGAAGATGCAGAGGAGCAGCGTGGTAAGCCAGCTCTTCGGCGGCTCCGCACCGACGGGAACTGCGGGCGGAATGTAATCCGCGACCGGCTCGCCGCTGAGGATCTTCTGTACCGCGTCGGTCACGGCGTCAATGTAGCCGCCGCGATCTGTGGCGAGACCGATCGTTGCGCCCTTCACGCCCTTGCGCAGAGCGCTGTTCTTGTCAACGCGCACGCCGCCGACCGACGCCTTGGCCTCTGAAATGACCGGCTGGATACGGATGTGCGTGCCGTTAGAGAGATAAAGCCAGAGAGTGACATCCAGATTCGGCTCTTTTTCAAACACGATGCGCTGCCCGGCGACGCCGCCCTTGATCTGGAACGGCATCTGGAACGCGGTTCTGCGGGCATTGAGTTTGTCGAAGATCTCCTCAAGCGTGGTGGAATAGGAGAGATCAAATTCACGGGGACTGGTTGCGAATGCTGCCTCTTTCATGGTGCCTGCAAAGTCTGCCATAATTTTCTCCTTTCTGAAAATCGACGTTTGGGGTGTGGACCGTTCTTCTTGCTTTTGTTCCTTTTGCGTTTTACCCGCGGACGGCTCAGCCGTTTAACGCGCCGCCGCAGTATTCGCAGCAGCCGTTGGCGTCCGGCATGGTCGTCGCTCCGCAGAAGGGGCAGGTGACCGCCATTTTGGGCGCGGCGGCTGCCGCGGCCTCGTCGCGAACACGCTGCCGCGCCTCGGTGAGAGTGTTTTTGATCTCCTGACCCATCGCCGCATACTCTTTGTAATCGTGGTTAAGGATCGGGTTCGGCTTGCGCACAAGCGGCACGCCGCCGGAGGGCGTCGTCTCAACGCTTGAGCTGTTCAGCTTGAAACGCATTTCGTCAAAATACCTGTGGTTCACACGGATCACAACATAAAAGTCATAGCTGAACGTATATCGCGGGGGATTATAGCTTACGCGCTTATTCTCCTTGTCGGTGGTGTATTCCTCGCTGCGCTCCTCGTCGATGTCGAGATCGACGCCGGTCACCTGCGAGAAATCGATCACGTCGGGGTTGGCGTCGGTATAGTTCCGCGCGCGCGTGACGATGAATTTTCCGGCGTCCTCGTCGATAAGCACCTTCGTATCCTCACCGTAGCTGCGCGTCACATGGAGCGCCGCAACGGCATTGCGGTTTTCCTCACGGTAGGCAAGCTGCTCGCGGATCTCCTCCACGGTGCTGCTGCGCCGGTCGGAAAACCAGGGTGAGAGCTTCGCGGAGCAATTTTTGCAGAGGTTGCCGTCCTCCAGCTTACGGTTGCCGAGAAAGCCGATCTTTTCGCCGCAGATGCTGCAATATTTCTTGTCAAACAGTCCCATATGTTTTGATCTCCTTTATGTTTGCTTTTCATAATGATAATGCTGTTTTTTATCCGCCCCGGGGCGGAGCGCCGGTCAGTCCTGCCGAGCCTTCTTTTTCCGGACAAGCAGGAGCACAACGACGGCGGCGGCGATCAAAAGCAGCGGCAGAAGCGTGAGCAGGAGGACTCTCCCCACGGAGGAGCCGCTTTTTTCCGCCTTTTCGGGCGCGTCGCCCTTTTGGTTTTTCTGCGCGTCGTCCGGCCCGGCAGGAGTTTCGCCGGTGCCGGGCTTCTCGCCCTTGCCGCCGGTCTTCTCGCCGGTAGCCTCGGAACGGGAACCGCGGGGTACGTCGCTCGTCAGGATGCGTTGCGGAATGATGAGTT
>OKSD01003924.1_pt1 | contig 10712 bp, 8 predicted proteins | sample 1601221 | NCBI WGS metagenome assembly OKSD01 (sample SAMEA3541550, study PRJEB24748) | human gut metagenome | biome: human gut; feature: human-associated habitat; material: faeces | place: China | collected 2012
CCGGCTGAGCCGGTGGCTTGAGTAAGCCCTAGAAGGGCATAATACTAGCAAAGCCCCTTAAGGGGCCACGAATGGGCCTGCCAACTGCATTCCTGTCTCGTGGCAGGCCCCTCAAGGGGCCTTTTATTTACGCCTTGGTTCCCTTGCTACCCGTAAACGGGTCCGTGAATTCCTTAAGGCTTAACTGGTCTGCAATCTGGTCTTGTTCCAGCTGTCTCTTGATATACTCCTGGATTCTCTGCTTGTTTTTTCCAACAGTATCCACAAAATATCCTCTGGCCCAGAAATGCCGATTTCCATACTTGTACTTTAAATTCGCGTGTCTGTCGAAAATCATGAGGCTGCTCTTTCCCTTGAGATATCCCATAACGTAAGAAATGCTGTACTTCGGCGAAAAACTTATCAGCATATGGATATGGTCCGGGCAGGCTTCTGCTTCAATTATTTCAATATCCTTTTGCTCGCATAGTTTGCGAAGTATCTGACCAATATCTTTTTTGATTTGGCCATAAATCACCATTCTCCGATATTTCGGCGCAAACACTACATGGTATTGACATCTCCATGTCGTATGGCTTAAACTATCTACGTCTTTGTTATTTTTCATTTCAAAGATAAACCTCTCTGTTCCTAGAATGTGGTTGGCAAACCCACACTCTATTCTACAGAGAGGTTTCTCTTTGTCTAGGGCTAAAGCCGTTTTTATTCCACCAGCTTAGCTGGTGGTTGTCGCTCGCTCAAGCTACCCAACCACAAAAACAGCCTTCGGCAAATGCCGAAGGCTGTTTTTAAATAATTCAAAGCTCTATCACTTTACACTTATCAGTTCAGCTTCTTGCGGTTGATGAACAGGTAAGCGGCAGCGCCGCCCAGTGCGGCAACCAGAACGATGGCCAGACCTGCAACAGAGTTGCTGTTGGTGCTGGAAACGCCGGTCTGCGGGATGATCTTGCTGGAGTTATCAGCGGGGGTGTTGGACTTGGTAACATCCGGGGTGTTGGTCGGAGTATTGTCCGGGGTATTGGGTTTCTCAGCCGGAGTATTGGTCGGAGTGGTCTCCGGGGTAACCGGGGTGGTCGGGGTCACGACCGGGGTAGCGGTCGGCTCGGTCGGAGTGGCAGTCGGCTCTGCCGGGGTAGCGGTCGGCTCTGCCGGGGTAGCGGTCGGCTCTGCCGGAGTGGCAGTCGGCTCCACCGGAGTAGCAGTCGGCTCAACCGGGGTAGCAGTCGGCTCAACCGGAGTAGCGGTCGGCTCTACCGGGGTAGCGGTCGGCTCTACCGGCTTCGGAGCTTCCATAAAGATGGGGTACAGGTAGATACCGCCTACCAGGCTGCCAACCGGGAATGCACCAAGGCCGCTGGTGCCCAGTTCAGTAGCATCGGCGCCCAGGACAAAGTGCTCTTTGCCCCAAACGTCCCAGCCCTTGAACTCCCAGCCCTCGTTTGCGATAACGGTGGGCAGAGTGATCGGAGTCTCCTCAAACTCGGCACGGTTCAGATAAGTCAGGGCAACATTGTCGGGATCGCTCTCGAAATGGCCCTTGGTGGTGTCCATAAAAATGGTAACATCCACCACGCGCACACAGGAAGCGCTGTCTTCGCTTGCAGCTTCGTCAGCGGTGTTGTCCTGTGTAGCCTCCTCCACTACTGCGGGTGCAGCAGCTTCCTCGGTGGTCTCGGTTTCTGCATACGCCGATACAGGCAGACAAACTGCCAAGGCAACAGCCGTAACCAGCGTAAGCAGACGCGAAAACCTGCTCGTCTTTTGCATAATTTTACTCCCTTTCCAAAATTATATCCCAAACGCAAAGGTACGGATTGCTGTTGCCTTTGTGCCCAGAATTCAAATAAAAATTTTACGCCCCAGCCGGCCAGCGGGCTGGCAGCAGCGGGTCAGGATTGACGGTAACTTCATCCGCCGTCAGCGTTTCCCCGTCCCGCAGCGGGCGTGCCATAATCAGCAGGCGGGCATCCGACATTTCATAGGTACAGGTACACAATGTCAAAAGCCGTTCGTCTGCGCGGGCATAATCGCCCGTGGTATAAAACGCGCGCTTGGCCACTTCATCCAGGTATTCCTGCTCTGCCGCATCATCGGCAAAGTTCACATACTGGTTAAAGTGGAACACATCGCCATCGCTTTCGCGCGTGGTAATTGCATAAACTGCCACGATCTTGTAGTACTGGCCGCCGTTCAGGCTGTCCAGCTCAATGACCGGGTGTTCCTGGTAATATTCCGGCTTGCGGTAATTTTGCAGGCTGGAAAACCGCACCGTATCCCCCACGCCCATGTTGTGGCCGTACAGGATCAAATGGCGGCTTTGCTGGATATCGCACTCATAATCCAGGTATGGCAGGCCCAGGTCATCCCAGTTGCCATCCAGGTCGTGCTTTAAGTAGTAGCTGTTGTCCCCTTCTCTTTGCATCACCGGCAGGTCAACATCGGTATCGTCGATCTTGATCCAGCCGATCACTTCGGGGTTACGCTCCAGCAGTGCGGTAAAATCCCGCGGTTCCGGGGTAACGGCGGGCTGCACAGTGGGGGCCGCGGTAACCTGCGGCTCCGGCGTCTGCTCTGGTTCTGCAGTCTGCACCACCGGCGGGCTTTCCCTTACCATCTTGCGCTGCTGCAGCCAGCTGGGCAGCTGCAGTGCCGCCATAGCAATCAACGCCGCCGCCATACCGGAGCAAAACACCCCTGCAAGAATGCGCGACTGCTGGCTCACAGAGTTGCCTCCACAAAGTAGGCATCGCCTTTGCTTCCGTCGGTCTTGTATTCCTGATACGCAATGGTGTAGCTGGTGCTGCCTTCGGGGATTTCAGCCATCAGCCAGTCGCTGCGCTCCTGGCCTGGGGTCAGCTCATAGGCATACGGCATCATGGTATCATCCACTGCGTTCAGGCAGGTGCCGTAATCGCTGTCGCCCTCGCCCCACTGGATTTGGAAATCCTGCAGGAACATCGTGTAGGTCTGGCTGCTGGTGTTCTTGATGTTCAGGCGCATGCGCACCAGGCATTCGCCATCCGGGATATCAATACCGGGGTAGCTTTCCACCAGGCTGACATCCGTAATGGAAAAGTCAAACAGTGCCGTGCTGACCGTTTCGCCTGCCGTATTGTTATGTGCGTTTGTTTTACCGCAGGCGGTCAGCAGCAATGCCATACCCAGCACAGCTGCAAGGCCCGGCGCTGCCAAAGTCCGTCTCATGCTATGTTCTCCTACTTTTCCGTGTTGCCATTGCACAAGTATTTAACATCTGTTCAACGTTAAAAATACAGGGCAATGTACAGCTATCATATTATCACGCCGCGCTTGTTTTGTCAATCAAAAAAGCACGGTCTTCTGCAGTCTGTTTTGTCATTTTTGTTGTTGAGCTGATGTTGTGTAGGGGTAGTATAACTGCGCGGCTGCATGTTTTTTTCTCTGCGGCGGCCAGAGGGCTGGCTGTTCCACCGATTGTTTTTCTGTTTGGTGCACATGATACCTTGCTTTGTAGGGAGTTGTCTTGACCATTCCGGAGCTTTGGCACATCTGCCATAATGAGATTTGCCGCAAGGTTTGTCTGCGGTGTCGGGGACGCTGCTCCCCTACTGTGGGCAAGGTATATCACACATTTTTATTGTACGGTCGGGCCGCCTTCAGTGGGGTCGGGTGACCCCGCCCTACCATACAAAAAAACTGCACAGCGTTTGGGCTGTGCAGCTTCATGAAGATTATCGTTTTGTCAGCAGGAGCTTATTCCGTACCTGAACTATCCTGCGTATCCCCACCGGTATCCCCGGTATCAGCTTCAGGTTCGCTCTGGGCATCGGTCTGGTCGTCTGCCGTGCTGTCCGGTTCAGCGGTGCCGTCTGCGGCACCGTCCGCAGCATTGCCGGTATCGGCCATGCTGGAATCCAGGTTGTTCTGCACCAACTCCTGCGGGTCGCCGGAATCGGTGGTCGGGGCTGCGGTCGAAGCAGACACTTCGGGCTGCATATCGCTTTCCTGCAATGCACTCAGATACCACTTACGGCCCTCGCCGCGGGTGAACACATAGTCCATATACTTGGTCGGCTCCGTGGGGGCGGTCAGGTTGATCTCGCCGCTGGAGCTATTGTTGATGGTGGGAATATAGCCAACCGTCACATAGGTCTTGCCGCTCTGGGTGGAAATCTTTTCCACTTCCGGGGTATACATAGCCACCATGCTGGTAACAGGAACCAGATAGCCCTGCTTTTCCTCATCATAGGTATAATTGAACTCTTCGGTCTGGAAAGAGCCATCGGTGATCTTGTAATCCGGGCCAAGCAGGTTGGTCAGGTAGGTGTCAACTTCCAGTTTGGGCAGAATGATGGAGCCGGTTTCGCTGTCGCGCTCATAGTCGCTCAGGCCGTTATCCCGCTTTTGGATCTGGTACACGGCGCCCCAGATGGCAGCCTGTAAAAACTCCGACTGATCCACCTTGCTCACATCGTCAAACGGCATAGTGTCAAACATGACAAGACCGTACAGACGGTCGGCATAGCTCTGGCGGCGTTCGGTATCATCCAACGCGCTGCGCAGCACGCCAACCACCCAGCTCAATACAGTAAACAGACCAATGATAATCAATACGATTGCCACTGCACCCACGATCTGGCGTGAAAAGCGGCGGTTATTGCGCAGTTGTTCTTCTCTGGAAATTGCCATTCAAAAAAACCTCAAGATCATTAAAAATTCAGAATAATGGATAATCGTAAAAACACGCATGTACGCGCATCATACTGTTCGAGTTTTTGTTTATAGTGCAGAATTAGTATACCACAAACGCCGCCGCTTTGCAAAGCGGCGGCGGGGTGTTTTGCAGAATTTAACAAATGTGCGGCAGCATTACTTGTTTTTGTACATCTGCTCGTAATACTTCTGGTAGTTGCCGCTGGTCACGTGGTCCATCCACTCTTCGTGGGCCAGGTACCAGTCAATGGTCAGCACAATGCCCTTCTCGAACGGGGTTTCGGGGTACCAGCCCAGATCGTTCTTGATCTTGGTGGGGTCAATGCCGTAACGGCGGTCATGGCCCAGGCGGTCCGCCACGTGCTTGATCAGCTCTTCGCTGATGCCCTCATCCTTCAGGCGGTCATGCAGCTGCTCGATGACAGTCTTGACGATGAAGATGTTGGGGCGCTCGTTATGGCCGCCGACATTGTAAACTTCGCCGTCCTTGCCGCCGTTGGCAACCATATCAATGGCTTTGCAGTGGTCCATGACATACAGCCAGTCACGGATCTGCATACCATCGCCGTAAACCGGCAGGGTCTTGTGGTGCTTGGCGTTGTTGATGAGCAGCGGAATCAGCTTTTCGGGGAACTGATACGGACCATAGTTGTTGGAGCAGCGAGTGATGTTGATGGGCATGCCATAGGTATCATGGAATGCTTTCACGAACATATCGGCACTTGCCTTGGAAGCGGAGTACGGGCTGTGCGGGCACAGCGGGGTCGTTTCCATAAAGTAGCCCTCGGCACCCAAAGCACCGTACACTTCATCGGTGGAAACCTGCAGGTACTTTTTGCCTTCCTTCCAGGTCTTGGCATCGGCATCGTACCAGGCATCCTTGCAGCACTGCAGCAGATTGACGGTGCCCAGAACATTGGACTCAACAAAAATTTCCGGGTTGCGGATGCTGCGGTCAACGTGGCTTTCGGCAGCAAAGTTGATGACGTAATCCGGGTCATATTTGGCGATCAGGTCGGTGACAAGGGCCTTATCGCAGATATCACCCTTGACGAAGATATGGCGGGCATCGTCCTTGATATCTTCCAGATTTTCCAGGTTGCCGGCATAGGTCAGCTTATCCAGGTTGACCAGGCGGATATCCTGGTATTTTTCCAGCATATAGTGGACAAAGTTGGAGCCAATAAAACCGGCACAGCCGGTAACAAGATAAGTTTTCATTTATTTACCATCCCAATTATTGAAAAAGTCCTGAATTGCATCTTTCCAGTCGCGCATGTCATCGCCGACACTGCACCGCAGGGCGCGGTTTTCCAGTGCGCTCCATGCCGGGCGGTCTGCGGATTTGGGGTTCATCTCTTTGTACTGTGCGCTGGTAACGGGCTTTACGGTGCACGGCAGGCCGGACAGGCGGATGATCTCGGATGCGAAATCATACCAGCTGCAAATGCCGCTGCCGGTGCAGTGGTAAATGCCGTAATCATGGCTGACTGCCAGCTTTAAGATATGGTAGGCCAGATCCACCGCATTGGTGGGGTTGCCCAGCTGGTCGTTGACAACATTCAGGGTGTCATGCGTTTTGGCCAGGTTGACCATAGTTTTGACAAAGTTTTTGCCGTAATAGCTGTACAGCCAAGCCGTGCGCACAATAAAGTGGCGGCGGCAGAACTGCTGCACATAGGTTTCGCCCAGCAGCTTGGTCTGGCCGTAGGCCGAAATGGGGGCGGGCAGGGCACTTTCATCCAATGCCACACCGCCGTTGGCTGTACCGGAGAATACATAGTCGGTAGAAATATGGATCAGGCGGGCATTGATCTTTTCGCATGCCAATGCCAGGTTGCGCGGGCCAAGGGCGTTGACGCGGTAAGCGGCATCGCGGTTGGTTTCGCAGCCATCCACGTTGGTAAAAGCAGCGCAGTTGATGACGGTATCCGGCTGGGTGCGGCGGATATAGGTCACAGTGGCTTCGCGGTCGGTAATATCCAGCTCATCCACATCAACGGCGATCACCGTTGCTTTGCGCAGGCGCTCCGGCAGCAGACCCAGGGCGCATTCTTCATCGGCCAGCTGTTTTTGCAGCTCGGTTCCAAGCTGTCCATGGCAGCCGGTAATCAGAATTTTCATCTTGTGCCTCTTTCTTTATACCGCATCAATATTTCAGGCGGTCATCGGCAACATTGCGCAGATGCTGGCCATAGGGGCTTTTGCCATAGCGCTCGGCGCTTTCCAACAGTTTGCCGCGGTTGATCCAGCCGTATTTATAGGCAATCTCTTCCGGGGCGGAGATCTTGATGCCCTGGCGCTGTTCGATCATGCGCACAAAGTCGGCGGCTTCCACCAGGCTGTCCATCGTGCCGGTATCCAGCCAGGCATAACCGCGGCCCAGCAGCTGCACATCCAGCTTGCCTTCCTGCAGGTACATCTCATTCAGGGTGGTAATTTCCAGTTCGCCGCGGGCGCTGGGCTTTACCTGTTTTGCCTTTTCGCACACATCTTTGCTGTAAAAATACAGGCCGGTAACCGCATAGTTGCTCTTGGGCTGTGCGGGCTTTTCTTCAATGGAAGTTGCCTGGCCGTTTTCGTCAAATGCCACCACACCGAAGCGTTCGGGATCGGTGACATAGTAGCCGAACACAGTGCTGCGGCCGGCTTCGGCGTTGGCGGCAGCGGACTTGAGCCGCTTGGAGAAGCCTGCGCCGTAGAAAATATTATCGCCCAGCACCATAGCGCAGGGCTCACCGTTAATAAACTCTTCACCCAGGATAAAGGCCTGTGCCAGACCGTCCGGGGAGGGCTGCACTTTATACTGCAGGTGCAGGCCGTACTGGCTGCCATCCCCCAGCAGCGCTTCAAAACGCGGCGTATCGGTTGGGGTGGAAATGATCAGGATATCCTGGATGCCTGCCAGCATCAGGGTAGACAGCGGGTAATAGATCATGGGCTTATCATACACAGGCAGAAGCTGCTTGGATGTGACCATGGTCAGCGGGTACAGGCGGGTACCAGCACCGCCGGCGAGGATGATACCTTTCATGATGACGCTCCTTTTCAGTGACCGCAGTTGCGGCGAACTATAGGCAGCGCCTATACCGCGCCGCCTGATTTGCCGTGCGTCACCGCCCATCCCACAGGGGCATAAATCCGCACAATTATTTTTTATTATATCGTATTCTATGCCCCTTGGCAAGAGGGAAAATTGAGGGAGCAGAGCCAACAAGATTTGCGAGGGAAAACGTAAAACACATTTGCCACAAGGTTCCGGAACGGTCAAGACCGTTCCCTGCAAAACATTTTATAACGTGCAGCAAACATTATAAGCATTCGTAGGACGCTGCGCCCGCAGGCGCGTTTCGGAGGCCCGCTTGACGGGCAATGCCCGTCAGTTTGCAAAGCAAACCCGCTCGTGCAGTTGCAAAACCCACTGGGTTTTGCATTGCTCGCCATCACATTTTCGTAAAGGCAACACCGCACAATTCCCGCCTGACGGCTTAAGCACCGCTCCGGCGGCTGCGGCACGGCATCTGCGTTGCCAAAATGCTCGATAATACACAAAGTATTATCTGCGCTTTTGGCTTAGCATCTGCCACACCTCGCTCGCCGTATCGGCACTTAGAATTATGCGGTATTGCCTAAACTCAAATGTGACCTTCTGGCTCGCAACCCTGCAACCGGGGCAGCGCCCCGGCTCTTAGGCCGGAGATGAATGACCTCATCCCGCCGTGGCTTTGCTCTATTACGCATTTACATTCCCGCAACAAGCCGAGCCCCATTTGTAAGGGTTAAACATATGGCAGCATCCACGGGATAAATCAATGCTTATACAAAAATGCCACACCCATACCAGGTGCGGCATCTGTTTTATTCGCTTTGGTTATTTCGCGTACTCGGTGGCGCGGCTTTCGCGGATCACGCTGACCTTGATCTGGCCGGGGTAATCCAGCTCGTCCTCGATCTTTTTGGCAACCTGGCGGGCCAGCAGGATGACCTGATCATCGCCAACCTTGTCGGGCTGGACCAGGATGCGAACCTCGCGGCCTGCCTGCACGGCGTAAGAGCTTTCAACGCCCTCAAAGCCGTTGCACAGGGCTTCCAGCGTTTCCAGACGCTTGATATAGCTTTCCATGTTTTCACGGCGGGCACCGGGGCGGGCTGCGCTGATGGCATCCGCTGCCATAATAATGAAGGCAAGCACCGTCTTGGGCTCCACATCGCCGTGGTGGGCTTCGATTGCATGAATAATCTGCGGGTTCTCGCGGTACTTCTTGCAGATATCCACACCGATCTGCACATGGCTGCCCTCGATCTCATGGTCAAGGGCCTTGCCGATATCATGCAGCAAGCCTGCGCGGCGTGCCAGCTGAACGTTCACGCCAAGCTCGCCAGCCATCAGGCCGGCCAGCCATGCCACTTCCAGAGAATGGCTCAGCACATTCTGGCCATAGCTGGTGCGATACTTCAGGCGGCCGATCAGCTTGACCAAATCGGGATGCAGGCTGTGGATACCAAGGTCCATCACAGCCTTTTCGCCCTCGCGCTTCATCTGAATTTCCAGTTCGCGGCGGCACTTATCCACGGTCTCCTCAATGCGGGCCGGGTGGATACGGCCATCAGCGATCAGGCGCTCCAGGGCCATGCGGGCCACTTCACGGCGGGTCTGGTCAAAGCTGGAAAGGGTGATGGCTTCCGGCGTATCGTCAATAATGAGGTCACAGCCAGTGGCAGTTTCCAGAGCGCGGATGTTGCGGCCCTCACGGCCAATGATGCGGCCCTTCATCTCGTCAGAGGGCAGCGGCACCACGCTGACGGTGGCTTCACTGGTGGCATCGGCTGCGCAGCGGGCAATGGCCTGGCCGACCAGCTCACGGGCGATGGCATCACATTCGTCCTTCATGTTAGCCTGGTAGGCGCTGATCTTCATGGCCTTTTCGTGGGTCAGCTCATCGTCGATGTTCTTCAGCAGCACGGCGCGGGCATCTTCCTGGGTCATGGCAGCGATGGTTTCCAGCTTTTCGGTCTGGCGCAGCTTGAGCTGTTCCAGCTCATCCAGGCGGGCTTCCACCAGTTCGCCGCGCTTTTTCAGGTCCTCTTCCTTGCGCTCCATGGCGGCGGTACGCTTGTCCAGCGCTTCCTCCTTTTGGTCCATGCGGCGTTCCTGGCGGCTGATCTCCGCGCGGCGGTCCTTGATTTCCTTGTCGGCGTCAGCTTTCAGCTTGAACGCCTCGTCTTTGGCCTCGATGATGGTTTCCTTGCGCTTCTGCTCGGCAGCCTTGATGGCATCATTCACGATGCGTTTGGCTTCCTCTTCGGCAGAGCCGATCTTGGCTTCGGCGGTACGCTTCCGGTTTTCCCCGCCAAAATAATAACCAAGCGCCCCGCACACGGCAGCGGCAACGACAACCAGCACCCACATCAAAATTGGGGGCATGGCAGTTTCACTCCTTACAAAACTCAAATCAAATGCAGGAGGGCGCAGCACAAGCGGAACGCTTTTATTTCTGGCATACCTGAAAAGCCCGGGCAGCCCGCGCCTGTTTTATCTGGCAGCTACCATGGGTTCACTGCCAGCATCTTACAGCGCAAGGGGCTGACCTTTGCGGTTCAAATACTGCCTGCGATATTCTATACAAAATGGGGCGATAATCCAAAGCATACCCAAAAGCGGATACACCTCAAGTCCCATATACACAAATAAAACGAAAAAACGCCAAATTTGCGGCGGTAAAACAAATATCTGAAAAGCGGCGTTCCCGATGGGCGACACCCTTAAGTCCTATTTAATATTGTAGCTACATTGCAGGAAATTGTCAAGGAATTGTTACAACACCGTGAACGTTCCCACCTGGCACAAAAATTGGCAGAAATGCACCTGCGGGGCCGCCTGCCAGCTTCAAAGCAGGGGCCCTGTCTGTATATTCTTATGATGAATTGGGAGTAGCCGATGGCAAAGCGGGCCGGGAGCCCCTGTGAACTGCACCCCATTTGTTAGACAGTATGATATACTGGATAACAAGTGGGGT
>OKSD01003925.1_pt1 | contig 10709 bp, 10 predicted proteins | sample 1601221 | NCBI WGS metagenome assembly OKSD01 (sample SAMEA3541550, study PRJEB24748) | human gut metagenome | biome: human gut; feature: human-associated habitat; material: faeces | place: China | collected 2012
CCGATCCATGATCCCGCCGTGTCCCGGAATTATCTTTCCGTAATCTTTAATATCGTGATTTCGTTTGATTGCAGACGCCGAAAGATCTCCTACCTGGGAAATGACTGCACCGGCAGCACTGATCAGCGCAACCACCCAGATCATCGCATCGCTTCCGGTCTCCGGAATAAGAAACAGCCATGCGAATAATGCTCCCACCAGGGCAGAACCGACTACGCCTCCAATTGCACCCTCCATCGATACGAAAGACGCAACCGAAAGTTCGTTGACGGAAATGATGGTCGGCACCCTCTATCGATTTCTTCGGGCTGAGCACAGGTGCCAGCTTATGTTTTCCAATTGCCATACCGGTCAAATAGGCACAGGTATCACAGATCCAGGAGCTGATAAAAATGAGCCACACCAGATATTTTCCCCAGCTCAGTTCCCGGGTCAGATAGATAAACGGAAACAGCATCCCCGGGTAAAATGCACAGAAAAAAACAGTCATCACCTGGTCTGCATGGTATTTTGGAAAATGGAACACATAGACGAACATCACTGCCAGAAACATCAGGACAATTGCCCCGATTCCCCAGAGAAAGTTTTTGGAAAGCATCATCGCTGCGCCATACAGCACAATTCCGCAGCCTCCCATGATTTCCAGCAGCGTAAATTTGCCATCTTTTTCCACATGGCACGCCTTAATCAGCTCGCAGTAAGCCGTCAGGGAAAGCAGCAGACACACCGCTCCCAGAACAGGACCTCCACTGATCAGAAAAATCAGCGCCAGCACAACCAGCACAACGCCGGTGGCGCGGTTCAGGGTGGCGGGGCTGGCCTTGTTGGCGAAGCGTGCGGCAATGCGCGCCCACAACAGCGTGGACCCCACACAGAACACCAGGCACCACAGGTTCGGCATACCGCCGATGGCAAAGTGGCTGACGGCACCGGTAAAGGCTGTAAAGGTCATAATGAATACGCTGGTACCCACAGCGGTTTTCAGCTCATACCCCAGCACACTGGTCAGGATCAACAGCATCATCATGCCGCCGCCTGCACCGATAAACCCGCAGATAAAGCCGATCATCACACCACAGATCACCGACTGTACAAACCGCTTTTTGGGGTCTACCGCTTCCATTGCGTTCTTGGTGGTCATAACCGGCTTTACAATAAACTTAACGCCGAGCAGGAATGTCATAAATACCGAGAAACTGCCCATCGTGCTGTTGGGCACCTGGCTGGCGATCCAGCTGCCCACCATGGTAAAGCACAAAACCGATACCATCATCACAACGCCGTTGCGGATGTCCAGATTTTTGTTTTTGCCATAGGTATAAGCGCTGACCGCGCTGGCCAACACATCGCTGGCCAGTGCAATGCCCACAGCCTCGTAAGCGGGCATATCCAAAAAGGTAATGAGCATCGGGCTGATGACCGCCGCCGCGCTCATGCCGGCAAAGCCGGTGCCAAGGCCCGCGCCGATGCCGGCAATAAAGCACACGATAAATTTAATCAACATTGTCATTGTTTTTATCCTCCAGATACTTTTCCACGTTTTTGCGGATGCGCTCCATGCTGCGCTGCATATGCTCCAGCTCTTCGGGGGTAAATCCATCCAACAGCGCCGCGCCAAACCGTTCCTGTGCGCTGCGCCCGGCCGCTATCATCGGCTGCGCGGGGTCACACAGGCGCAGGTGGGCGGTTTTGCGATTTTCCAACTGGTATTCCCGCCGCAGGCAGCCGCGGGCTTCCAGATTTTTGATTGCCGCCGATACCTGAGATTTTGCTAAAAAACGAACCTCCACAATATCGGTTGCCGTATCATAGCGGGTGTTGTTCGCTAAAAACAGCAAAATATCCAGCTCAATGCGCGTTAAGCCATATTTAGCGCACACCGGGCTGACAAATTCAGAATATAATGTTTTTACCGCGTTCTGTTGCTCCAGCGGGTTGACCAGCTGCATTTCGCATTCTCCTTTCTGTATTTTGTTCATTTTTGAACTATTTTATCACAGCTTTCTCTTTTGTCAAGAGGGGCACCAGCTGCCAGTTTTTTACACTTGTCACTTTAGCCGCTATTTTTGTTCATTGCTCGCTTCTTTGTTATTTCGTTATGGTCATGGGCTTTACTTTCCCTGTCAACGCCCTCTGCCTGAAAGCGCACAGCTTTTGGCCCACTGTTCTTTTGCACGCCAGTCACAATGTATTCGTGCGCTCCATCTTTAATGCCGCTGCTGTGAACGGCCCTTATACACAATACTATCAATTATTTTTACTTTTTGTCTTACCTATTAAAATAAGAATGTCATAAATGATTAACCTATGATGGAATCTTTCCTTCACGGTGAAAAAAGCTGCCTGTCATTTTTATGTCCATAAGTAGCTTTCATGTGTATTCAGATTGCTGAAAATGCGTAATACATTAGTAAAACATCACAAAAATCGAACGCAAATTTTGTAGTGGGTTACGCGCTTAACCTTTGTAATTTTCACATTTATCATGTACCATATAATCATAATGCCACAGAAGAAGGAATGGAAATGATACAGAACAGGATTAGAATCGTAGATGTTGCAGATACGTTAGGTCTTAGTAGCATGGCAAGTAAGGAAAGCAATCCTTCCCTCACAACGATTCATCAGGAAGCAAACTTAAGGGCGAAAACGGCAATTGAATGTCTGGAGGCAATGCGCGATGGAACAGAATATAAGCCACACATCGTGTTGCCGGTTGATTTAATAAAAAGGGAAAGTACGAGGAAATTATAATGTCAAAGTTTTTGAAATCGTTGTGTAAAATAGCAATTCCTGTCACATTGCAAAGTATGCTGCAGTCATCATTTTCAATTGTTGACCAGATCATGATCGGGCAGTTAGGTGAAACAAATATATCGGCAGTTGGATTATGCGGTAATTTTTCACTGATTTTTTCAGTGATGATTGGTGCAGTAAGCACGGTTGCCGGGATATTAATTGCTCAGTTTATTGGTGCGGAAGAAAGCAAAGAGGCATGGTGCAGTTTTGATGTGAGCCTCATCTGCGGAATTATAATGTCAGTATTGTTCCTGCTTGCAGCTGGAGTTTTTCCGTCGCAGATTCTTGGACTGTATACGAAAGATATGAGTATTGTAAATACTGGTACGGTTTATTTTAGAATCGTAGCGCTTTCTTATATTCCAATGGCTGTCAGCAATATTTTATCCTCATGGCTGCGCTGTAAGGAATATGCCACGATACCATTTCTGGCAAGCTTTGGAGCAGTTATTGTAAACACAGGACTGAACTATCTGCTGATATTTGGAAAATTTGGATTTCCCTGTATGGCAATAAAGGGAGCTGCGATTGCCACACTTATTTCGCAGTTGTTTAATCTTGTATTTATTGTTATCGGATTTGTCTTATGTATCAAAAAAGATGGAGATAAACCGGTATTGTCTCTACATTTTAAAAAAATCACAATCAGGGATTATCTGATAATGATTATGCCGATTCTGATCAGTAAGTTTTTATGGAGTCTCGGGCAAAATGTAGAGTCTGCTGTTTATGGACATCTTGGCACATCAAACCTTGCAGCCTATACCCTTACCGGTCCGATACAAGCGCTTATCGTAGGGGCACTCAGTGGATTGTCTGCGGCTGCCGGTGTGATGATCGGCAAAAGGCTTGGTAGGAAAGAATATAATGAGGCTTACGCAGAATCAAAGAAGATTATGTATGCAGGCTTATTTGGTGGAGTAGCAGTATCAGCTTTGCTCATTCTTTTAGCTGGAGCATATACCGGATTATATCGTGTTGATGACAGCGTAAAAGAGCTTGGAAAGACGCTGCTCATCGTATTTGCCCTGTATGCTCCGGTCAAGGTGGAAAATATGATCCTTGGCGGAGGCATTATAAGAAGTGGCGGCAACACAAAAACTATTATGATTATTGATATTATTGGCACATGGTGTATCGGAATTCCACTGTGTCTGCTTGCAGCATATGTATTCAAGTGGGGAATTGTTGGTGTGTATACATTGCTTACCACGGAGGAATTGTTCAGGCTTGCTGTATCGTTAATTATCTTTAAAAGGCGTAACTGGATCGTTAGTTTATGCTGATTTACTTCTTGCAGGACTTTTACGACGAGATTGCCGACCAGATCTTCTAACTCCGGGAACAGCGAGAAAAATGTACGGTCAATACTGCTGCCAGAGACGCACAGATTGCCCGCATCAACGAGCTGCAGGACTTTCATCAAACAGCCCCCTGCTCGCTTAGAGGCCTTCGGCGAGGCCCTGGTGAAACGATGGCTTGAGCGGATCATTGTCTGGGAGGACCACTTCACTGTGGAGCTTAAATCCGGGCTGAACATGGATATTGAAGGATAATCCCATAGATGCACGAAACCCTCTCGACCATGATGGCCGGGAGGGTATTTTCTATATCCACAAACTAAAACTTCATTGTTTCGCTTTGTGGCATTTTTACACATTGCTGAATCACACCTGTAACATACGTAATGGAATCGGCGCAGTCATTCTTGAGCCATTCCGAGATAATTGCCATCAATCCCCGAATATAAAAGGCCATGATATAAGGTCGATCCTGCGGTAGTACACCATAGCGGTCGAGGATTGGCGTAAACACATGACGGAACATCATATCATAGCTTTTATCCATCCCCAACACCGCTTCATTTTCTGTTGCTGTGCGGAACAGTCGCTTGTTGTTCTTAATATAGCTGAGGTAAGGTGTTAAATACTCCGGTGTAATTAGATATAATTCATCTCTCGGGCAATTCCGCAGCTTTGCAGAAAAGGCATCTGAATCTTTCTCCATGCAAGCAAGAAATTGCTCGTTCATACGACTGACGCTCTCCGAGAGCAGGTCTGACATCGTTTCATAGTGCAGATAGAAGGTGGAACGATTGACCCCTGCTACTTCGCAGATTTCTTTGACTGTAATATACTCAAAATTCTTTTTTGCCAGAAGTGTCAGAAAGGCTTCGTCCATTCTGGCTGCGGTAGCAAAATATCTGCTTTCCGATCTATTCAATCGTTCTCACCTTCTTTCGCGTTGTTGTTTACATCTCGCTGATTTCTTTTGCCAGTTCCATGATTTCAAAAGCGTATTTCTGCTTGCCCTGTGCCAGCAATTTTTTGTAGATGGGGTAATTAACGCCCATGCCCAGTAGCCCGATAATGCCGACAATCACGCCGAGGACAAACATAGTGGTGCTACCGCTGCCGATGACCTTCATGGAAAGGCACATTCCAACACCGGCTACCAGCGCAGTGATAATGCCGAAGGTATAGGTAAAAACGGTTGCGGGAAGCTTGGCTTTTGCATCCAGCTTGCGAAGAGCGACCACCTTGGAGGTGTCCTTGGGTGCATATTCGTTTGCGAGTTGTTCTGCATAGATTTTATCTGTATTCATGGCTTGTTGCCTCCTTCATTTGATGGTTCTATGATACCAGCAAAGAACGAGCAACGGAACAACACTGACGGCAGTTTGTGTTGAGTTCAAGAATTGTGCAAGTTCCGACTTACCGAATTCTTCCTTCACATCTATTCCACTGCCTGCAAACACCCAAAATGGTCAAGTTGCCGGATTGGTTGTCATCCTTTTTCATTTTCCAAAAATCATCCCAAAATGCCTGACATCTAATCCACTGTCTCAAATCGTGACATCTAATCCGAGGTTACAACCTGACACACATTTTGCAGTGGATATGTTTCCATATAAGAAAACCGAGCTTTTTCAGAAGTCTGGCTTCAGATCCAAACCTCCGAAAAAGCCCGGAAATACGCCGCTTTCTGGCACTTATTTATCTTTTCTTGACATCAAGACTACCGTCTCCACGTGCTTTGTCCTTGGGAACAAATCCACGGGCTGAACCTTTTCCAGCGTATACCCCTGTTCACACAGGAACTTAGCATCGCGGGCGGCGGTGGAGGGGTTGCAGCTGACCATGACGAGGGTGCGTGGGGCCATCTGGACAATGGCAGTCAGGGTGGCGTTATCGCAGCCTTTGCGCGGCGGGTCCACCACGATCACATCGGGGTGGGCACCCTCGCTGGCAAGGCGGGTCGCGGCTTCGCCGGCGTCCATGCAGTAAAAATCGGCTTCCTCCGGGGGCAGGCCAAGATGCGCAGCAACGGTTTTGGCACCTTCCACTGCCTGCGGCACAACCTCAACGCCGACCAGGCGGCGGCAGTGCGGCTTCATCGAAAGGCCAATGGTGCCCATACCACAGTAAAGGTCCAGCAAAAAGTCATCCGGCTGCAGCCGGGCAAACTCTTTCGCCTTGGCGTACAGCAGCTCGGCAGCGGGGGTGTTGACCTGATAAAACTCGTGCACACCCATCTGGATGGGCACTCCGGCCAAAGTATCCTCAATCACGCCGGGGCCAAGCACGGTGCGGGTATCCCGCCCTAAAATCACGTTGGTGCGGGCGGTATTGCGGTTGATCAGCACGGTGGTCAGCTGGAACTCCTGCTGCAAGGTGCGGCAGATCTCGGCTTCGTTGGGCAGGCCGTTGCCGTTTACCACAAAGCACAGCAGGCGCTGACCGCTGTGCCAGCCCTGGCGCATATACAAATGGCGCACGCGGCCCTTGCCGGTTTCCTCGTCATAGGGGGCAATGCCGTTGGCTTCCAGTAACGCACAAGCCCGGCGGGCCAGGGCGTTCATCCACTCCGGCTGCAATTTGCAATCGGGGCAGGGGACGATACGGTGGGTACGCCCGGCGTAAAAACCGGTCACGACATGGCCATCGGCATCCAGCCCAACGGGCAGCTGGACCTTATTGCGGTAGTGTGCGGTGTGGTCCGTCAGGGCGAGAACGGGCGAAAACTCAAAGCTGCTTACATCAAAGCCGCCAAGGCGGGCAAAAGCATCCCGCACAAAGCCGGTTTTCGCCTCGCATTCCGTAGCATAGCTCAAATGGCGCAGGCCACAGCCGCCGCAGGGAGTGCACACGGCACAATCCGGCGCAACGCGGCCGGGGCCGGGGGCTAAAATCGCGTCAATGCGGCCGAAAGCATAGCTTTTCAATGCCTTTACAATGCGGCAGCGGATCACATCCCCCGGTGCCGCGCCGGGCACAAAAACGGCCTGCCCTTCCGCATGGGCAACGCCGCTGCCATCGCTGGAAAGGTTTTCGATCGTGGTTTCAAAAATCTGATTTTTCTTCAAAGACATGGTTTGCTCCGTTTGCTCTAATGTTATGGCAAATATATCAGTCTGCCGGTAAAAACTGAGCGGCAGCACCAAAAAGCAAGGTGCTGCCGTATGGTGGGACATTGTGTGAAAATGGCTTATACCAGCCCCAGCTGCGGGTCTTTTTCCAGCGCGGCAAGGTACTTGCTGGGGGGAACGCCTTTGACCTTTTTGAACACGCGGGAAAAATAGAACTGGTCAAAAAAGCCGACGGAGACCGCGATTTCGGCGATGGAAAGCCCGGTGTTTTTCAGCAGGGAACATGCTTCGCTGATGCGGTAGCCCGTTAAATAGTCAATCGGGCTTTGGCCTACATTGGACATGAACACGCGGTACAGATGGCTGCGGCTGACCCCAACCGCCTTGGCGATGTCATCTACCGAAATATCATGGGAATAATTGAACTGAATATACTTGATAGCGGCCAGCACATACTGGCTGCTGGAAGACGGCGTGTTGGGCATGGCTTCGCGCGCTTCCTTCATCAGCTGGGCCATGAACAGGTACAGGTAGCCGGTCATCAGGGCTTCGCACTGCGGTTCCGGGCCGCGGGCCAGGTAGATATTATAAATGGTTTCACGGGTACTTTGGGGGTCTTTGCAGTGGTGCACGGGCTGCACATCGCTGAACGGGGTCTGCTGCACCAGCTTGTTGGCACAGGCACCGTTAAAGCCGACCCAGTAATATTCCCACGGGTCGGTTTCATCTGCCGCATAGGTGATGAGCTGGTTGGGTTTGGCGAGGAAGAGATCACCCTCCTGCAAATTATAGGCAGCGCCGTTGACCTGATACACACCTTTGCCCGCAACAACAAGATGGATCAGGTAATGGTCACGCACACCGGGGCCCCAGGTGTGGCCCGGCTGGCAGTATTCGTGGCCACAATTAAAAATGGAAAGCTCTACATTATCGGTATAGTTCTGCTTATAAGATTGCTTTGCGATGGTCGGCATACCAAATCCCTCACTCTTGCAAAATCTGGTTGTGGTTCGCCATTCTGCTCCCAAAACAGGGCCCACCGCAGCAGGCCGGAACAGGATGGAGCATATTTTTTACCATTATATCAGAAGATTCATCAAAAGTCCATAATCGCGTTGAAAAAAGATGTTTACATCCTGCTAAAATTTGTTATACTGAGTACAAGAAGCCGTGATACTGGCCTAAAATGCGCTGCATAGCTAAAAAGAACGCGCGGTTTTTGTGCATATTTTACAAGGGACAGCCAAACGAAGAAAGGTGTATGAACGATGGCAACGAGTGCGGAACTGAAACAAAATATCTTGAACGGCGGTTACGACCAGGCTTTTGCCAAGCTGTATGGGGCAGACACTGCTACTGTGGCAGCCCAGCGTGTCCGTTATGTGGATATGATCGACCATTTTGAAGAAAACTTTGGCACGGGCCGCACAGTGTGTTTGTACTCGGCACCCGGCCGCACCGAGATTGGCGGCAACCATACCGACCATAACAACGGCGTGGTGATTGCAGCTGCCGTAAACCTGGATATCATTGCTGTGGTTGCCAAGAATGACGAGAACGTTGTACGCGTGATTTCCCACGGCTTTGGTAAGATCGACGATGTGAATCTGCGCGACCTGACCCCGCAGCCCGTTGAAGCAGAGCACAGCGCCAGCCTGATCCGCGGCGTGGCTGCCGGCATTGTGAAAGACGGCGGCAAGGTGGGCGGCTTTGACTGCTACACCACCTCTGACGTTCTGGGCGGTTCCGGTTTGTCCAGCTCGGCTGCCTTTGAGGTGTGCATGGGTGCTATCTTCCGCGGCGAGTACAACGATAATGACATGAAGCGTTTCGACCAGGTCAAAAACGCCATGATCAGCCAGTATGCTGAGAATGTTTTCTTTGGCAAGCCCTGCGGCCTGATGGACCAGACCGCCTGCGCCGTGGGAAAGGTCATCACCATCGACTTTAAGGAAGTGGGCCATCCGGTCGTGCGCGAAGTTCCGTTTGATCTGGCAGCCAAGGGCTTTGCACTCTGCATCAGCGATACCAAGGGCAGCCACGCTGACCTGACCGATGACTATGCCGCTGTGCGCCGCGAGATGGAGAGCGTTGCCGAATTCTTTGGCAAAAAGGTTCTGCGCGATGTGGACGAGGAAACCTTCCTGAAAGCCATCCCCGAAGTGCGCAAAGTGACCGGCGACCGCGCCGTGGTGCGTGCCATCCATTTTTATAATGACAGCCGCCGCGCCGGGGAAATCTATGAAGCCATCAAGGCAGATGATTTTGACCGCTTCCTGCAGCTGATCATTGAGGGCGGCCATTCCAGCTTTGAGTTCAACCAGAACGCCTACAGCATCAAGAACCCGCAGGAGCAGGGCGTGCCTTTGGCATTGGCCATCAGCCAGAAGGTGCTGAACGGCCGTGGCGCATGGCGTTTGCAGGGCGGCGGCTTTGCCGGTACCATCCAGGCATTTGTTCCGCTGGCATTGCTGGAAACCTACAAGAACGCCATTGACGCTGTGTTTGGCGCGGGCAGCTGCCATGTGCTGAGCGTGCGCAATTACGGCGCTGTGATGGTTACGCCGGATATGTAAAACATTCGGAAAATACATAAAACAAAGGGATCGGCAGAAAATGCCGGTCCCTTTTCTGATAGCAGGCAGAATACAAAACGTGCAAACTTGCTTATTCGGCGTTTTTGCTGTACAGGATCGCCAGCCCCTTGAACAACAGGTCAGAATCATAAATCACCTTGCGGGTGCAGCAGGGCATGATGCAGGGGGCCAGGCCGCCGGTGGCAACCACGGTCAGCGGCTCGCCAAGTTCGGCTTCCACGCGGGCAGCCAGGCCGTCCAGCATGGCTGCGGTGCCAAACATCACGCCGTTGTTCAGGCATTCCACCGTGTTGCGGCCAATCAGGTGATCCGGCGTTTCGGGCGAGATAGGCGGCAGCTGCGCTGTGCCGCTGCTGATGGCCCGCAGGCTGGTCTGCACGCCGGGCAGGATAAAACCACCCAGGAACGCCCGCTTGGAAGAAATGACATTATAGGTGGTGGCCGTGCCAAGGTCCACCGTCATGCAGGGCAGGGGATAGTGGGCGGCTGCGGCGGTGGCATCGGCAATGCGGTCCCGCCCCACGCGGTCCGGAGCGTCCACCGCAAAGGTCAGCCCGGTGTTCAGTGCAGGGCTGACCAGCATGGCTTTGCGCCCGGTCAGCCGGGTGCAGGCATCGGCCAGAACTTTGGTCAGGTCGGGCACCACGCTGCACACGATAACGCCCTCACAGGCTTCAGGGGTAACGCCAAGGCGGCCCAGCAGAAATTTCAGCTCGGCGGTGTATTCATCCCCGGTGCAGCGCGGGCGGGTGACCATGCGCGCGGTGAACAGCACCTTCATGCCATCCAGCCCGCCAATGCAGATGTTGCTGTTACCGATATCAACTGCAAGAATCATAGGGTAAAACCTCGTATCCTTGGCAACCCGGCAATGTTTCCCGTTCGATAGGCTTAGGGCAACACCGCACAATTCCCGCCTGACGGCTTAAGCACCGCTCCGGCGG
>OKSD01003929.1_pt1 | contig 10699 bp, 7 predicted proteins | sample 1601221 | NCBI WGS metagenome assembly OKSD01 (sample SAMEA3541550, study PRJEB24748) | human gut metagenome | biome: human gut; feature: human-associated habitat; material: faeces | place: China | collected 2012
ACGATTATCGGATCGCCTATTACATAGGAACCGCAATTGGACTGCTGGGCACATTACGAGCGGGAAAAATCGAATAGTAAAAAGTCGCACCTGCCGCCCTCCGTGGCGGCTTTCTTTTTCCCCGCTTTTTGGTCGTGGCTGAAATGCGCTGGAACCGCTTTGGGGAACGATATACATAAAAAAGAGCCGATGGTAAAACCATCAGCTCAAGAAACATAGCAAATTATTTTGATTTTTAATATTTATCTATTTTCTATTGAATTTCATTATCAAAAATGCAATTTCATACGAAGCTACAATCCCTATCCCCCAATTAACAAAGAGGAAATAAACCGTGCGGCAACATTAATCAATCAGTCAAAAAAGCCTCTGCTTCTGATAGGGCAAGGTGTCATCTTGAGCCATGCCGAAAATGAAATATTGAGAATAATGGAAAAAGCCGACATTCCTGCAGGCTGCACATTATTAGGACTGTCTGCAATACCGACCGCCCATCGCCTAAATAAAGGGATGTTGGGAATGCATGGGAATATCGGTCCGAATATAAAGACCAATGAATGTGATCTTCTCATTGCTGTAGGAATGCGTTTCGACGATCGGGTAACCGGAGGTTTAGACACGTATGCAAAACAAGCAAAGGTGATCCATTTCGATATAGATTCCTCAGAGTTCAACAAAAATGTTCATGCAGATGTCACTGTATTAGGGGATGCAAAATCCACACTTTCGGCACTGCTCGACAAAGTTAATATAAACAAACATACCGAATGGCTATCGGAATTTGAAATCTGTGAGAAAACCGAATATGAAAAAGTCGTCCGTCCGGAAGTATATCCCGAAAACGGAGCTTTAAAAATGGGTGAAGTAGTCCGGAAAATTTCTGAAGCAACAGGCAACAATGCTATTCTGGTTACCGATGTAGGGCAAAACCAAATGATGGGAGCGCGATATTTTAATTATACTCGTACACGAAGCATTGTTACATCCGGAGGTTTAGGAACTATGGGATTCGGCCTTCCCGCAGCCATCGGAGCTAAAATGGGAGCACCCGAACGTACCGTTTGTTTTTTTACCGGAGACGGAGGCATTCAGATGACCATTCAAGAGTTAGGTACAGTCATGCAAACAGGGACAGATATAAAGATCATCATCTTAAATAATAATTTCCTAGGCATGGTACGCCAATGGCAAGAATTGTTTTTCGAAAAAAGATATTCCGAAACGCACATGCTTAATCCTGATTTCAAGGCTATAGCAGCCGCATACGGCATCAAAGGACGCGATGTTACAGACCGTTCTCAATTAGACGAAGCCATTGCCGAAATGATCGCCCACAAAGGAGCATACTTATTAAATGTCGCTGTAGAAGAAGAAGGCATGGTATTCCCCATGATTCCTGCAGGCGGATGCGTTACCGATATTTTATTAAACAGTACTGAAAAATATTAATTGAACGAAGCATATGGAATCTATATTATATACAGTAACGGTATATACAGAAAATCAAGTCGGTCTCCTAAATCAGATATCGATTATTTTCGGTCGCCGCCGTCTGAATATCGAAAGTCTTTCTGTTTCTGCTTCGGCAATCGAAGGGATACACAAATTTATCATTACGACAAACAGCGATCGAGATACGATACAAAAAGTCGTACAACAAATAGAAAAACGCATCGATGTACTCCGTGCATTCTTCTATACCGAAGACGAAATATTCTACCAAGAGGTGGCTCTTTACAAAGTCGCAACAGAAAAATTATTGGACGATAGCGGAATAGAAGAACTTATTCGCCGCCATAACGCCCGAATTCTGGAAGTAAACCGAACTTATACAGTGATAGAAAAATCAGGCCACACGGAGGAGACTCAACAACTGTTCGAAGAATTGAGTAAATTCGGAGTTATGCAATTTGTCCGTTCAGGACGTGTTGCAATCACCAAATCGACCGTAGAACATGTAAGTTTGTTTCTCGAAGCACAAGAGTGTCGACGTCTCTCTACCAAAGAATAACATTATGGAGAATGAACAGAAAAAGATAGCGGCATATATTTATGATTTAGAACCTGCCGAAGGAAATGCACAACAGGAAATTCCATTGACCTTATTGGTCAAACGAATACTTGAAACAGCTACATATCATGCAGAGAACTGGGGAGTAGGATACAGTACCCTGATCAAAGAAAATCGGGCATGGGTACTGGCCAGACTGGCAATAGAGATGTCTTCCTATCCGGGTATTTACGATAAATACAAAATAGAAACATGGATCGAAAGTTACAATAAAAATTTTTGTTTCAGCAGTCCCGATGGAAAGCTATATGGATATGCCCGTTCTATCTGGTCAGTTATAGATATACAAAATCGTACTTCGGTAGATATTACTACATTCCGCCATATCGAGAACAATGTAGGGGAGAAAGATTGTCCGATTGCCCCGCAATCAAAAATAAAACCGGTAAACGATGAAAATCCGATCATCTATCCTATTCGATACAGCGATATAGACATTAATCGTCACATAAACAGTGTAAAATATATCGAACATATACTCGATATGTTCTCGATGGATATGTATGACAAAAATTTTATTCGTAGGTTTGAGATCAATTATATCAGTGAAGCCCGTTATGGTGACAAATTGAGTTTTTATCGTGAACAACTTGCAGAAAATATTTATACATCGGAAATACGAAACAGCAGTGGAGAAACTATATGTCGAGGAAGAATAGAATTTTCTGAACGTAATTAGTAAAGAATATATACAAAAAATTTCATTAACTACTTTATAAATTAAAACATTATGGCAATCATGAATTTTGGCGGTGTTGAAGAAAATGTTGTAACCCGCGAAGAATTTCCTTTGGAAAAAGCAAGAGAAGTTTTGAAAAATGAAACCATAGCCGTTATCGGATACGGTGTTCAAGGTCCCGGTCAGAGCTTGAATCTTCGTGACAACGGATTTAATGTAATCGTCGGACAACGTAAAGATTCTAAAACATGGGATAAAGCCGTTGCAGACGGATGGGTTCCCGGAGAAACATTGTTTGAGATCGAAGAAGCCTGTGAAAAAGCAACCATTATTCAATATTTGCTTTCCGATGCGGCACAAATCGAAGTATGGCCTAAAGTAAAAAAACATCTGACTGCAGGTAAAACCCTCTACTTCTCACACGGATTCGCCATCACATACAAAGAACGTACAGGCATCATTCCTCCTGCCGATATCGATGTAATCCTTATTGCACCTAAAGGCTCTGGAACTAGCTTGCGCCGTATGTTTCTTCAAGGACGTGGTCTTAACTCAAGCTATGCCGTATTCCAAGATGCAAGCGGAAAAGCTAAAGAAAAAGTCATTGCATTAGGAATCGGAGTTGGTTCAGGTTATCTGTTTGAAACAACTTTCAAACGCGAAGTATATTCCGACTTAACCGGAGAACGCGGTACTCTGATGGGTGCTATTCAAGGTATTTTCGCTGCTCAATATGATGTATTGCGAGCAAATGGACACACTCCGTCTGAGGCTTTTAACGAAACAATAGAGGAACTTACTCAATCTTTGATGCCACTGATTGCAGAAAACGGAATGGACTGGATGTATGCTAACTGTTCTACCACAGCTCAACGAGGAGCTCTCGACTGGTGGAAAAAATTCCGTGATGCAACTAAACCCGTATTTGAAGAATTATATAGCGAAGTCGCTAAAGGAAATGAGGCTCAACGCTCTATCGATACCAATAGTAAACCGAACTATCGTGAAGGTTTAAATCAAGAATTAAAAGAACTTCGTGAAAGTGAAATGTGGCAAGCCGGTATGGTAGTACGTAAATTACGTCCAGAAAACAACTAGTTCAACATTTCATAAAAATACAAGAAGCTGTCTCAAAAATTTTAGAGTTCAGCTTCTTGTATTTTTTATATAAATAATTTCTATTTTCCACTCCATACCAAGAAAGGAAGATATAAAATTTGTATATTACTATATCCCACCTATTATCTGGCGAGTAACATGTCCTATATTATACTTTCCTTCCAGTAATTTCATGAAAAACAAAAAACATTTCCAAAAAGAACTCTCAGTACCGTTCCAAGGGAAATTAAAACAAACTCTAAAACATGCAATCTTTAACTGACTGTTTTACAATTCATTACACATAGCAACCTTTCTTATCTAAAAACAAAAAATCCGCTTATGTGGAAAAAAATGCCCACAATTATGTCAATTAATCCTATTATCTCAAAAAACTCCGGACTAAATTTGTTGTGTTTTAAAATATAATATAGCAATAAAAATATTACACCATACAAAAAACTATGAAAACAAGAAAAATGACTTTATCCGGAATTTTATTGTGTGCATCGATATGTTTTATTTCTTGTGGAAAAGATAACGAAACATTTTCTGCCGGAGGTAATATAGACACATCAGGGAATGGCAATAATAATACACAAATACAAGAAACGGCTTACGCTTTTCCCGGTGCAGAAGGAGCTGGCCGCAATACGACAGGAGGAAGAGGTGGGAAAATATACTATGTCACTTCTCTTAATGATGAACTCAGTGACAACACTACCTTAAGGTACGCTTTGTCTCGAAACGAACCTCGTATTATCATTTTCAAAATATCAGGAACAATCAAACTTAAAAAAGAACTATCTATCGAAAACGGAGACGTAACTATAGCCGGACAAACAGCTCCGGGTGATGGAATATGCCTTGCCGGATATCCGGTAATGATAAAAGCCGATAATGTAATTATCCGTTACATGAGATTCAGATTAGGTGATGCCCAAATGAAAGAGGATATTGCAGCAGGCAAAATAGACCCTACTTATGCTGACGGGGCGGATGCTTTCGGGGGAACGAAAAGAAAAAACATCATGATAGACCATTGCTCTGTCAGTTGGTGTGTAGATGAATGTGCCTCATTTTATGACAATACCAACTTCACAATGCAATGGTGTTTGATTTCGGAAAGCCTCAGACTTTCACTACACAGCAAGGAAGCTCACGGTTACGGAGGAATATGGGGAGGTAAAAACGCATCGTTTCATCATAACTTGTTAGCGCACCATGACAGCCGTAACCCTCGTTTCAACGGTAGCCGGATGTCTGCCCTACCCGATCTTGAAAAGGTCGATTTCAGAAATAACGTTATTTATAACTGGAGAGGAAACAGCAGTTATGCCGGAGAAGGAGGATCTTATAATCTGGTAAACAATTATTATAAACCAGGACCTGCGACCGAAAAAAGCTCTGCGACCGTAAAATACCGAATATTTGCACCGAATGCAGATTTAGGGGAATATAGCAACGGGCAAATGAGCGGTCAATGGGGTACATTTTACATCAACGGGAACTACATGGGAGCAACCACATCAACTGCTCAAGAAGCAAATAACGTATGTAATGACAACTGGATCGGCGTACATCCCGATGAAAGAAATTATTCGCTTCCGGGTGGAACAATTTCCTCTATCAAATCCTCTGTCATGTTTACCGATATGGGAGATGCCACCGAAGTCACTACTCATTCGGCAGAAAATGCATACACCCGTGTATGCGAATATGCCGGATGTTCTTTAGTTCGCGACGCTGTCGACAAAAGAATTATCAACGAAGTAAAGAATGGTACAGCCACTTATAGCGGAGCTAACTATCCGGGTATAATAGATTCACAAGAAACAGTAGGTGGCTGGCCGACACTAAACAGTACCGAGCCTCCGGTCGATACAGATGGTGACGGTATGCCCGATGAATGGGAAAAACAAGTAGGCCTGAATCCGAATAGTTACAATAACCCTAATGCTCACACTTTAAGTTCGGGATATACCGATATAGAAGTTTACCTCAATAGTTTAGTAGAGACCATTACAGAAGCTCAGAATAAATAATAAAACGGAATTGCCGAAAACATTAATTTCGAAAAATCCAGATAAACTTTAAAATAAAAAGAACAGCCGATATATAAATCTCCGGCTGTTCTTCTCTTTTTCTAAGGACCTAAATTTTCCAATGTAGGAAATTCAACCATATCTTCTTTGAGTTTTCTTTCGATCTGTTTTTTATTATGATAATCTGCTATCATACTCATAAAAACAAGAAAACATACTCGAATGAAATCCTCGAATCTGACTTGAGCAAAATTTAGACAGGTTCTAAGAGCCTGTTTAAATTTTCATATACAAAAATCAATCAACCTTTTTACTTAAAAATCTTCCATCTTTACTGAAATGTATCTCTGTCTCTTCGGACTGTGTATTGAGACTTACCTTAAAACCTTTTTTCTGACGTTCAATTTTCTCTACAGAAACACCCGAATAATTCGATTGCAAGTAGCTATAAGAGCGTTGAGGAAGAACGCCTAATATCGATGAAGAAATGCCGCCCTTTTCTTTCTGGATCTCAGTCCAATTTCCAGCCCGATCAAATTCCAGTTCATAGCCGTTGGCCATTCGTACATCAAACTGTGTCCAAGGAGACTCAACTTCACATTTAACAACCTTTACCCCTTTAAAATGGGTATGAATAAATTCTTGAGCCATTTTCGGCAACTTTTCAAAAGGAATCGGTTTTTCCGAGCCTTTCGTGGCTGAAAAGGCCAATACTGCACTGGCCAGAAAAACCATGAGCATCATCATTTTTTTCATAATCTATCGTATTTTTATGTTTCTACGTTTATTAAAAACAAAATAAAGGATAGAATGTTTATATCTTATAAAACAAAAGAGAGGTGTTTTTTTGAATAATCACAGTAAATATAACCGCTTTTTAAGCAATAATATTTATTTTTATAGCATGATTCATTTTAAACGACCTGAGTTCGAAAATACGAAATGAAGAAAATTTTTAAATATTGCTTTATATCCATAGGAATATTATTCCTGACTTTACTAATATTGCCTTTCACATTATATATTCCGGCAATACAAAGCTGGGCGAAAGACCTGGCGACAACGTATGCTTCGAAACAATTAAACATGAGTATCGCTATTGAACGCATACGTCTCAAATTTCCGTTAAATTTGGTTTTGGACAACAGCAAAATTATCACGGCCGAAGGTGATACTATGTTATATTGCGATAATCTGCAACTTGATGTAAATTTCCGATATTTATTACAAAAAAAAGTCCAAATAGAGAAATTTTCATTCCAAAACACTCATTTTCATTATAATGACACTATATCACAACTCAATCTAAAAGGAGATGTCGGACTATTATCCCTCAATGCAAAACCGGTAGACCTTGGAAATGAACGAGTTGAAATCCCGAATATAGAACTTCGAAACGGAACTGTATCATTAGACTTGGGAGAAAGCGAACCCGATACGACAAGCAGCAAATCAAATCCCATTCTATGGATACTCGATATAAAGCAATTGCAATTAGAGAACATTGCTTTCGGCATGACTACATCACCCCAAACAAGCGATTTGCAAGTTAAAGTCGCATCAGCTTTACTAAAAAAAGGCATCGTTGATTTAGGAAAACAGTTTGTGGGAGTAGAATCGGTTACAATATCCGAGGCAGGATTTAGCTATCTGAACGACACAACATCAATATCTCCTGTTCAACCGGAAACGGCAGAAACAGATACAACAACATCTCTCCCGTGGACAATCGATGTGCAATCTCTTCAATTAAAAAATAGTTCGGGAACATACGGTCTCATGCATCATATTCCCCAACAAGGATTAGACCCTGACTATATTCAATTATCGGGACTAAACCTTGGCGTAAACTCTTTTTATAATAAGGGAAGTGAAATAAAACTCAAATTACGACAATTGGCATTTACCGAACGTTCCGGATTATCGGTTTTACGGACACAGGGAGACTTTGAAATGAATTCTGAACAAATCTCGTTAAGTGGATTCAGTCTGAAAACTTTTCTTTCCCAAATAGATGCGGATATAAAAGTAGGAGGAGATATAATCGAACAAAAAAACGAAAGTCCCGTTTCCGCATTGCTTTCTTTACGAGTCGCCATGCAAGATATTTATGCCTTGTATCCCGATTTACAAAAAGAAATAGCCTTACTACCGATAGAAACCTTAAAAGCCAACACCCATATAACAGGGTCATTAGGGGAATTAGATATAAAACAATTTGACTTAACATTACCCGGGCGATTCCTCTTTTCCGGAAAAGGTACAATGAATGAAATTATAAATTCTGACAAGTTAAATGGAGCATTTTCTTGGCAAAGCACTCTTGTACATAGCTCTTTTGTTAAAAATATTTTTCCAAAAGATCTGAACGATCAGATAGATATCCCTAACGGAATAATATGCAACGGATCTATACGCATGAATGGGAAACAATATTCTCCTTCTATTTTATTGAAAATCGGAGATGGAAATCTTTCTGCTAACGGGCAAGTCAATCTTGCTTCAGAGGCATACAAAATAGATATGGACGCATCTCAATTCCCCATAAATTCATTTTTACCGAAAGATTCTTTGGGATGTTTAAGCATGTATTTAAAAGGAGAAGGAAAAGGCTTCGACCCTTTATCAGTTAAAACCTATACAGACATAGCTCTCACGATAGATCGGTTCGATTATAAAAAATATGATTACACCGACCTCATCACAACGCTGCATCTAAAAGACGGTATTCTAACGGGTATTCTATCCAGTAGCTCCGAAGCCTTAAATCTCCACATGGACATCTCAGGAAACTTATCTCCCGAAGAATACAAAGCTTATATCATCGGAGAAATAAAAAACATCAATACATGGCAAATGGGATTTACCGATACTCCCCTCAGCGTCTCAACACAATTAAATATTTCCGGCAGCGGAAATTCCAAAGGAGAATATACATTAGATACCGAACTTCATAATCTGCAAATAGAGGCCGATCAAATAAACGGAGAATTTAAAAGTCTTGCGCTACAAGGAGAATTGTTAAATGACAAAATACAAGTTAACTTCAAAACTCCCGATATTTATGTTTCTTTCTCATCTCCTTCTGGATTAGACGAATTTTTAAAACGAATAAATGAAACAAACCGGCTTATTTCTGAACAGATCGAGAAACAAAGTATAGATATAGAAACCTTACAAAAAAATCTTCCTCGTCTGGAATTAAAAGCTGATATCAAATCGGATAAAATCCTCAATAATTATTTAGAGAGATACGGAATTCAAATGAATTCTGCAAATATGGGCATTTCTATTCTCGAAGATAAACCATTCAGTCTTTCGGCATTCGTCGATAAATTGACTACCGGAGGCATCAATTTAGATACGATTTCATTTAAAGCTCGACAAGATAGTGCTCGGTTATTATACGGATTGCATATCGGAAACAAATCGGGAAATCTGGATCAGATTGCATCTTTAGGATTTAACGGATATATAACCGACAATCATCTACGTTTAAGATGTTTGCAACGAAACCGACAATCAGAACAAGGATTCCGTTTCGGATGCGATGCCTACATGCAAGATTCTTTGGTGCACATTACATTTGCCCCGACCGATCCTATATTGGGATTTTCGACATGGACGCTAAATGAAAATAACTATTTCGATTACTACTTCGATAAACACATGGCCGCCAATATCAATATGGAGAACGGAGAACAACGCATATCTTTACAATCGACAACCAACCGTCGCGGCAGACCGGGAGCACTAAATATCAACATGAAAGGACTTGACATAGCTTCATTACTCAGCTCCTGGCCTTTAGCACCACCCGTTGCCGGGAAATTATCGACCGATTTGGTCCTCGATTTTCCGAAAGAGCAAGTTAACGTATCGGGAGATATCTCCATTGCAGAATTATTATATGACAAACAGCGAGTCGGTAACATCGATCTGAACATGCGATACAGGCTCAACGATGAAAACAGGCAACAAGTACGATTAGGGTTATTGGTAGACCAAAAAGAGGCGCTTGCCGTAAAAGGATACTACCAACCGGACACTACAAACGCTATACAACTAAAACTCCAGCTATTATCATTGCCTCTTGCAATAGCCAATCCTTTTTTACCTGCAGATGTATCAAAGATCGATGGAGCACTTAACGGAGAAGTAGATATCTCCGGGAAAACAGATGCCCCCATAGCGTCTGGATATCTGCAATTTGCAAACACATTTATATCTGTTCCGATGATCGGAACTTCATTCGGACTATCCGACAAAAAAATAGAAATTATAGAGAATGATGTCGTACTGAATAACTATGCTATAAACGGACCGAATAAACAGCCCCTTACGATAAACGGAGATTTAAATTTACGGGATTTTTCAAGGATAATGACAGATATTACAATAAAAGGTTCTGATTTTCAAATGATCAACGTTCCCAAGAATAATAAAACAATGTTATACGGTAAGGCCAATGCCGATTTGGACATTTCTGTCAAAGGAGCTATCGATGAGTTGAAGCTACGAGGAAATATCGGATTATTAAACGGGACAGAGGTGACTTATGTCATGAGAGATTCTCCATTGGAGCTTAAACAACAAGCTAATACCAATATGGTCACATTCGTATCTTTCAATGATAGCACGGCTTTGGCCGACACTCTTTCTGTAACTGCTGCTAAAATAAGCGGGATGGACATTCTCATGAATGTAGATATTGCCAACGAAGTGAAAATGGCAGTAAATCTCTCCGCCGACGGAAAGAATCGCATAGATCTCAAAGGCGGAGGAAATCTTACTTATACAATGAAT
>OKSD01003933.1_pt1 | contig 10686 bp, 8 predicted proteins | sample 1601221 | NCBI WGS metagenome assembly OKSD01 (sample SAMEA3541550, study PRJEB24748) | human gut metagenome | biome: human gut; feature: human-associated habitat; material: faeces | place: China | collected 2012
GGGGGCTGGAACAGGAGGTGATGTTCGCCAACCGCAGCGCGGAGCCGATGCCCGTCGGCGTGGGGTTTCATACGCCGATGCGGATCCCTTTCGCCGGAGGGGCGGCAGGCGATTACGTGATGCGTGCGGCGGTTGGAGAACAGGTTGAGCTGAGCGGACGTAACATCCCGACGGGCCGCAAGTTGCCGTTGTCGGAGAAGTTTGCCCGGCTGCGCGGTGCGGGGTTGCAGGTAACGGACTGCGATCCGATCGAGGCGGCTTTCACAGTGCGCGAGATCGAGGTGGACGGCAAGCCGTTCCGCGGCGCGTTGGTCGAGAACCTGCGCACGGGTGTACGCACCTGCTACGAGGTCGACGGACAGACGACCTGCTGGACGATCTGGAACAACGGCGGCAAGGTTCCCTACTGCTGCCCCGAGCCGCAGTCGTGGACGACCAACGCCCCGAACATGCCCGACCCCGAAGCCGAAGGTTTCCGGTCGATCGCCCCGGGCGGGACGTGGAGCATGAAATTCCGGTTGTACGCACAATAAACCCTGTGGGTGAAGCGTTTGGCAAATGGATGGACAGCATGGAAGTGCCTCCTGTTGCGGGGCGCTTTTTTGTTTTCCTGTGCTTATGGCAAACCCTAACCCACTTTGGTATGAAAAAGACAGTATTATGCGGTTCTTTCGCCCTGTTGTGTATGCTGAACAGCATTGCGGCATACGCGAATTCCGGTTCCGGAAAACACCCCTCGGACAGCCTTTTGCAAGTACGGAATAACCGCCAGGACAGCTTGTTGCTGGTACGGAAAAGCCGCGAAGCAAGGGTCGACGGGAAAATCAGCATTTTTGATGTGAAAACACCTGCCTGCGAGGTGGAAAAATGCCTCCACATTCCGGCCTGGCACCCTGCTGCCGGGGACTCGATCCCCGCCCCGTTGTATGAGGAGATTGCGGAACGGAACCGGCTTTTGGGCAAGGATTCGCTGACGAGTGCCGAATTGTTCCGGGTATTGCGTCCAGGTCTGATATGGTTGCAGTATCTCGATCCGCATCTGCGCGTCGATCCCCAGCCCGTTTTCCCGGTACGATCCGCAAAGGTGCGCAAGCAGGCGGGCAATATTCCCACCCCGGGGTTCCTATTGCTCGATGTCAACGACACGCTCGTCGTGAGCCGTTCGGTCGACCCGGTGTTCGAACGCGGCGACCGGATACTTGCGATCAACGACGTTCCTGTTTCGGAATATTTGCAGTACTGCTATGACGACCGGTATATATACCCGTTCATATTATTGAAAAACTACCACTACGCGCTCGTCACCGCTGCCGATTATAAAGTCAGGCTGGAACGCAACGGGCAGGTGCAGGAGGTGACGACCCCGGGGATGCCGTGGTCGGAGGTGTACTTGGGGCTGCTCCGGCAACAGGAATTCAGGACGTGCATATTTGAGGAGGCGAAAGCCGGATACTTTTCGATCACCGAGTTTTACCCGGACAACGGCCTGCTGATAAAAAAATTACGTAAGGCTATCCTGCAAGCCAAAAAACAGGGTTGCGATTCGTTTATCCTCGACCTGCGGGGCAACCCCGGCGGGAGCGGCTCCGCATTCGACGATTTGCTTTCGATCTTCATCGACAAGCCGGCCATTCCGTACCTGAAAAGCCAGAGACTGAAGGTTTCGAAACAAACCCTGCCCGACTACGACTTCCTGACGGACAGTCTGCTCGGGAAACTTATCGACATGCCCGACAAATATATCCATAGGGAAGTTGCACTCAAGAAAAAAATGTATGTTCCCGGTATGCGGTATTATGTGATGATGGACAAAGACACCGGGTCGGTCGCCTCGTCGTTCTGTAATATCATGCAATATAACGGGGCGGCCGAACTCGTCGGCGAGCCGCTCCGCCACAATGCCATGAAGTACGGCGAGGTGACGGAGGGATGGCTTTATCTGACTTGTTTGTTGTGGCCGTCCGTTTCGACCGTGGAGTTCGAGGAATATACTGAGGCGGTCGGCGGGGTGTTGACACCCGACATTGCGATCCCTTATACCGCGGCCGATTACCTGTCGGGCCGCGATGCGGTGCTCGACAAACTACTGGCCGTGATAGAGTCCGGCCGGGCGAATCAATCGAGTCGCATTGCCCGAGCCGGATCCCGGTTCCGGTAAAACGGATGCGCCGCAGGTCGGTATGAACCTTGCGGCGCCCGTTTTTCAGGGATTATCGGGGTGTCGGATGCCGGCATGGATGAATTCGGAGCCGATCCGGCTCTTGGGGACGGGGGCTCAGAATCGTTCTTCGACGACCGTCTCCGACAGCGGCTTGCGCAGCAGCTCATGGCGGCCGGGGTCGGACGGGATGCCGGCGCCGTAGCCCACGAGCAGGATATTCACGGGTTCGACATGCTCCGGCAGGTTGAATTCCGCGCGTACGGCTTCGGGTTTGAACATGCAGATCCACAGCGTGTCGAGCCCCAGCGACGCGGCGCAAAGCATCATGTGGTCGGTGACGATCGAAGCGTCGATGTCGCCGATCACCTTGCCGTCGTATTTCCGCTCCCAGGCCTGGCCGGTATCGGCGCATACGATGATGGCGCAGGGCGCCCCGAAATCGCGCGTGCAGCGTGCCAGGCGTGCCATGCCTTCTTCGGAACGCACGACGATGAGCCGCTGAGGCTGGCGGTTGGCGCCCGTGGGAGCCACGCGGCCGGCTTCGAGGATCGTGTCGAGTTTTGCCTGTTCGACCTTTTGGGCCGTATATTTACGGCAGGCATACCGTTTCTTGGCTAACGAGAGGAAATCCATAGTTGGTCGTGTGTTTGAATTCGCCATACAAATATAAGGCAAAACTCTCGCTGCGGCAACTTTTTTTCGGCATATGCTGTCATGCGCAACTGACAGTTTGGCAGGAATCGGGGGCTGGCACACGGTTTGTTGAAACAAGACAGAGACGAATCGAATCAAAATACAACGATAAAACTATGAAAAACGGAAAAATCGGAGTAACGACGGAGAATATATTCCCCGTAATCAAAAAGTTCCTTTATTCGGATCATGAGATTTTCCTGCGCGAGCTGATCTCCAATGCTGTCGACGCAACCCAGAAACTGAAGACCCTCTCGTCGATCGGCGAAATGAAGGGCGACCTGGGCGACCTGACGATCCGCGTTTCGGCGGACAAGGATGCCAAAACGCTGACCGTAACCGACCGCGGCATCGGCATGACGGCCGAAGAGGTCGACAAATACATCAACCAGATCGCTTTCTCGGGGGCCGAGGAGTTCATGGAGAAGTACAAGAACCAGGCGATCATCGGGCATTTCGGACTGGGGTTCTACTCGTCGTTCATGGTGGCCGACAAGGTAGAGATCATTACCAAATCCTGGAAGGAGGGTGCTAAGACCGTGCGCTGGAGCTGCACCGGGACGCCCGAATTCGAAATGGAGGAGACCGACGAGGCGCATGACCGTGGTACGACCATCGTCCTGCACCTGTCGGAGGATGCGCTCGAATATGCCGAGGATTCGAAAGTCGAGGGACTGCTGCGCAAGTACTGCCGTTTCCTGCCGATCCCGATTGCCTTCGGCAAGGTCAAGGAGTGGAAGGACGGCAAGTACGTCGACACGGACAAGGACAACGTCATCAACAACGTCGATCCGCTGTGGACGCGCAAGCCGGCCGACATTACCGAGGAGCAATACAAGGAGTTTTACCACGAGCTCTACCCCATGAGCGACGAACCGCTGTTCTCGATCCACCTGAACATCGACTACCCGTTCCACCTGACGGGCATCCTCTATTTCCCGAAGATACACAACAACTTCGAGATACAGAAGAACAAGATACAGCTCTACTCGAACCAGGTCTACGTCACCGACCAGGTCGAAGGCATCGTGCCCGAATACCTGACGCTGCTGCACGGCGTGATCGACTCGCCGGACATTCCGCTGAACGTGTCGCGAAGCTACCTGCAGAGCGATGCCAACGTGAAGAAGATTTCGAATTACATCACCCGCAAGGTCGCAGACCGGCTGCAGGAGCTGTTCAACACGATGCGCCCGGATTACGAGTCGAAATGGGACGACCTGAAGATTTTTATCCAGTACGGCATCCTCACCGACGAGAAATTCGCCGAGAAGGCGCAGGATTTCATGCTCTGGAAGAACGTCGAGGGCAAGTATTTCACGCCCAAGGAGTACCTCGAAAAGGTAAAGGAGAACCAGACCGACAAGAACAAGACCGTCGTGCTGCTCTATGTGGACGACCCCGTGGAAAAACACACGTTCCTCGAAGCCGCCAGGGGCAAGGGCTACGACGTGCTGCTGATGGACGGCCAGCTGGACAACCACTACGTCAACTGGTACGAGTCGAAAAACAAGGAGACGCGTTTCGTGCGTGTGGACAGCGACGTGATCGACAAGCTCATCCAGAAGGAGGACAACATCAGGATGTCGCTCACCGAAGCGCAGCAGGAGTTGTTGCGCCCGGTCTTCGAAAGCCAGATGCCCAAGGACGACAAGATACACTACAACATTTCGTTCGAGGCGATGTCGCCCGACGAGGCGCCCGTGGTGATTACGCAGAACGAATTCATGCGCCGTATGAAGGAGATGGCCGCAGCGGGCGGCGGGGGCATGAGCCAGTTCTACGGGCAGATGCCCGACAACTTCACCATCGCGGTGAACGGCAACCACCCCATCGTCGCGGACATCCTCTCCGATGCCGAGAAGGCTTACGGCGACAAGCTGAAGTCCATTACCAAGAAGATCGACGCGGCCGTGGCCGAGGAGAACCGCTTCGAGGAGGTTACCAAGGGCAAGAAGGAGGAAGAGCTTACTGCAGAGGAAAAGGCCATGCGCGAGGAGTTGTCGAAGAAGGTCGTCACGCTGCGCGATGAGCGCAACGAGCGGCTGCGCGAGATCGGCGGTGAAAACAAGCTCGTGAAGCAGATCATCGACCTGGCGTTGCTCACGAACGGCATGCTCAAGGGCAAGAGCCTGACGGATTTCATCCAGCGCTCGATTTCGCTGATCGAAAAGTAACGGGCAGGGGTTAATGAGGAGGGGCTGCGCCGCAGGGTGCAGCCCCCTTTTATTTGCCGGCGGGCCGTAAAATACTTGTGCGGAAATAGTTGCGCAAAGGAATAAAAGGTTATATTTGTCATAACCTAAAACCCTGAGTTATGAGAAAACTGCTAACCTCCGGTGCGGTGGCGGTCGGGATGCTCCTTGCGTCGTGCACCCCGGCAAACCGTGTCGTCGAGAACCCCCTGATCGGGGCTGCCAACACCATGACGCTCGACTTTCCGAAAATAGAACTGAGCGACACGGCGACCGTGCTGCATGTCGATGCCTATTTCCGGCCGCACAACTGGATCCGCATCGACGCGGGTAGCTACCTGCTGGCCGACGGGCAGAAATACATGTTGCAGGGCAGCGAAGGTATCCTCCCCGATTCGCTCTTCTGGATGCCCGACTCGGGCGAAGCGTCGTTCGTGCTGAAATTCGGGCCGCTGCCGCGGGGAACCAAATCGTTCGATTTCATTGAATCGGACTGCGACGACTGCTTCAAACTCTACGGGGTCGACCTGACGGGTAAAAAGGAGTATCCGCGTTATCCCGAGGGGTTACCCCGCGCACTGCGGAAGGCCCCCGAAGACGGCCCCGTTCCCGAACCGATTCTCGCTGTGGGGACGACCACCGTGAACGTCCGCCTGCTGGGGTACCGCAGGGGAATGGTGAAGGAGGTCGCCATGTATGTCAATTCGCTGCTGAACGGTCAGGAAGAGCATACGGCGGCCATCGACCCCGAAAGCGGCACGGCAACCCTGCGATTCGAACAGTACGGTACGGCCATGGCCTATGTTTCGTGCGGCCCGGTATTCGGGATGTGCTGGATTGCCCCCGGTGAAACGCTGGACATGTATATCGCTATGGAGGCAGGCGGCCGGGCCATCGTGCAGCGCCGCGACAAGGAATGCGAGCCTGCGCCCGGGCGCAGGCTCTATACGACCGGGGCGTATGCGGATCTCAATGCGCTGGTGGATGCGAGCGGCGGCAGCACTATCCGCATGAACCTCTATTCGGGCGATTTCGCGGATTACCGCATGAGTGCCGACGAGTATACGCAGATGGTCGTGTCGAAATACGAAAGCCTGGCGGACAGCATCGCGCGCAGCCCGGTGTTCGGGATGATGAAGGAATTGTCCCTGCTCACGTTGCAGCAGGAGGCGCTCGGGGCCATGTCCAACGGGCCCGGACTGTTGGAACACAATTACCGGAGCCGGCACGAGGATTGGGATTACGGCAAGAAGGCCGACTACGAATTCGCCGTTTTCGCACCGGAGCATTATGCGGTGCTGGCCGGGCTTTTCGACCTGAATAACCCGAAACTGCTGATGGGCATGTCCTCCTCGGACTATTGCTACTCCATCATCGCCCCACATATCGGCTGGGCGAATATCGCGCACGCTACCGAGGGCATCCTGGCCGACCTTCCCAAGGTATATCAGCTTCCGTCCAAGGCCGAGAACAACGCCCTTACGCAGGAAGACCTCGACCTGTTGCATTCGCTCAAGGAGCCGTTCTACGCCGAGGCCTGCGAGGCGATGCAGGCGCGTGTACGCAAGGAGCTGGAGTCGGTGAAGGACGTCCGTATCGAAACGACGCCCGAGGTTGCCGTCGACAAGCTGTTCGATGCGATTGTAGCGCCCTACAAGGGCAAGGTGGTGTTCGTCGATTTCTGGAACACGTGGTGCGGCCCCTGCCGGGCTTCGATCAAAGCGAACGAGCCGCTCAAGAGCGGGGAACTGAAGAGCGACGACCTGGTGTGGATATACATCGCCAACGAGACCTCGCCGCTGGTCGCCTACAAGACCGGCATCGCCAAAATCGCGGGCAAGCATTACCGGCTCAACGACGCACAGTGGAAATACCTTTGCGAGAAATTCCGGATCGACGGCATTCCGTCCTACGTGCTGGTCGACCGCGACGGCAGCTATAAGCTGCGTAACGACTTCCGCGACCACGACCTGATGAAAAAGACGCTCAAGGGGATGCTCGAATGACTTTGCGGGAGCCTGCCGGCCGTCGGGAACAGTTTTTCCCGCCACGAGTCGGCCCCGCTCCCCGGAAAGCCGGAATTTCGGATCCACGATTCCGGATCGACTAAAATATAAAAGGCCGTTCGCAGGAACGGCCTTTTATATTTCCCGGGTGGCAGACAGCCCGGTTTCACAGGCTCCACCATCGGGTTGCGTCCGCTTCGGCGGGATGGAACCCGGCCTTTTGCAGGACGCGCTGCGAGGCGCGGTTATCTGGGTCGGTCTCGGCGGTGATCTGCCGGACACCGGGCTGCTGCTGAGCCCATGCGCACAATGCCCGGACGGCTTCCGTCATGTAACCCTGTTTTTCAAAGGCCTTTTCCAGCCCGTAGCCGATCTCTACCTTTCCGTTGGCATCCGCCGTCCCTTTGAAGCAGGCCGATCCGGCACCGCCGTCCCGTATGACCAGGAACTGGACGCCTGCCCGAATATCGAATATATCGGGTGTGGAAGAGGTGATTGCCGGGGTCGGCGGCGGCAAGTGCATGCTACACGCTGCACGCGACGATCCGGCGGAAGTCGCCGCGCGGGCTTCCGGCTGTGCAGCGGCAATCCAGCTCATTTTCCAGTGCCGGAATGTCATGCAGCCAGAGCCACAGCTGCCGGGGTGTCAGCGGAACGATCCGGAGCCTTTCCGTCGTGAGAAGCATCGGAGTGCCGCGGCGGCCTCTACTCTTCCGTCCATTTGTCGGCGACCAGTTTCAGGAACCAGTCGGGGACGCGGCACGGGCGGCGCGTGTCGCTGTGGATGAAGCCCAGTTGCGTCATGCCCGTGTTGAGCAGCTCGCCCTTCTCGTTGTAGATTTCGTAGAAAAAGTTGATGCGCGCCGTGGGCAGTTCGCGGAGCATGATGCGCACGGTGAGCAGCTCGTCGTAGTAAGCCGGGCGGTGGTATTTGGACTGCACCTCGAGGATGGGCATCATGATGCCCCGCTTCTCGACTTCGGCAAAGGACATGCCCAGATAGCGGAGCAGTTCGCTGCGCGCGGCTTCGTAGTAACAGATGTAGTTCGAATGGTGGCAGATGGCCATCTGGTCGGTGTGCTTGTACCACACGCGGATTTGGCAATCGTAACTCAGCATGGTGCTTAAAAGGTTAGGACGGCACGCCCGTCGGGGCAGCCGTCGCGGATTATCAGGTTTTGCGATGCGTCGACAGTCAGCCTTGCAGGCCGGCCGCCGATGCGGACTTGGTACGACCCTGCGGGCGGCAGGAGCTTGAGGGGGTCGTCGGTGCCGATGCGGCCGGCCGCCGCCGTCCCGATGATGAGGTAGGGATGTGACAACAGACGGGCGGCACGGGCCATGTCGCCCTGCGCTACCAGGCGGCGGATGACGGTGGAGCTGACCTTTTCGGCGTCCACGTCGCATTCGCCGACCTCGACGACCTCCAGCCCGAAGCCGTGGCTGCCCAGGTAGTCGTAACTACCCTGCTTGTCGCGCCCGAAGCGATGGTTGAAGCCCACGACCAGCGTTTCGGCGCCGATGCGCCCCACGAGGTAGTCGCGGATGAACGTGTCGGGCGCGAGGGTGCTGAATGCCTTGTCAAACGGGATGACGATCAGGTTGTCGATGCCCTGCTGTCCGAGCAGGTAAATCTTCTCTTCGAGCGAGGTCAGCAGCCGCAGGCCGTCGGCCCGACCGAGCGTCACGCGGGGATGGGGTTCGAACGTGAGTACGACGCTCTCGCCGCCCTGTGCGCGGGCCCTCCCGGCAACGGTGCGCAGCAGGGCCAGGTGCCCGCTGTGCACACCGTCGTACGATCCGACGGTCACCGTCGGACGGACGAAATGCGGGAGTGCATCGAACCCGTAAAAAACCCGCATGTCCGGCCGGTGTTCCGCAAGGTCGCCGTGTATGTCGAGGCTGCCTGTTTCTCCGCCCTCCGCTGCGTCTTTTCCTTTGCGTCGCATCATGCGTTGCTGCTGTTGCTTTCTTCGTTTTCCTTGACGAAATAGGCCACTTTTTCGAGCAGCGTGGTGATGTCGTAGTTCTCGACGACGATGCCCTGCGGGAAATTCAGCGGCGTGGAAGTGAAATTGAGCACGCCCTTGATACCGGCGTTGATGATCGGCACCACGAGCCCCGGGGCGACCTTCGTCGGCGAAGAGACGATGACGATGCTGATGTCCTGGTTTTCGACCATGTCTTCGAAGGTGTCCATGTGGTAGCACGGGATGCCGTCGATGGTCTTGCCGCCCTTCTCGGGATCGACGTCGAAGGCAGCCGTGATTCTCAGCTTGAGCCCCTTGCCGTTGAAATATTTGGTGATGGCCTGTCCCAGGTGTCCCATGCCCAGCACGGCGATGTTCATCTGCGAGGGGCTGTCGAGTATCTTGCTGATGTACTCGATGAGCACCTGTACGTCGTATCCCTTTTTCGTATCGCTCGAAAAGCCGATGAGCATCAGGTCGCGGCGCACCTGCACGGCCGTGATGCCGTGGATGCCCGCCAATACGTGCGAGAAAATATGCGTAATGCCCTGCTTGTGGCTGGCCAGGAGCGTACGACGATATTCGCTCAGCCGCTCGATGGTTTTTTCGGGGATCGAATTGGTCAATGCTGCCATAGGGGTCGCTTTATTCGATGGTTATCGTAAAGTCGCTGTTGTAGTTCACCCGCGTCCAGTTGCGGTTGACGTGGTTGTCGCGCTGCTCGCCCTGGCCGAAGAGATAGGTGGTTTGCAGCGGCGTATAGCTGTGTCCTTCCATGTCGTATTCGATGTCGTTGTACATCGCGGGGCAGAAGATCAGGGCGGCGTCGTAACCGCGGTAGGAGTAGAGCGAAGGCAATGCGCCGAAGGCGCGGATATAGGCACGGTCGAAATCGAGGATCGCCTGCGAGTCGCGCTTGGCGTGGTAGGTGGAGATGAATACGACACGGTCTTTGAAGAACACCGTGCGGTCGAGGTTGCCGTAGCGGTTCCAGCGGGTGTTGCCCAGCACGACGAAGCGCGGAGCCGTGCGCCCGCGGCCCGTGATGCTCGTATCGGCCGAGGCGATGGCCGCGAGGATGCGCTCGACCTCGACCTCATCGTCGGTCATGACGACGAAAACATTGTCCTGGCCGTTATCCAGCAGCGGCGTCAGGTCGCCCGGATTGTTGGAGGAACGGTTTGACGGGTGCACATAAGTATAGGTATACTTCCGGTAGTCGGAATCGCCCAGCAGGGCGAGGATCTCGGATTCGAAGTCCTTGTCCGTGCTGTCGCTGTAAATCAGCGTCACCTGTTTGTCCCCGTTCACCAAGTCGGCGACCTTGTCCCATTTGTGCGACGGGTCGGGTGCCATTTGGAACAGGGCGTCGCTGTTCATCCCCGTGATGCTGGCCAGCGGCGAGACGACGGGGACGTCGTGCTCCTCGGCATAGAGGATGACGGGATGGAGCCCCTCCTCGTATACGGGGCCGACGATCAGCCCGGTGCCGGCGAAGGCGTCGCTTTTGACGATTTCGCGGATCGCATCCACATTGCGGGCCGTGTTGTAAAGCGTGAGGTCTATCGAGTGGCCGTATTTCGTCCGCACGCTGTCCAGCCCCAGCAGGAAGCCCACGCCCAGGAGAAAGCCCCCCGCCGCCGGCACCCAGCCCGGTCCCC
>OKSD01003936.1_pt1 | contig 10679 bp, 8 predicted proteins | sample 1601221 | NCBI WGS metagenome assembly OKSD01 (sample SAMEA3541550, study PRJEB24748) | human gut metagenome | biome: human gut; feature: human-associated habitat; material: faeces | place: China | collected 2012
GGTTTTACACGGGACAGATCGATATAATACTTTCCATTAGAAGACTGCCCTTCGTCCATGAATTTTTCCCGCAAAATCCGACTCCATTTTGCTGCGATAGGATCATTATCGCCCCATCCCATTATTCCTCGTATATCGGTAGAGAACTTTTTATCCTTATCAATACCATATCCTACATAGTTCGGGCGTACTTTTTCGCGGATTACATCAGGGATCGTATGGCCAAGGACCACAGAGGAATCACAGGTGGAAAGAATCCATGCATTGAACAGTTCCATAAATTCTTCCTCAGTAACTTCATTGCCTGCCTCCTCCAATGCGTCAATCGCATCCCATTTTGCCGCATCTGTAGGCTCTATCCAGCTGAGTGCAGAGTCAATCAGCGTATTATATCCGCCGCAATAGAAACGAAAGAGTTGCTCTTTCATTTGTGCCGGCGCATTATCAATGGTGAAGCGAGGGGTGTATTGCTGGTTCCGTTTCTTTGCGCGAGTGTAATTCTTCAATGCTTGCGTGCCGTGCTCAATCAGTCTTGCTCGTTGCTTTTCGGTTTCACTGTCATGGAAAATCTGAACATGATGCTCCACGGCTACCATGGCAAAGTAGTCATAAAAATAATTCATGGACTGTTCCACAACTTCTTGTTCCATTCGATCGATGGCAAGCGCAGCAAGCTGTCTGGCGGCTGTCATATCAGAAGCATCCGACATATCTCTTGCCAGCTTCGCTGCCCGCTGCCGACTATCCGAGAACAGCAGGACCTTTCGCCCTTCATTAGGCAGCCGATTCGGATCTCCTGTTTTTCCGGGAACCGCAGGCTGCGCCTGGAACTGTGCCTTGATCAAATTGAAGAAGGACTGATTGCCTCTTGTACTGAAAGAGGTAAGCTGCATTTTGGACAACTCATGACGGCAATGGGGACAAGTGGCAAATGTCAGAATATCAGGACGAGCCTTTGCGGTAAAACTGCTATAATACAGTTTTCTGATGCCCGGCTTTCCTTCCAAGGAATCATCCAAAAAATCAATAAAACCGCTATACACATCCAAATAACAAGGCAAAATTTTATTCTGTCCCTGTCTTTCCGGCAGCCGATAGTCGGCAGACGGAATAAAGAGGTGTATTTCCTTGACCTCATCTTCATTCATCATACCAGGTTGATGCCAAAGATAAGTGCGTTTTCTGGCTTCAAAATCCTGTTTTAGGACAAAGCCTCTGAAGAAAATACTACCGCAGCGGCGATCATTGTACAGCTCATAAACTGTGCTTCCACATTCCTTACAGGTCAAATTGCCATCCGCAAAATAGACTTCCCCCAATGTTAAACCATTTTCTGTGCGGGAATGAGAACACTTGGGATTTGTGCAAGCATAAACACCTTTGATTCCTCGGAAGAGCATGTGCATTCTCGCCGGAAATAGCACGCTGCCACTTTCGCTTCGTGCCAAGGGTGCAATTGCAAGCATGACACTGACAGCTTGAAGGGCGTCTTCCAGATTATTGTCTGGGAAAATGGATTCTGCCAGTTCTTGTAGAGAGGCCGCTGTACCACGGCAACGTTTGAACATTTCGCAGAAAGGCACATAGTCAATCAGGTGGTCATATAGCCACTGATATGCGTCTTCGGAGGAGCTAAATGGTGCAGCACTATTTGCGATGCCTGTCCAAAAGCGATTGAGTGCCATGAGCCTCTTCGGGTTATCACCCTCAAATTCATCGGGAAGCGATTCGTTGAATTTGCTGAAAGGGATAGTGAACGCACTTCCGCTTCCAATTTCCTCTTGTTCACCAGTGAGATAACAGAACGGATGCATGTCGTCAGATGCAGTCAATTCATTTGCAAATGTCCTGACGGCCTTCCGGTCATTCTCGTTATTGTTGGGCATACTTGCGGTAGTCAATATAAATTGAACTCTACTGCGATTAATGCCCAAACGGTGGAATAAACGCCGTATGAGCAATGATACCTCGCCGCCTGCAGAACCACGATACATATGCGCTTCATCAATGACAAATAGAAGCTTATTATTCGGATCTGCATTTAGCCATGCCTGAGTATCTGACCATATTTTATGCTCTCTTGGCCGAAGAAGCATATATTCAAGCATGGAGTAGTTTGTAATCAAAATATCGGGGCAGAATTGCTGCATTTCAAAACGAGTTACCAGTTCTGCATCCTCATCGTTCGGAATATGTTTTCCGTTATAGAGTTTTTCAAGGAATTCATCAAAATTTTCTTTGGCCGGTAGTTTTCCGTCCTTAATGAGTTTCTCTAAAAAAGCTTTTTCTTCATCGTTTTCAGGATTGACCATACGGGAATATGTTGCCGCAAGTGAACGGTCCTCACTACGTCGGGGCTCCTTACCTGCATAAGGAGTTCTTCCGGTATACATGCCGAATTGAGGGCGGCGGGAATTATTTCCACATGCGGTGCGGAATATATTTATAAATCGGTGGTCTGGATCACCAATCAAACGGCGCAAACGACTAATCTGGTCAGAAACCAGGGCGTTCATAGGATACATGATAATCGTTCGGACGCCACGCATAGCCCAGCTATCCGGGCTATTTCTTGCTTCTGAAGCAAGTTTTGCCATCAAGGGCCACATAAAACATTCCGTCTTACCAGAGCCTGTACCTGTTGACACAAACAGATCCTGACCCTCAAATGCCGCTTCCAAAGCGGAAATTTGGTGACAAAAAGGTGATGGGTATACGCCAAGATTGGCATCTGATAGCGCCTTAAAATAGTCTTTCAGCCAATCAGGTAACTTGGGAGATGACTGGATTCCGTTTGTCGTACTTTTGTAAGCAGGTGATGATTCAACATACGGTTTTTGATAAAGAACACCTTCTTGATTCAGCTTATTTTGTGCAGCGGACAGCAAGATAGGCGACTTCCCAAAATATTGCGACTTTATATAGTTTTCCAGAGCTTCACGCAGTTGCAAGTGAACTCCGTTTGCACCATTGGACATAATCATTCCTCCACAAAGCAGTAACCCATTGATTCCAACTCATGTTTGAACATAGGATAGATTTGCCTTGCCATCATTCTTGTAAAGACTTGGGGCGTTTTTGATGTAAAATCATATCGCACAGGCCAGCTATAGAGTTTGAAGAAGTTTTCTTCCGAAGGTGGCAGACGATAGCCAAGTTTGATTTCTATCAGACTTCCCTTTGCCTTCGTTTTGATTTCTGGAAGTGTTCCATGTTTTTTTAGAAGTGATATTGCAATCCTTCTATATTCGCCGTGGTTGCTTGGAACATTCGAAAAATAGTCCCGCATTCTCCATTCTGGAATCGGTGTATTCAGAAATACCCCATTACTATATCGATAAAATACAAAAATTTTATTTGGTTCACCATATCTTGCAAGGGATATATGGTCATTTTTTTCGGGAATCTGTTGCCAATACCCCCATTTAAATGGAGGATCAAGCCGCAGAAACTCTGAGTTATCTGGCCATTCTATTTGTTTCCATTCGCAATGCGCCAACAGTTCTTCGAGATAGCTTTCAAACGACTGCTCCTGTAGACCAAACATTGATGATATTGTCCTGTCGGAAGTTGAAGTTTGAACGGAATAGAAACCCAATCCGCTCATAAATAACTTCAAGTCAGGTGAAATACCTCTGTGAAGAACAAGATCCCCATTTCCTCCAGTTGCAAGAGCGGCTGGGGATATTTGATAAGCGGAATGATAAAAGAACCCATTTCGCAGATAGATAGAGTATATTTCCTCAATCAAATCCGTCTTGTCATGCGGGAGGAGAAATCCAATCTTCGGATAAATGCCCTCATAAGCATCAAAAATCTGGTCAATTCTGCTTTTGAAATGCTGAATAGAAACTGAACCTCCATCCTCGGTGTGATCCCAAAGCGAAGCGAGAGCCATTTGCCCAGCAACACTATAAACGACCCGACAAACCCATTCGTTGTCATCTGACTGCGGAATATTTAATTGTCTTCCAATTGAAACAATTAGGTCGTTTATCATATCGTTCACTCTTCCTCAATATATCTTGCAACTTCAGCTTTTACCGAACTGGAGATCCCGCTCTCGCCTTCAATAACATCCTTTAAGACATCCAATCTCCCGGTAAGTACGCAGAGAGGAAGCACACCAAAGAGCAGTTCCAAGTCCTTATCTTTTGCGGGATTCTCCAAAATGCATTTTGCATCGGACAGGACACGGGTTAACTGGCCCAATAGGAGTTTGCTAAGGCCCAAACGCTTAAATGCAGATATCCGGAGAGACTGTTTTTCCTCAGAAACATATGGTTGGAACTTCTCAGCGCGTTTACTTGGCCATGTCTCGAGAGCAGGTAAACTTCCTATAAAACATTCACTCAGGACGGGGAGCATGTAATTATAAAGGCCTTTCGGCTCAATAAGCATATCCTCGACATATGGATGGGTCCAGATTATCTGCTTTTTGAGTCTTGTAAACTTCTGCGGTAATGCATCCGTCCACCCTTTTCCGAACATATTTTGAACCGACACAATAGAATCGTCAGCCTCGCTGATTCTTTCCACTATAGAAAGGTCACATTCATCTCCTAAAGTCAATTGTCCTGCTCCGTTTGCGTACATCGAAATAGACAGCACCTCAGCAATATCCTGTCCCCCAGGGCCTGCAATCAAAGTTGGCACATTGTTGATATGGGTTGCATACAGAAAAGCAGTGAGCATTGAGCAGAAGTCTGGTTCAATGCCCAACGCACATGACAAATTCTGATAGATTGCATCATATTCATTGCGCCAGCTTTCTGCGAGTTCAATATCCTCATCAGAATATTGGCCACTGGTACCGCTGTATTGCCATGAGGCAGGGGGATTCCCATACGGCAAGGTTGCATTTGACTGAGGCAGAAAAACAGAAATATCAGCAATGAATCCTGCCATATCTTTTTGCGCGTCAGCAATTTTCTGGCGCACTGCGACCAGCGTTTCTTTTCCAATCGATTCATATTGCGCTATCTCTGCAAGTAACTGATCCAGTTCACCTTGTTTTGTAGCAATTTCTGCAAGTATTTTACTGTGCTGCTTTTTTGCAATGGATATTGTTTCTTCCATTTCTGAAACTTCTGCCTCAGCTTTGGCAATTTCAGCAGCATGAGAATTATGCCATTCCACGGATACGGCTTTTTCGCATAATTCTCTTAATTCATCGTGATTCTTTGCAATTTCAGCCAACACATTAACATCGATATCGCCGACCTTAATCAGTACATCTGCTCGATTAACAAAATCATCAACTGCCTGTTTTGCTTGGTCCAGAGTACAATTTAGTTTTTGAACAATCGCGTCGTACAAAGATTCACCGCAAATCTTCTCAAGAAGAAGTTTGCAATGTTTCCATTCAGCCTTGGTGGCACCAATACACTCCTTAAACAAAGGCCATGTGGTGCGTTCAAGAATGAGCGTGCGAATAACCTCGTTTGTATTTCCTATTGAAACGTATCCAGAAGGCTCTCCCGCCTGAAGTGTTTTTAGAAATCTTAGGTTACGATCATCCCAATTATAGATATCCCCGGAGGAAATTGTGTAGCTTGGCAGGGAATAGACAGTTTCCGAAAGTTTTGCACATCGATCCGAAATGTTGAACTCATTTGCACGACACAGTACGCCTGCGAACTGCCCCCATTTAGGTTCATAGCAAAAAAGTGTATCGCAAAAGTAAGCTTGTGTACGAGCAGTTCCATTCTGAAGTTGTTCAACCACTTCGTCTAAAGACTTTGCCATAAGAACTACTACACGTACCGGCGAGTAGTCTTTGACATAGTGCGACTGGACATAGTCAATTGTTGGGTTATCCCTATTAGGAATTGCTGTCCACTCCCAAATACCGACCGTTCCAAGCGCAGTAGGCCCATCGTTGCGGTACAGTCTATCTCTGTTTTCAAAATAGTTATCCGTCCGTTCTGACTTGAATGGTGTATGTAAAATATCATCTTCCACATCTGCTAAACGGTTCAGCCATATACGCCCTTCGTAATCTACAGTAATGTAGCACAGTGATGTGAAGGAAACTTCATTGTCAATCATCATTATCCCTCCCAGGATTATTTTGAATGGTTTTCCTGAGCAAATTTAAAGCTGTACGTGAAATTTCGCCTCGCCGCAAAGCCATGCAGAGCCATTTTTGCGTTTGGGGATATTTCGAGAATTTACTGACAAAACTTCCAACTGCATGCGTTACAGGAATCATCGGGCCAGAGCAAGAACTCAATTTTTTGACAAGTACAGCATCCAGCAACATAACATCCATGTTGACGGTTTCCTGCTCAAAACGAATGGAGCGAATGTAGTCGCAGCCTTGATAAAAATGTATCTCTGTGCCAAATGATAGTTCGTCGATTGTTAAATGCTCCTCGCCAGAAAGCTTGTAGATATATTCGGTCTTACCGTTTCTTTGAACCACAGCCTTCCCATCATACGGGCAAGAAACTGATATGCACTTTAATTTAGGAAGTTTTGCATAGCTCTCTTCATTTAGCGTGTTGCCAGAATGGTCAGATATGATTATTGCTGGTAACGGCGCCTTTTTGCGCAGGGGTTGCTTTACCAAATAGGAGAAGCCCAATGCTCCCGATTTTCCGAGTGAAATTAACTGTTCTCTTTCTCGAGTGTAGAGCTTATACAGTTTTCCATCCTGAATACCCAGCACATTCGCTGTTGCGGGATATGATTTCAGTTCGGCATCATCACCACATAAATAGAAGTAGAACTCAGGTGAGTTGTGGTATATAAAATACGGATCATTGATGTATGCCGGCCATATAGGATAGAATTTCGTCGGTTTTTCGGTCAGGAAAATCGCGTATTTTAGGAAAAACTTCGCAGAGTAAGCTGAAAACTTCTTGATACGAATCTTGTACAGATACCAAGTAGTGAAAGGACTCGCTTGATTTCTTGCTACTTCTGTTGCCTCAATATCTGTATGGTAGGAATACAGTGGACATCGTTGTAATAAATAATAGGAATTCCCGGAATAAGCTTTTCCTCCGGATTGGAGAATCTGCCCAGTTCGGCCATCAAAGAAAGATCCTGTCGTATTAATTCCTGTTATTTTGTTAGACCAGAAGCGTTTTAGCTCTGTGTTAGCATTTACATACTCGACCCCGTAAATCTGGCTCGGAATAGAGCCGACGCTTAAGTATGTTGTTCCAATCCGCTCAATTCGCTCAAACGAGTACTCATAAACTTGGTGTGAATCTCCGGCTATCTTAATTTTGTCGCAGTGTGCCTTGTTGTCTGGAGGGTAGAAGAACCCTAATTGTAGAGAAAATATCGATCCTGTTACAACAAGACGCAAAGGCATTATATGGCTGTTAAGTGCTCGTAGCGATCGACCGTAGTTTGGATCAAAAGAGGCTTGGCGTTCGTCGCATTCTTTATTGGGAGAGGCCGGATCATGACGGAAGTGTTGAACATTCATACCAGGGGCGGTAAGTAAAACATTTTGTGCGCATAATTCACATACAAAATGGCCGCTTCGTGCTGACGCACCATAAGGGTACATTTCGCATGCTTCTTCGACCGTGACACGACGATATCCAGTTTTAGAATCCCATACACATACATGCGTTAACGGCATATTTAGTCACCCGTACTCCCTTTATGGTTCTGTACTCTCCACAGGAGTGTCATCTTTGATAAAATCCATCATTTCTCCCGCATTGCAATCCATAACAGTGGCAATTTTAAGGAGGATAGATAGATTCACTTCTTGATTTTTTCGGAGCTTAGTAAATGTAGCAGAAGAAAGTCCTGCACGCTTGCGTAGCTCAGCTTTGCTCATCTCTCGTTCAGCGCAAAGGACCCATAATTTTTTGTAAGTTACTTTCATGGTTTCACCCCGAATAAGAAGGATTTATAAAATTATACTACTACGAACCACATCTGTTTTCAACATATTTCGCTTTTTCGCGAGTTGTTTCGATTGCATGAATTAAAGTTATCGCGAATCTAAACGCTTTTTTCTTTACGAGTGATTTTTTAAATATTTTGTTGGCTATTCTCCTCGTTCTGTGGTATGGTGTGTTGCTACCAGGAGGTGCAACACATGAAAACATTACTCAAGGACCTGTACGATTGCTTCTATACTCCGCCAGAGCTCCCAGCACAGAAGAAGGAAATCGAGGAATGCCATCAGGCACTCATTGAAGTGTTGGAAAAGCCGGAACGGCGGCTGGTGCTGCAGATCATCGACGCCAAAGACCGCATTGTGGAGGACACATCCATCGACAGCTTTATCTCTGGATTTGAGCTGGCGTGGCGGCTCTCTATGGAACTGAATCAACATGAAAAAGAGCGCTCAGTCTCTCGCTGTACGGCGAAAAGATTGGGCGCTCTTTCCATGTCCAGAAAGGAAGAAGCAAAATGAAGAAGCTAATCACTACTGTAGCCGCATCCGCCGCCTGTCTGGCCCTGTGTGCCGCCGTGTGGCTGCAGAACGAGCCAGCCGTGGAAACATCTGCGTCGCCTACTTCGCCCGCCGTAATCGCCGCACAGCCCGAAGTTCCGGAGTTGCCAGAAATTGAAGAAATCATAATGCCAGAGGAAGAAAAGTCGGATGTAACGCAACCGGAGCCAGTCAAAGAAGCTGCCACTGCACTGGGGTCATCGCCTATTCAAGCGACTCCGTCGGGTGAAGTACAGGCTTCCCCTGAACAGAATGCCACACCACCGCAAGAACCGGGGTCTGCCTCGGCATCATCTGACAGCTCTCCGTACAACATGGTCTATGTGCCGGGCTTCGGCTGGATAGAAAGTCAAGGCCCCAACCATGTTGAATACGCCGAGGACATGTACGAGAACAGCAATAAAATCGGCATCATGGGATAAACGAAAAGCAGTACGGTATCAGGCCAAGCCTGGTGCCGTACCGCTCATTCTGTTTCCTTCTCCAATGTGTCACTGAAAATCTTATGGACACGGATCAGCGAAACGACCTCGCAGATAAACCGCTCCATCAGTGCCTTTTCGTCCAACCATGTCCTCTGTGGCGTTGTGTACTGCCCAGAATTCGCTTCGGCTTCCGCCTTGGCCGCACGGATCGCTCTCTGTGCGGAAAGCCACTGTCCGTATGTGCCAGAATACAGATTTTTCCTCAGCTTCTGAAGAGCAGTCTTATACGCCTTCTCCGCTCCGCTGGGGCCATTGTAGTTGAGATAGATCGCCAGCTCCTGAAAGGTCATGCCGACCTCGTCCGGCTGACCGATGCCGAGGTAGCTTCGCACCAGATTCAGCTCTCTGGGCGTCAGCACCTCCTCCATCCGCTGCATCAGCAGCGTCCGACGCATCATGCGGTCATAGGAATGCGTATGATCCCGACGCAGAATCTCAGGAACTCCGTCTGGAACTCCGAATCGGGCGTCCGTATTTGGGGAAGTGCGCTCTCGTCAAACAGGGTGTTGATTCGGCGCATTTCCTTCTCGTAGTCATTATAACAAAAGGGCGGATACTTCCAAAGCAGTTCGGTCAGATACAATATCCGTTCCCGCAGCTGCGGGAATACCGCCGCAGCCTCCTCATCGCTGCCCTGTCCCATATCTGTTTTGTAACCGTCCTGCGATATTCTCATTCTACCAAAAAATACAGAATAATCAAGTGAAAGGGTTAGAGCCTCGACTGCAGCGAGGTCTCTGCCCTTATCCTTTTACGCCCCCGGTGCAGAGGTCGTGGCAGATGGAAAAATGCATGTCAGCCGTTATATTCGCAAAATGCCGGGCAAAAATGCGGATGCCGCATGGGAGAAAGGCTTCTACTGCCCCAAGTGTCCTGCTTGCGGCCAGCCTAATTTCACTAAAGATCCTGTTACTGGCAGTGGTCGTGAATGCGTTTCCTGCCATACACCCATCAAACGCCTGTCTTGGAGAAAAATGTTGGAACCGTTTGTCGCATGATTTCAAGACAGATGTGGCAAAAATCACCCTTGCGACACAAGAGGCGGCAGATATAAATGTGATGCTGTCAGTGCTCTATGCTCTGTTAGAAGGATTGTCCCGCGAGATGGGGATAGAGCGCACCGACATCAAAGGATGTTTGTTCTACACATCTGTGGATGGGTGTATGATCTTTTCTGTAGTTTTATATGATGCAGTCGCTGGTGGTGCAGGCCATGTTCGCAGAATTGTGACAGCGGACGGGCAAGCATTCCAACGAGTCCTCGCAAAAGCAATTTCCGTTGTAGACAACTGCGATTGCGACTCGTCTTGCTACAGATGCCTAAGAAATTACTACAACCAAAAAATCCACGACAATCTGAATCGAAACCAAGCTTCCGCGTTTTTACACCAGTGGGTGGGAAACATGAACCCATTACCGGTGAAAACAATTGAATAAAATATTTTCCCCCTGCCATAGCAGGGGGAAAATATTTTGGTATGCCCGATGCGATTCGAACGCACGACCTTCAGAGTCGGAGTCTGACACTCTATCCAACTGAGCTACGGGCACATATTCAGCTTATCTATTATATCGGGTATTTGCGGCTTTTGCAAGGGGAAACAAGAAAAACAAAAAAATATTCAAAATTTGCGAAAAAAGCTGTTGACATTTTGCGAACAAGGTGATAAGATAAACAAGCTGTCACCCACGGGGAGGCAGCGGAGCCGCACCTTGAAAATTGAACAGCATTCACTTGAAATTGACTGAAAGGTCAATGGAGA
>OKSD01003937.1_pt1 | contig 10674 bp, 4 predicted proteins | sample 1601221 | NCBI WGS metagenome assembly OKSD01 (sample SAMEA3541550, study PRJEB24748) | human gut metagenome | biome: human gut; feature: human-associated habitat; material: faeces | place: China | collected 2012
CGTAAATTTTCTGACTAACAAAGCACCTTCCTGTTCTGTCACCATAACCGCCTCCTTTTGCGTTTTTTGATATTGTATCGCTTTTCTGACGGTTTGTGTAGGTGTGCTTTATTTGATGGTTACTTTCATTGCAGATTTCATATGATATTAAAATTGTTTGACGATTATAAAATATTGTAGACAAAATTGTAATATTTATTGATATTGTTTGCGATAAATGTTATAATGTGAAAAATATGTTGTTATATGACAACAGTTGAGGAGAGAAATAATTATGAAAAAATTTTTTGCGGTATTACTTTGCGCTGTAATGGCGGCATCTGCAACAGCTTGTGCAAATTTAAGTGCAGGCAATAGCGAGAGTTCAAAGGCTGAGAGTGCTGTTTCGCAGGCATCTGAGGAAGAAACCTCTGCACCTGAAACAACTAAGGAGGAAAGCTCAAAGGCTGAATCAAGCACAAGCATAATGTTCAGCAATATTCAGGAATACCTTGAGTATCCTTCAACTCAGAAATCTTTGGAAAGTGCTAAAGAAAGCGCTGAATCTGTTAATTTATTTACTGTTGAATGTTATGCCGATGATGATACGCTTGTGTATGAATACAAGTACACAAAGCAGTTGCCGGACGATTCTATTGATCAGGTGGTAGAATATTTTAAAAAAAGTACAGACACCCTTGAATTAGGAATGGTTCCTGTTATGAAAGAATTGGTTGCATATGTAGATGAAACAGATCCTAAAATCAAGGTAGTTTATCTCAATGCTGACGGCTCTGAGCTTTATAGTATAACATTTGATAAGTCAATCCTTGATGAAGAGAGCACAGATGAGTCAAGTTCTGCTGAGTTGTAATTTTTAGAATTTTAAAAGGATAATAAAGTTAAGTGTCTATTATAAAGTTGTGGTAAGATTAGTAAATTATGATTTAGCGGACTTTTGGTCGGGCAAAAAAGTTAAACAAAAGTAAAACTTTCCGTCCCGAAGTTAAAAGTCTGGTCAACCTTTTCAAAGGTTGTGGGTGTGGGCAACGCCCACAAATACTTTTCTTTTACGCAATCTAACGGTAGCCAAACGGCTTGCCGTTTAGCGACTGAAACATAACAGCGAAATCCATTAAGTTGCGATAGCAACAAGAAAAAAGATATTCTTAAAATTTGTACCGTCATTGCGTTGCTGTGACGGTACATTATTTTAATCTTTTCCTTTTACTAAAGGCTGTCGCCTGTTTTTTAAAACTTAGTTATCAAAAAACTAACTTCAGATTTTGCAATTTATATGATAATCTGACTAAAAATATACATCAGCAAAACAATACACGCTGTCGGGTGTTGCATTTTAGGGTAAAAACAAGCTCCGCAGGATTTATTTTCCTGTGGAGAATTTTATTTGCCTAAAAATCAAAATTTCTGAAAAATTTTTGCTTTTTTAGAAAAAAGCCCTTGACAAGCTCCCTTTGGTAGCGTAAAATAGTACAATGTACCATAATGGGGTTATGTACCGACACTGTCGGTCAAATCGTCAAAAAAATTTATCTTACAGGGGGATATTATCACAAAATCTCCAAAGTGTCAAGTGGTTTTTTGACAGGGGCATTGCCCTCAAATTTATTAAGGAGTGATACGCCTATGGTTAATGTCAAACCCGTTAAGCTCGGCAATCGTGAACGAATGAGCTTTGGCAAAATCAACGAAGTTATTGATATGCCTAACCTTATTGATGTTCAGAAGCAGTCTTATCAGTGGTTCCTTGACGAAGGTCTTAAAGAAGTATTTAAGGATGTTTCCGGAATTACCGATTATCAAAATAATCTCGTGCTTGATTTTATTGATTACTCAATTGATGTTGATCACCCGAATTACAGCATTGTTGAATGTAAGTCAAGAGATGCTACATTCTCGGCTGCTTTGCGTGTTACAGCAAGACTTTTAAACAGAGCGACAGGTGAGATTAAAGAGAGCAATGTGTTTATGGGCGATTTTCCGCTTATGACACCAAGCGGCACATTCATCATCAACGGTGCTGAGCGTGTTATTGTTTCTCAGCTCGTAAGAAGCCCGGGCGTTTATTATAAGATGGACCACGATAAAACAGGTAAAGAGCTTTACAGCGCTACTGTTATTCCTAACCGTGGTGCTTGGCTTGAATACGAAACAGATATAAACGATGTTTTCTATGTTCGTATTGATAAAAACCGTAAGCTGCCTGTTACAGCGTTTATCAGATCTTTGGGTCTTGGTACAGACGCTGAAATTCTCGACTTCTTTGGCGATGACGAGAGAATGCGAGCTACTATCGAGAAAGATCAGACAAGCAGTGTTGAAGAGGGTCTTATCGAGGTTTACAGAAAGCTCCGTCCGTCAGAGCCTCCGACAGTAGACAGCGCTCAGACACATATCAATAATCTTTTCTTTGACCCCGGCAGATATGATATGTCAAGAGTTGGCAGATATAAGTACAACAAAAAGCTCGGTATTGCCGACAGACTTGAGGATCAGGTTATCGCTGAGCCTATCTCTAACCCACGCACAGGCGAGGTTATGGCTTTCAGAGATGAAAAGATCACTAAGGAAAAAGCTATTGAAATCGAAAACGCAGGCGTTCAGATTGCTTATGTAAAAGCACAGGACGAAAAAATCGTTAAGGTTATTTCTAACGGTATGGTTGACATTAAGGCTTATGTTGACTTTGACGCCGAGGCTGAATGCGGAATCCGTGAGAATGTTCGTTTTGATGTTCTCTGCGAAATCCTTGACGCCGCTCAGAACGAAGATGAGCTTAAGGAAATGCTTGCAGACAGAGCAGACGAGCTTACTCCTAACCACATTACAAAAGATGATATTTTTGCAACAATCAACTACCTTAACTGCGTTGCTCACGGCGTTGGCAGAACAGATGACATCGACCACCTCGGCAACAGAAGAATCCGTTGCGTAGGCGAGCTTTTGCAGAATCAGGTTAGAATCGGTTTCTCAAGACTTGACAGAGTTGTAAGAGAGAGAATGGCTACACAGTCACAGGATATGGACTCACTTTCTCCTAACTCACTTATCAATATTCGTCCTGTAACTGCCGCAATTAGAGAGTTCTTCGGTTCTTCTCCGCTTTCACAGTTCATGGATCAGACAAACCCACTTGCAGAGCTTACACATAAGCGCCGCTTGTCAGCGCTTGGCCCGGGCGGTCTTTCAAGAGATCGTGCAGGCTTTGAGGTTCGAGATGTTCATTACACCCACTACGGCAGAATGTGTCCTATCGAAACTCCTGAAGGTCCTAACATCGGTCTTATTTCATACCTTACATCATTTGCAAGAATCAATAAGTACGGCTTTATCGAAACTCCTTACCGTAAGATTAATAAAGAAACAGGCGTTGTTACTGACGATGTTGTTTATATGACAGCTGATGTTGAAGATAACTACACTGTTGCTCAGGCGAATGAGCCGCTTGACGAAAACGGCAGATTTGTTCATGCCAGAGTAGTCGGCAGACGCAGAGATGAATTTGTAGATCTTCCTGCCGATGAGTTTGACTTTATGGACGTATCGCCTAAGCAGGTACTTTCTGTTGCTACCGCTATGATTCCGTTCCTCGAAAACGATGACGCAAACCGAGCACTTATGGGTGCGAACATGCAGCGTCAGGCAGTGCCTCTTCTCAGAACAGACGCACCTATCGTTGGTACAGGTATGGAGTACAAGGCAGGTACAGACTCAGGCGTATGTATCCTTGCAGAGGAAGACGGCGTTGTGCTCAGCGTAGACGCACGCAATATTCGTGTTCAGTACGATTCGGGCAGAATTCAGGACTTTGAGGTTATCAAGTTCTTGCGTTCTAACCAGGGTACTTGTATTAATCAGCGTCCTATTGTTGAAAGAGGACAGAGAGTTAAGAAGGGAGAGGTTCTTGCTGACGGCCCTGCAACAGACCATGGTGAAGTTGCTATCGGTAAGAACGCACTCATCGGCTTTATGACCTGGGAAGGTTATAACTACGAGGATGCGGTTCTCCTTAACGAAAAAATTGTTAGAGATGATGTTTATACATCTATTCATATAGAGGAATATGATACAGAGGCAAGAGATACAAAGCTCGGCCCTGAAGAAATTACAAGAGATATTCCAAATGTCGGCGAAGATATGCTCAAGTACCTTGATGAAGACGGTATTATTCAGGTAGGTGCTGAGGTTCACGCAGGCGATATTCTCGTAGGTAAGGTTACACCAAAGGGTGAAACAGAGCTTACTGCCGAGGAAAGACTTTTGAGAGCTATCTTTGGCGAAAAGGCAAGAGAAGTAAGAGATACTTCACTCAGAGTACCTCACGGCGAGAGCGGTACTGTTGTAGATGTTAAGGTATTTACAAGAGCCGACAGCCGCAACGAGCTCCAGCCCGGTGTAAACAAGGTTGTCAGAGTTTATCTTGCATTAAAGCGTAAAATCAGCGTTGGCGATAAGATGGCAGGTCGTCACGGTAACAAGGGTGTCGTTTCAAGAATTCTTCCTGTTGAGGATATGCCATTCCTTCCTGACGGCACACCGCTCGATATCGTACTTAACCCGTTGGGCGTACCTTCTCGTATGAACATCGGTCAGGTGCTTGAGGTTCACCTCGGCTATGCAGCTAAGGCACTTGGCTGGAAGATTATGACACCTGTATTTGACGGCGCTCACGAGGGCGATATTTTCCAGGCTCTCAAGGACGCAGGTTACAGCGAGGACGGTAAAACATGGCTTATTGACGGCAGAACAGGTGAGCGTTTTGATAACCCTGTAACCGTTGGTTATATGTACTACCTCAAGCTCCATCACCTTGTTGATGAGAAAATTCACGCAAGAAGTACAGGTCCTTACTCACTCGTTACTCAGCAGCCACTCGGCGGTAAAGCACAGTTCGGCGGTCAGCGTTTCGGTGAGATGGAAGTTTGGGCACTTGAGGCTTACGGTGCAGCTTATACACTTCAGGAAATTCTTACCGTTAAGTCTGACGATGTTATCGGCAGAGTTAAGACCTACGAGGCTATCGTTAAGGGACAGAACATTCCTGCTCCGGGTATTCCTGAGTCATTCAGAGTTCTTATTAAAGAATTGCAGTCACTTGCTCTTGATGTTCGTGTTCTTGATGCACAGGGCGAGGAAATCGACATTAAGCAGAAGTTTGATGAGGACGAAGACATTACAGATGCAGCTACAACTGAGTTCAACGAGGAGAGCGTAATGACCGAGTCAATGGACGGTTACAACCTCGATGAAGAAGGCGAAGAGGGCAATATGTTTGACGATTCGGGTCTTGCAGCAGATGACGACGACAGCGACTACTTCGACTTTGACGACTTAAACAAGAATGATATGTAAGGAGGAAGTATAAAAATGATAGATAATAACGCATTTGATTCAATTAAAATCGGACTTGCTTCCCCTGAGCAAATTAGAGCCTGGTCTTATGGCGAGGTTAAAAAGCCCGAAACAATCAACTACCGTACATTAAAGCCTGAGCGTGACGGCTTGTTCTGCGAGCGTATTTTCGGACCTACAAAGGACTGGGAGTGCCACTGCGGTAAATACAAGAGAATCCGTTTTAAGGGCAAAATTTGTGACCGTTGCGGTGTTGAGGTTACAAGAGCAAAAGTAAGAAGAGAGAGAATGGGTCACATTGAGCTTGCCGCTCCTGTTTCTCATATCTGGTACTTCAAGGGTATTCCTTCAAGAATTTCTCTTATGCTCGACATTTCTCCGAGAACACTTGAAAATGTACTTTATTTCTCAAGATATATTGTTACAGATCCGGGCAACTGCCGAGATCTTGAAAAAAATCAGTGCCTGACCGAAAAAGAGTACGCTGAAATGCGTGAAAAGTACGACAACGACTTTGAGGCAGGCATGGGTGCAGAGTCAATTCAGAAGTTACTCAAGGAAATTGACCTTGAGCAGCTCTCTGCACAGCTTAAAGAGGAGCTTGAAACAGCATCGGGTCAGAAGAGAGTTCGTATTCTCAAGCGTCTTGATGTAGTAGAGAGTTTCCGCCTTTCAGGCAACCGTCCTGAATGGATGATTATGGATGTAGTTCCTGTAATTCCGCCTGATATCCGTCCTATGGTTCAGCTTGACGGCGGCAGATTTGCTACATCAGACTTAAACGATCTTTACAGACGAGTTATCAACAGAAACAACCGTCTTAAAAAGCTCCTTGAGCTTAACGCTCCTGAAATCATTATCAGAAACGAAAAGAGAATGCTGCAGGAATCTGTTGACGCTCTCATTGACAACGGCAGAAGAGGCAGACCTGTTACAGGTCCTAACAACCGTCCGCTCAAGTCACTTTCCGATATGCTTAAAGGTAAGCAGGGTAGATTCCGTCAGAACCTCCTCGGTAAGCGTGTTGACTACTCAGGCCGTTCTGTTATCGTTGTTGGCCCTGAACTTAAGATGTACCAGTGCGGTCTTCCTAAGGAAATGGCTATCGAGCTTTTCAAACCGTTTGTAATGAAACGCCTTGTAGAAACTAAGGCTGTTATCAATATTAAGGCTGCAAGAAAAGCAGTTGAGCGTGCTAAGGACGAGGTTTGGGATGCACTTGAGGTTGTAATCAAGGGACACCCGGTTCTCCTTAACCGTGCGCCTACACTTCACAGACTCGGTATTCAGGCATTTGAGCCTGTACTTGTAGAGGGCAGAGCACTTAAACTTCACCCACTTGCTTGTACAGCGTACAACGCCGACTTTGACGGCGACCAGATGGCTGTCCATGTACCGCTTTCTGCCGAGGCTCAGGCTGAGGCAAGATTCCTTATGCTTGCAGCGGGCAACCTGCTTAAACCATCAGACGGTCAGCCTGTAACAGTTCCTACTCAGGATATGATCCTCGGTTCGTACTACCTTACACTTGATAAGGACGGCGAGTTTGGCGAGGGCAAGGTATTCAGAGATGTTGACGAGGCTATGATGGCTTATCAGACAGGCATTATTCAGCTCCACTCAAAGATTAAGGTAAGATATGAAAAGGTAATTGACGGTGTTAAGTATTCTGACCTTGTTGATACAACAATCGGTAAGATTATCTTTAACAACCCGATTCCGCAGAACCTTGGTTTTGTTGACAGAAGCAAGCCTGAAAACCGCTTTAAACTTGAGGTTGACTTCCTTGTGGGTAAGTCTAAACTTAAGAAGATTATTGATAAATGTATTAAGATAAACGGCACAGAGATTACAAGCCATGTTCTTGACCACATCAAGGCACAGGGCTATAAGTACTCAACAAGAGGCGCTATTACCGTTGCCGTATGTGACGCCGTTATTCCTCCTGCTAAGAAAGAAATCATCAAAAAGGCAGAGGCTGATGTCGATGTAGTTCGTGAGGACTATATGATGGGTCTTCGTTCTGATGAGGAGCGTTACGAGGAAGTTCTTAAGATTTGGGAAAAGGCTACAAACGATGTAACCGACGCCCTCCAGAAAAACCTTGACCGCTACAACCCAATCTTTATGATGGCCGACTCAGGTGCCCGTGGTAGTATGAGCCAGATCCGTCAGCTTGCAGGTATGCGTGGTCTTATTGCCAATACATCAGGTAAAACAATCGAAATTCCTATCAAGGCTAACTACCGTGAAGGCCTTAACATTATGGAATACTTTATTTCATCTCGAGGCGCTCGTAAAGGTCTTACAGATACAGCGCTCAGAACAGCCGACTCAGGTTACCTTACCCGTCGACTTGTTGATGTATCGCAGGAAGTTATCATTCGTGAGGACGACTGCGGAACAACAGACGGCCTTGAGATTTTCGACATCAAGGCAGGCGAGAACAATGTTATCGAGGGACTCCACGAAAGACTTATCGGCAGATACCTCGTTGACGATTTCTGCGATTCAAACGGCAACACCCTTGTTTCTAAAGATGTAATGATGGGTGACAAAGAGGCTGATATTATCGTAAACAGCGGCATTGAGAGAATTAAGATTCGTTCTGTACTTTCTTGTCGTGCTAAGCATGGCGCTTGTAAGAAGTGCTACGGCTCTAACCTTGCAAACCGCCAGCCTGTAACAGTCGGTGAGGCAGTTGGTATTATTGCCGCTCAGTCAATCGGTGAGCCTGGTACACAGCTTACAATGAGAACATTCCATACCGGTGGTGTTGCATCGGCAGAAGATATCACACAGGGTCTTCCAAGAGTTGAGGAGTTGTTTGAGGCTCGTAAGCCAAAGAGCCTTGCAATCATCAGTGAAATTGACGGTGAAGTTAGATTTGAAGAAATCAAAAACGCTCGTCACGCTGTTATCTTCAACACTGAAACAGGCGAAGAAAAGCAGTACCTTATTCCTTTCGGCTTTAGAGTTAAGGTTCAGGAGGGACAGATCATTAAGAAGGGTGACAAAATCACCGATGGTGCTGTTAATCCACACGATATTCTTGCAATTCTCGGCTCAGACGCAGTAATGAACTACCTTATTTCTGAGGTACAGAGTACTTACCGCTTACAGGGTGTTGAGATCAACGATAAGCACATTGAGGTTATCGTTCGTCAGATGATGAGAAAGGTAAGAGTAGATGACGCTGGCGATACCAAGTTTATGTCAGGTCAGACCTATGACAAGAACGATGTTCTCTTTGAGAACGAGCAGATTAAAAAGCGTATTGCTAACGGTGAAGAAAACCTCAGAGAGGCAACATTCACACAGCTGCTCCTCGGTATTACAAAGGCGGCACTCGCAACAGACAGCTTCCTTTCTGCCGCATCATTCCAGGAAACAACAAGAGTTCTTACAGATGCAGCTATTAAGGGTAAGATTGATCCGCTTATCGGTCTTAAGGAAAATGTTATTATCGGTAAGGTTATTCCTGCAGGTACAGGTATGCCGAGATATGCAGGCGTAAAGCTCGATGAGCCAAAGCCTGAGGTTGAAGATACACAGGAAAATGAAGTTGAATCAACCGAGCAGACCGAAATTGCCGAATAAAAATTAATAATATTTTGATTTAGCATCAAATAAAGCCCGACAATGACTAAGGTTGTTGTCGGGCTTTTTGCGTGAGATTTTATTAACATTTTGTTGTAAGTATGTTGAAAGATTTGGTGTTTAGCAGACTTTTGGTCGGGTAACAAAGTAAAGCAAAAGTAAAACTTTCCGTCCCGAATATAAAAGTTTGGTCAACCTTTTCAAAGGTTGCGGGTTTGGGCAGAGCCCATAAAAGTTTCCTTTATAGCTTACTTGCAGGAGCAAACAGTGTGCTGTTTGCGTGTTAAGACAAATGCTTGTGTAAGTAGGCGACAGCCTTTTAAAAAGGAATGTTCAATTATATATTGTTAAAGCAACTAATGTTTAAAATTAAAATGCCTACCATTTCCGCTTTTCTTTTGCGTGAAAAGAAAAGCTCCAAAAGAAAGCACGCTTAAGGGGAAAGAGATTTCGAGTCCCTTTCCCCTTAAGTATCCTTTTTCCTTAGAAGACCAAGGTCAGTGACCTTGGAACTGCTTACTTTTATTTTATAAACAAAAGTTTGTGCTAAGCAAGATTTTGCTGAATTATGTTGTATTACAGAAGTCAAGTTAAAAAAATATAAAATTTAGTCTAAACTCTCTGCAATAAAACAAAAACCGCTATAAAAGCGGTTTTTAATAAAAATTATCAATATGACTGTATTACCGACATCATTTTTTCGGGTGTTATCTGCGTATATTTCATTCCGTCAAATACAAGGTCGTTGCCGTCAAAGGTATAATCATATGTGTCTGTCTGCTCGCCGTCCATATCATAAACGGCTGTCACCTTATTGAGTTTTGTATTGTATGTGAAATATGTGAATGTTGTGCCGTATGAGTTGCAGTACATTCTGCCGTCCTCGCCAAAATAATAGTAAAGTCCCGTTCCGCTGTCCCATGCGCCAACAAGTTTTTTGTCTATCTGCGGATTTTCAGGTGTACTCGGCACAAAACTTGGGTTGTCTATCTTTTCAAGTACGGAATCTTCGCCGTTATTTGTAATTGTTATCTTCTTGCCGTCATCAGCCACAACATATGAATAGTCGCCGTTGATTCCGAACATAAGCTGACATTTAAAGGTTTCCTCGCCTGTCTGCTCGTCCGTACCAACCGAATATGTACTGCAGTATCCCATATTGCCTATGATTAATGATGCGTTGCCCTTGCCGTTAAAAAGGAAAATAAAATTTTCAAGGTTAGATCCTGCGCCCTCGGATATTTTCCAGTAGCCTACAAACGGGTCTGCTGAATTTTCTTTTGGTGCGTGTATATTTTCAAGACTGAAATTAGTTGCCCCCGGTGCAGTGGTTTCCGCCTGAGTGGTGCTCTGTACCTGAGTTTCTGCCTGTGCCGAGCTTTGTGCGCCGTTATCCGAACAGCCAACTGCTGTTACCGCAAGCATTGAACATAAAATTGTCGCTACGATTGATTTTGTATAAGCCTTTTTCATTTTTAAATTACTCCAAACAAAAATTTATGGCAACAGCGCATATCGGCTATTGCCCAACATATTAATTTTATTATTATCTGCTGTTAAAGTCAATATTATTGCAAAAATTTATGTTATTGCAAATTTTAACATATAATCGGCTTGCCGTTTGGATAATGTTATAACTTCTATTCTAAATGTTGGTGTAACATTAATAAATTATGGTTTACCACATAAAGTTTAGTATAATAAATTCAAAATTTAGGTCAA
>OKSD01003952.1_pt1 | contig 10625 bp, 9 predicted proteins | sample 1601221 | NCBI WGS metagenome assembly OKSD01 (sample SAMEA3541550, study PRJEB24748) | human gut metagenome | biome: human gut; feature: human-associated habitat; material: faeces | place: China | collected 2012
GGAAACAGCGTGGGGAGTGGGTGCTGACGGCATACGGTGCGCTCCTTTCTGTTCGATTTAATCCGTTTTGCGGTCGGTTCAATATGCGGACGGATTCCTCTTTCGTCCGTAAATTGCAGCAGTCAAACGCGCAGACGGACGGATGAAGAATATATGTCAATTGTACCATACGATACCAATATCGGCAAGAGGGAACGGAAAACGAAGAATGAAACAGAAAGCGAAACCTGTTCAAATTGAACATAATAATATATTTAACGGAAAACGGCAAAAGCGCGGGATAATCGGGTCATTTCACGATAACACAAGTGAAAGAAAAAATAAGGAGATACAACCATGGACACGAAAGAAATCAATGCAGCCGTTAAATGCGCAGTGGAAACAACGCAGCAGCCGCCCTCTTTTTTCATTCACGGTTCATCCGTGTTTGCACTGGAAACCGAGGCAGTTAAAACCGCAGAGACGCTGAAAAGATGCGAAAACATGCTTTTTCGCGGAATCGTTAAGTATTTTTCAATCAAAATGCCCTATTTTTCGGATATGGCAGGTTCGGAAAATTTCCTTGCGCGGCTTGACGAAAGCATGAACACAGCAGCGGACTTTTACAGCGAGTTCAAAGGTGTTGTGATAATTGAACTTTCGGAGGAATGGGCAAAGAAAGGCATCAACGATGCATTCTCATGCCTGCCGGGCTATATCGGAATGCATAAATGCATTTCGTACATTGTCATTATTGAAGCGGAAAAGGAGTCGGCATCGATTGACGATATGAGGAGAGCTTTGAACGGAAGCACGATTTGGATCGATATACGCATGAAAACGGCGGAAATAGGGCAGTGCATAAGTCTTTTCTTTAAAACGGCGAAGGAAGTCGGAATGACCGTTTCGGATGCCGCTTCAAAAGAGCTTAAAAAAACACTTGAAAATGCCGATGTTTCCGTTTTGCCGCTTGATCAGGTTGTTCTTCGAACGGTGCAGCAAATAAAGCTGAACAAACAAGTCAAGAACGCCAACCCTGTTATTGAAGCGGGCGATTTGGATATAATGCCTCAAAAAAGGACGTGTGAAAGGCGAGGCCGCATCGGATTTTCTGCAAAGGAATAAGGAGGAACACAATATGCTGAGTGATGGATTGAAATATCAGGATTCAAGGATGGCGACTTGCGAAGAGATGAAGCAGGATCTTGCGCCGTTCGCATTGCATGATGCGGCTGCAAAGTCCAAGGGCGGGCCGGTGCTGCTGCGCGACGGCGACACGGTTTATACGGATCCGAGTGATTCGCATTCGCTGATAGTCGGGGATACGGGTTCAATGAAGACGCTGCGATTCGTGCTTCCTCTCATTTATTCCTGTGCGGCGGCGGATGAATCAATGGTTATTGTTGACCCGAAGGGCGAGCTTGCGCGGAAATCCGAAAGTTTTCTTTCCGCGAAGGGCTATAAAACAGTTATCATCAACATGAGGGATCCGCAGCGTTCGCCCGACACATGGAACCCGATGGGGCTTATAGAGAGGGAGTACAAAAGCGGGGAAGAGGGGCAGCAAAAGGCCGTTTTGCAGCTTAATGATATGCTGAACGACATTTTCTTTCGAAGAGTCGATACAAAGGATCCCTATTGGAACGAGTCCGCAGGGCAGCTTGCTCTGGGCATATGCCTGCTGCTGCTTGCATTGGGCGAAAAGCTTAATATGAAGAATCTGCTGAAATGGCGATACGAAAAGCTTCCCGACGGAACGCTTGAAACCTGCTTCCGAAAGCTGCCGGCGGACAGCGAGATCTACCAAAACCTTGCGGGTTATTTGGATATGTCGGCCGAGAACACAAAGTCCTGCATAAGGTCAACCTTCGATCAGCTTGTGCGCGTGTTCAAGTCCGCACCTGCGCTGACTGAGATGCTGAATGATACGTCGTTTGATATTGAACGGATTGGGGAGGCAAAAGCGGCGGTTTTTGTCGTCATCCCGGATGAAAAAACAACCTTTCATTTTCTGGCGACGCTCTTTATCAGCCAGTGTTACACAACCTTGCTTGAAACAGCGGAAAGGCATGGCGGGTCGCTGCCGCGAAGGACGAATATCATCCTTGAGGAGTTTTGCAACCTGCCCGCACTCGGCGATATCGTTCCGATGATCACGGCGGCAAGGAGCCGCAATATTCGGCTGCATATGGTCATTCAGTCGTACGGACAGCTTGTTGAAAAGTACGGCGAAAACGTGAGCCGCGCCATTCTCGACAACTGCGGAAACATGGTCTATTTGCATACGCGGGAAATGGATTTTTTGACGTATATCAGCAGACTTGCGGGGAACAACGAGTACGGAAGGCCGCTGATTTCAACATCGCGTCTGCAAAGGCTGCAAAAAAACGAAACCATTATCTTCCACGGCAGATGCTGCCCGTATCTTGCAGAGGATGTTCCGCTGATTTTTGATTATCCGATAAAATTGGGGACGGAGCTGCGCTCTGCGCCGCAAAAACCGAAGAAAGAAAAAAAGCGCAGGCGAATCGGGGATGTATTGAAGCCGCCCGAACTGAGCGGAGACACCGATGCATGGGACTGGTCGTAAAAGCGGTGCAGCGGGTATTGAAAATATATTAGCCGTTGCTGCGGGGAAAAAGCAATTTTTCCCGATAAATAAAGTGTAAGGGAAAAACGAATGCAAAAGCGTTTGATGCGCGGCGGCTGACGCCAAAGCGTACAGCGCATGAGCGTTTGAAACACTCCCGGACCGAGGGACATGCTTTCTTCCCGCGGGCGATGAAAATATATCATTGAAAACCGTGGGGAAAAAACAAAAAAGCCCGATAAAGTAAATGAAGAGTGAGCAGAACTGAAAACTCACTAAAAACACAGAAACCGAAAGGAGAAAACTAAAATGGCAAGAACAGGACAAGCTTATTCAACAGCAATTGCGGACAGCATCAACGCCTTCCTTAAGGAGGACAAATGGCGTTTCGACTTTGACAGCGAGCGCGGCAGGTTCATTTTCAACCTCAGCCTGAGCTGCAAGCTCAAATCGGTTCGGTACATTGTTGATGTGCGCGAGAAAGACTATCTTATCTACGTTTTTTCACCTCTGGGCCCGGATAAAGGCGATGCCGCAACGATGAAGCGCACGGCGGAGTTCCTGACACGAGCGAACTACGGACTTGTTTTCGGCAACTTCGAAATGGACATGCACGACGGCGAAATTCGCTACAAAACCTTCGTTCCGTGCGGCGGAGAAGCCCCTTGCGCCGATGTTATCCGCCGCAGCATATATGTGCCGGCAATGATGCTTGACAGGTACGGCGACGGCTTGCTGAAGGTGCTGTATTCGGACATTGACCCCGAAAAAGCTTGCAGCATGTGTGAAAATGACCTGAGAGACGGCGCGGACGACGACACCGAAGAATCGGGCAGCACGAGCGACAGTACGGCAGACATCCTGTCGAGGCTTTCGGCACATTTTTCAAGCGATACAAGCGATACAGAGGATGAATAATCCGTTTCGAACAGAACCTTTATCAGCGTCGCCTTAAAATAATGCCTGCAACGATACCGAGCAGCGCAATGCCGGCGCAGATAAGCACAAGCGTCCCGAAACTTGTCGTTTTGGCGGAGCTTGCTCCTTCCGCAAATGCCGTTGCACAGCACAGCGCGGAAATGACGGCCGCAAAGCAGCCGATGAATGAAAAGAAATTGCGTTTCCTCATGTTTGTTTCTCTCCTTGTGCTCCCAACCCGCATGTTCAACTTCATTCATCGTCTGCGAGCGGCAATTAACAGATTCAGCTTTGCTGAAAGCAGAACCCGAGCTTAAACAGCTTCATATGCATTATAACACTTAACCGACACATAATCCACAGCAAGTTTAATAAACACTTCAAACAGCATACCGATTCAAAGTTCATATCAGCCGATGACCCCTTGCCGAATGCGCAGGGGGTATTTTTATGTAATCGTCAGGCAGGAAAGAGTTGTTGACAGGAAATGCGCCCGCGTATTATATATTTATTTGATTTGTTGAACAGCGGTTGACTTTTTAATAAAATTTTTATATTATTGACCTGCACATGCAGCGCGCGGGTTCGATACGCGCTGATGAATGTGTGGGGGAATTTCATAAAACAGACTGCATCTTTTTGCGGTCGGTATGTGCCGACTGCAAATCAGGTGTTTTTTGTGTATCGAATTATGAAATATGAAAGGGACTTGCGGGACTCCGTAAGTCAACGGTTCTTAATGTCATGAACGAATTTGTCCTCACTTGCTGTTCAACTGCAGACCTTCCCAAGGAACGATTCGAACAGCTCAAAGTTTCCTATGTTTGCTTCAACTACACGATTGACGGAGTTACGTATCCGGATGATCTCGGGCAGAGCATCCCGTTCGATGAGTTCTACCGCCGCATGGCGGAAGGCGCAATGACGTCCACTTCGCAGGTGAACATGGATCAGTATTTGCAATTTTTTGAACCCTTCCTTGCAGAAGGAAAGGATGTTCTGCATGTTACTCTGTCCTCCGGAATTTCGGGTTCGTTTAATGCCGCATGCGCGGCAGCACAGGTTTTGCGCGAAAAATATCCCGAAAGAAAGCTTTATATCGTCGATTCTCTCGGTGCATCATCGGGGTACGGACTTATAATCGATAAGATGGCGGAGCTTCGCGATTCCGGCATGAATATAGACGCGCTTCATGACTGGGTGGAGGAACACAAGCTTAACATGCATCATTGGTTCTTCTCAACCGACTTGACATATTATGTGCGCGGGGGAAGAATTTCGAAATCTGCCGGATTTATCGGCTCGATTCTGCATATTTGCCCGCTGCTGAACTGCGATGAATTGGGCAGGCTTACTCCGCGCGCCAAGATACGCACGAAAAAGCGCGCAATTAACGAAATCGTTCAAAAAATGGTCGAGAATGCGGAGAACGGACTTGATTATTCCGAAAAGTGCTTCATTTGCAATTCAGCTTGCTATGACGATGCACGTGCGGTTGCGGATCTTGTTGAAGCGACTTTCCCGAAGCTTAACGGCAAGGTGCTGATAACTTCGATCGGAACAACCATCGGAAGCCATACGGGGCCCGGAACCGTTGCGCTTTTCTTCTGGGGAAAGAAGCGCGTTGACTGAATTCGATAACGGCTTTAAAAACAAAACGCATTGCCGCAAACAGGGGCAATGCGTTTTACCTTTTTCGTCAATAATTTTATGCAGCAAAAAAATGCGTTATGCGCAAAGGCTTCGACTTTTATGACAGGAGCAGCTCCTTCACGCGAACTGCGGCTGCCACGTTGAATTCACATCTTGTATCCACCTGGTAATCAACGCATGCGCTTCGGATTATTTCGGGCGCTGCGTCAACGTTTTCGGCAGCAAGCAAAGCCGTTACAATACGAACGAATTCGTTAAGCTGCAAAACGGGCAGATCAACGACTACTTCAAAAAGACTCGGGAGCACGGGTGATTTTGAACAGGCCGCAAGCAAAACATTCATCGGCAGCAAAGGTTCTGTCACCGTTTCGCATGTATCCTCCCGCAGCTCATCGCAGAGGAGCATGAATTTGAGCGGCTGACAACGCAATTTTGCAAGCAAATCAATGCAATTCAGGCTGCCGTTGAGTGTGTAAACAAGGCGGAGCTGGGGCAATTCGTCCGTCAGCTCAAGCATCATGGTCGTTTTGCCCATTCCCTGCTGACCGCAAAGAAGCATCGGATGTGCGCTTTCGTCCCGCATAAATGCAATCGCATTGTTCAACAGTATACGGTATTCCGCGTCCATCAGCGGAACAAAATCACCCGCCCGCAGCTCGTGAAGCGGTTTCAGCGCACCGTCAAAGATGAAGTTTCGGTATTTGAGGAAGATTCCGCTTCCGTACGAAGAGTGAAAATTCCAAAGGTCATTCACAAGCTCGGACCAATCATCAGACTCGAGAAAACGCCGATACATGCCTTCAAGAGCAACGTCCGCATAATAACTGTCGCGAATGCCGAACTCACCGTATTGCCACACGGGCGGCGGGAATTCGGTTTTTGCAGTCGGCTGTTTGGGTTTGAATTCACGGGGCATGGGTGCAACGGGAGCGCCGCCCCACGCAGCGGAGGCAATCACGGAGGCGGCATCCTTTGAATTCTTTTTTTGCTTTTGTTCCGTGCAATTGCAAATTATGGAGTGCAAAACGTTTTCATCTGCCTCCGAAAGAGTTTTCAGCGCGGAAAGCTCAAGCTGCATTGCGTGAATGACGGCATCGTCCGCCTTTCCGGAAGCAGCGGCACATGAAAACACGTTGTCGGTCAGCAACACCGTATCAAGAATGTAATCGTGCCAGATATTGCCGCTTACTCTGCGTGCGCCGCAGCAAACAAGCTCCGAAGTCAAAGCGGAAAGTGCGTCCGCAGCGTTTTGCACGTTGCCGATATCGGCAAAGCGAAGAAGCTCGGAAAGTTTTCCGAGGGGACGAGTGAGCAGTTCGTTTCGGAAAATTGCAAGCCGGGCAATTGCAGCGGACAGCGTGCGAATGTTTTCCTCAGTTTGTGTGCAATCCATTTTTTGCTGCCTTTCTGTAAAAAATGAAGCGTTTGCGCCGCAGACTTACCAAGCGATAAGGTGCAGAATATTTTGATCAAGCACGATGAAAGCTCCGAGAATCGCCGTGTAAATCGCAAAACCCCAGAGTGAATGCTTTGTGATGAGTTTTATCATGAAACGCACCGCAAAATAGCCCGAAACGGCGGCAGCGGCAACGCCGAGCACGACCGAAAGCCAGTTTATGTTTGCTGCGCCTGCGCTGACCGCACCGGGAATTTCAAGCACCGCACCGCCGAGAATTGCCGGAATCGAAAGCAGAAAACTGAATTCCGCAGCGTCTTCTTTTTTCATGCTGCAAAGCGTTGCGCCCGTTATGGTTGAACCCGATCTTGAAATGCCGGGCAGGATGGCAACGCCTTGAACAAAACCGATAAACACCGCATGATACCACTTCATTGAAGGAACGGTAAGTTTGCATTCGACTTTCTGACGTATAAAATCGCAGAGCACAAGCAGCGCCGCCGTGAAAAGGAAACAGAAGCCGAGCAGACTGCCTTCGTTCGCCGCATCGATGACATCTTTGAATACGAGTGCCATAACCGCGGTTACGAGTGTCGCAACGATCATCCAGATCCAATACTTTGCCTGCTTTACCGGGTGGAGCAGCATTTCAATGATGCGTTTGCGGTAAACAACAAGCACCGCTGCCAAAGTGCCGAGATGCAGCATGACGGTGAAGAAAAGTCCGCCGTCCGATATGCCGAAGATTTTTTGAAGCAGCAGGAGATGACCGCTGCTTGAAATCGGAAGAAATTCGCAAAGTCCCTGAACAAGGCCCAGGATAATTGCAATAAAAGCGTTCATTTTTTGTTCGCCCCCGAACAGCGGAGGCTCTCCCTTCAACTTTGTTTGCAGACCCACAAAACCTGTCGAATTGCCGAATCGGAAAAAACGGCTTAATCAACACAGGCTGCAATGAAATTATATTTATTTTTTTCGAAACGATTCGATTTACGGCGAAAAAAGGTTGAATCTTCATCCTTTTTCGCGAAAATAAGCTTAAACCGGCGTTTTCTTCGGAAGGCTGTCAATCTGACAGGAACTCCCGATTTTTATGTTTGACGGTTGAAAACCGTGAAATCAATAATAGCGGGGTCCGGAATTCCATCCGTTGTCAAACGCAAGAATAAGACCGGCGTACACGAAAATCATAAGAAGGGTCAGAACTGCACCGATTACAATTCCCGCAATTGCAAGGCCGCGTCCTTTTTCCGAACGTTTATTGCATTGACAAAGTCCGACAATGGACAGAATAAGTCCCACGATGCCGGGCAGGCCGAAAAGAAGGATGTTAGAAATAATTGCAGCGCAGGAAAGCGAGAAGCCTGCAATGCTGAGTCCGTTATAATTTGCGGAAGGCGCGCACGGCGTGCAGTCCTGCTGCGGCGGGGTGTAGTTGAATTGATTATACCACGACTGCTGCGAATTCTGCTGCGAGTCCTGCTGTGAATTCTGCTGTGAATTCTGCTGCGAGTCCTGCTGCGAGTCCTGCTGAAAATCCTGCTGTGAATCCTGCTGAAAATCCTGCTGTGAATTCTGCTGTGAATCCTGCTGAAAATCCTGCTGAGCGGAACTTTGGTCAATGCCTTGGGTGAAGCTGTTCAACTTAGCACCGCAGTTGGGGCAGAACGATGCGTTTGCATCAAGGATGTGGTTTCCGCAATTTGGGCAAAACATTTTTTGTTCCTCCGTGTTTGAATTGAATTCGAGTCACATGCAATGTGATTTAAATTCAATAATATTATACAACACACACAGGGGATTTTCAAGGGGGCGGGGCATTTGTGCAAATGAAAGGGGCTTTTAAACGAACCCCGTTTCGACGCAGCCTCTTGACAACCGTATATTACGGATTTAGAATATCCCTGCGGGGTAACCGCAGTTTCCGAAATCGCAATTTTTCGGACAAAAGGAACATCGGCTTCCGCAGATAAAAACACAAGGAGGAACTTCAATGGACAGAACATATTACGTCGGAAATCGGAGAAGATTTTATGATATGATGGAAACAGGAAGTCTTGCCGCCATATTTGCGGGCGAAGAACTTTGGAAGACGGGCGATGAATACTATCCGTTTTTTGCGGACAGAAATTTTGTGTATCTTACCGGTTTAAAATGCAAGTCTGCCGTGCTGCTTGCCGCAAAAGCGGCGAACGGACAAGTTTCGGAACGGCTTTATCTGCTGCCGCCGGATGCACAGGTGGAGCGTTGGACGGGAGTTCGCGCGAAACCGCATGAAGCGGCGGAAAAATCAGGCATTGAGGATATTCGTTTTTTGAATCGGTTCGAAGATGATTTTTCGCGCCTCGCGGCAAGCGGGGAATATGCAAAGCTGTACCTTGACCTTTATCGGTTTGACGGAAACCAGCCGGATCGTCCGTCGCATAGACTGCTTCACGCCGTTCAGCGAGATTTTGCGTATCTGCAAATTAAAAATGCGGCTGAGTTGACGGGTTTGCTGCGCTTGATTAAACAGCCCTGCGAAATTGAAGCACTGCGCCGTGCAGAGGAGAAAACCCGTGCAGGCATACTTGCAATGATGCGAAATTCTTATCCGGGCAAGTTCGAATATCAATACAAGGCGGATTTCGATCATGCACTCGGGCAGTTCGGGCCGGAGGGCGCGGGGTTTCCGTCGATTATTTCGGCGGGGAAAAATAATTTCTGCATTCATTATTACAGCTATACCGGACGGGCACAGGAAGGCGACTTGATTTTGAACGATGTCGGCGCACAGCACGACAACATGATCACCGATGTTTCGCGTGCGTGGCCCTGCGGCGGAAAGTTTACGGACAGACAGAAAATGCTTTACGATTGCGTCTATGCAACATCGGAATATGCATTTTCAAAGATCAAGCCGGGGATGCCGATGGCGGAAGTTGATGCGATGATACGCCGGTTCAACGCCGAACGGCTTGTTGAAGCGGGTGTGCTCGCCTCCGTTGACGAAATCGGAAAACTCATGTGGCATGCGGGCGCACATCATATCGGCTACGATGTTCATGATATGGTAAAAATGCCCGAAACGGTTCAGCCGAATATGGTATTCTGCGTTGATATCGGTGTTTACCATGAAGAATGGGGTATCGGTTTCCGCCTTGAGGACAACTGCCTTGTTACAGAAAACGGCTGCGAAAATCTTTCCGCTGCAATTCCGCGCACGGTCGAAGAAATTGAAGCTGTTATGCGCGGGGAATAAGGCCTTAAGAAAAGCAACCTGAACAAACATTGCGAAAAACTTAAAAACGAACTTATGGAACAGGTAATTCTGTGGATATTGGGCGTTGGTGCCGTCATCGGCGGAATTGACAGATTGGCGGGCAACAGATTCGGACTCGGCGAGAAGTTTGAGGAGGGTTTCTGTCTGTTGGGGCAAACAGCCCTTTCAATGGCGGGGATTCTCTGCCTTGCGCCGCTGCTCTCCGACGGATTGGAGACGGTTCTTGCGCCGATATTTCGTGCAGTCGGGCTTGACCCTGCAATGCTCGGCGGCATAATTGCGATAGACATGGGAGGGTATCAAACCGCCGCTGCGCTTGCGCAAAACGCAGCTGTCGGAAGATATGCGGGGATACTTTCTGCCGCAACGCTGGGCTGCACGGTGTGTTTTGTGATCCCGCTCGGGGCAGGAATGCTGAAAGAGGAGGACAAAACCGCCTTTTTTAAGGGGATCTCGATAGGCCTCGGGGTTATGCCGATTGCTCTCGCCGCAGGCGGTGTTGCAGGCGGAATGGAAATTTTTACGCTGCTTGTTCAAACACTGCCGATAATACTTTGCTCCGTTTTGCTGATGCTGGGATTGCAGCTGTTTCCGCGCGGAACGGTTAAAGCGTTTACCCTGTTTTCGAAACTGCTGCAAGCCGCCTCAACAGTGGGGCTGACTCTCGGTGCGTTTCAATACATAACGGGATACCGACTAATTGCAAGACTTACCCCGCTTGAGGAGGCGATGAAAACCGTTTCCGGTTCGCTGCGTGTGGATATGTCACAGTACCGCGAGATGGAAGCATTCTCCCAGTTCTCCTCCGATTTGGATGAGGCGACCAA
>OKSD01003958.1_pt1 | contig 10611 bp, 8 predicted proteins | sample 1601221 | NCBI WGS metagenome assembly OKSD01 (sample SAMEA3541550, study PRJEB24748) | human gut metagenome | biome: human gut; feature: human-associated habitat; material: faeces | place: China | collected 2012
GCTTGAAGAACGCAGCCTGCATGATGGTGTTGGTGCGGTTGCCCATGCCAACCTTGGCCGCGATGCCGATGGCGTCGATGTTGTAGAACTTGCTCACCTCGTCGATGATGATGTCCGGCTGTATTTCGTCCAGCAGGTGCAGGGCCGCCTCGTGCGCCTGTTCCGCGGTCCAGTCTCGGCTGGATTCGACCGTGATTCCTTCCCGGCGCAGCTGTTCCGCCACTCGGGGATCCGTGGAATCCGGGCCGCAATATACGCCGACGATTGCGCCGGCGGCCTTAAGCTTGCGCAGCAGAATCGCGGTTTTTGGCTCCAGTATCAGACAGACGGCAATACGAATGCCTGAGAAATCGACGCGAGTGGTGAGGCTATCCATGGTGTCGCGTAATACCGGCATGTGCTGTTCCGCGTACTCCATTGCCTCCAGTCCGCTTGCCTTGCGCATATCGGTGATGGAATCGATGCTTTGTGTGCCGTCGCATAGGAATTCCTCGTTGTGCTCGTCGGTCATCGTGGCATCTTCGACGGTCATGCCCCATTGCTGGGCCTGAGACTTGATTTCGGCATGCTTCTGTGGCTCCGGAATCGCGAGTCGGGCTCCTGCCAGTGATCGATTCGTCTTCTGGGATCGGGCTGCCGCCCACGCTGCAAAATCGCTGTCTGCTGTAATGCTTTTCTTCATATTCCCCATGGTACGCATGCATGCCGCTGCTCCGCCGCTGCGCGTGTGGCGTGGGTGAAGAGCGTGCTTGGGCGCGTTGCGTGCGTCGACTTCGGCAGTTTCGAACAGGCATGTTGCATCGAACAAATGTTCGACTGTGTTGATATGCTGGTCGGGCCAGCGGTGGTAAGGAGGTGATGGCGATGGGCAGCGGAACGGTATCGACGCAACGCGAGCATACCTATATTGCCATTGATCTCAAGTCCTTCTATGCCTCGGTGGAGTGCGTGGCGCGCGGACTCGACCCGTTGACCACGCATCTGGTGGTGGCCGATGAAACCCGCACCGATAAGACAATATGTTTGGCGGTCTCACCCTCGCTGAAGAACTATGGCATTCCTGGCCGTGCGCGGCTGTTTGAGGTAAAACAGCGCCTGAATGGAGTCAACATCGAGCGCGCGGTCCATGCTCCCGGCGGCCGATTAATCGGGGAGTCCTGTGATGCGTGCGACCTGGAACGCTCGCCGGGGCTCAAAGCCTCGATGGTCATCGCCAAGCCGCGCATGGCGCACTATCTGGAAATCAGCGGGCAAATATATGGCATCTACCTCAAATACGCCGCACCCGAGCACATCCATGTCTACTCGATTGACGAGGTGTTCATCGACGCCACGCCATATCTGCGCTCGCTGGGTATGGGGCCGCATGCGATGGCGCGAACCATCGTGCGCGAAATCCTCACCAAAACCGGCATCACCGCCACTGCCGGCATCGGCTCCAACATGTATCTGGCCAAAGTCGCCATGGATATCGTCGCCAAGCACATGCCCGCCGACAAGGACGGCGTGCGCGTGGCCGAACTGAATGAAATGTCATATCGTCGGCTGCTTTGGGATCATCGTCCGCTCACCGATTTTTGGCGGGTTGGGCGCGGCTATGCCAAGAAGCTCGAGCATGCCGGACTGATGACCATGGGCGATATCGCCCGATGCTCGGTGGGTCGTGCTTCGGATTACTACAACGAAGACCTGCTGTATCGCATGTTCGGTGTCAATGCCGAACTGCTCATCGACCATGCGTGGGGCTGGGAGCCGTGCGAAATCGCGGATATCCGATCCTATGAGCCAGGTGCGCACAGCATTAGCAGTGGGCAGGTGCTCACCGGCCCCGCCGACTATGCCACGGCCCGGCTGATCACCAAGGAGATGGCTGATGCGCTGGCCCTCGATCTGGTCGATAAAAGCGTGCTGACGAACCGACTGACGCTCGCCGTCGGCTATGACATCGGCAGTCTTGATTCGTCAAAGCTCGATTCGTGCGCTGATTATGCGATGAAACGTGCCGCTGAGCGGGCGGCGAAAAGCTATCAAGGGCCGGTGACCATCGACCGATTTGGGCGCAAGGTGCCCAAGAGCGCGGTCGGGTCGATTGGTTTGGGTGATTTCACCTCGTCGTCGGCACGTATTCGTGAGGCTATGACGATGTTGTACGAGCGCATTGTGGATTCACGCTTGCTTGTGAGGCGGTTGACCGTCATCGCCGATGATGTGGCCACTCCGGAGGAGCTGGCCGCCGGCAAACGCTATGAACAGCTCGACTTGTTCGGTGATGACGGGGCCCAATCGTATGGATCCGATTCCACCAGCGAAAAAGATGGAGAGCATGATATCCAGCGTGCGCTGCTGGATGTGAAACGTAAATTCGGCCGCAACGCCGTCATCAAAGCCATGGACATGGAAGACGGTGCCACCGGTCAGGACCGCAACCGTCAGATCGGAGGCCATCGCGCATGACCCTGCAAGAGACCCGTGCGTACGACGACATCATCAACCTGCCACACCATCAGTCGCGCAAGCATCCGCACATGTCCCGCCACCAGCGGGCCGCGCAGTTCATGCCGTTCGCGGCCCTGACCGGCTACAACCAAGTCATCGAGCAAACAGCAAAAAACGCCGAAACCGCCATCGCTCAGGCCGAAGCCCAAGGCGATACCGATTTCGGCGCTTGACAATCGCTCTCGTTGGAGGAAGTCTCAGATTCGTCAGCCCACGTGACGTTCGAAGCGGTGGAAGCCGGTGATCTTGTCGATTTCGGCCATCGCGTCAGCCGGAATCACAAAGCCCGCGGCCTTCATGTTGTTCTCCAGTTGGCTGGGCTTGGAGGCGCCGGCGATCACACAGCTGATCTCCGGGTGCTGCAGGATCCATGCCATGGAAAGCACCGGCAGGTTCGTGCCGAGCTCGTCGGCCACCTTGCGCAGCTGCTCGACCTTGTCGAGGTTCTCATCGGTCAGCAGATCGTTGATCTGGTGGTCGGACTGCCAGGTGGCGCGCGAGCCGGCCGGCAGCGGCTGGCCCTTGCGGTACTTGCCGGTCAGCAGACCCTGCGCGAGCGGGGAGAATGTGGTGATGCCGATGCCGAGCTTGCGGCAGGTGCCCATGATCTCATGCTCGATGTAACGGTCGTTTAGGTTGTACTGCGGCTGAACCACGGTGATCGGGTACAGGTTGTAGCGGTCGATGATGCGCTGGGCCTCTTCAAGGCGAGCCGAACCCCACTCCTCGGAAACGCCATAGTACAGCACCTTGCCTTGGGCGACCAGGTCGCTCATCGCGCGCAAGGTCTCGGTAAGGTCGGTGGTCTCGTCAAAACGGTGGCAGAAGTACATGTCCAGATAATCGGTCTGCATGTTCTTCAGCGTCTGGTCGATGCTCTCGAAAATGTGCTTGCGGGACAGGCCGCGGTCGTTCACGCCTTCGCCGGTGGGGAAGTAGACCTTGCTGGAAATGACCAGTTCCTTACGCGGGTACTGCTTCAGCGTCTTGCCGAGGAAGCGTTCGGCCGCGCCGCCAGAATAGGCGTCCGCGCAGTCGAAGAAGTTGACGCCGGAATCGTAGGCGAGCTTCACGGTCTCCTTGGCCACGTCCTCAGCCGCCGTGCCCTTGAGATCCGTGACCCAGCTGCCCAGTGCGACCTCGCTGATCTTCAGTCCCGACTTGCCAACGCTGCGATACTTCATGTGTGCTCCTTGATAATCAATCGTCACCGTCGTCTCTTCATGGCCGGCCGTGAACGCTAACAATTCTTATTGAAACAGTTCAACCCCACTTGAACGCAAGTTGGCGGCTATTGCGACACGCCGGTGGTGACTTCGCGGGCGCAACGAATGAAATCATCAATGACGCTCCACCGATACGATGTGGCCGGAACGCCGAACTGAATGGCATATGCGGTATCCGGGCCGCAATCCAGCACGCGCAAAGTACGCAACCGTTCGCCGTCAAGCAGCGCTGGCAGGAACCGCTCCGGGCATAGGCAGGCACCCATGCCGTAATGGCACAGTTCCAGCAGAGTCAGTACGTTATCCGAACGGGCTGTGACTTTCGGCTCAAAACCGGCACGGCGGAACAGCAGATCGGCAATGCGTCCGTCAATATCTTGTGGGCTGCCTAGGAGAAACGGGCAATGCTCCAGTGAGGAAAGGTCACCTGCGGCAATGGCGCGCTCGTCCGGCGCGGTTCTGACGGCATCGACTTGGCCATTCGCCGCGCCACCGGTAGCGGCCAAATCCATCCACAGTGATTGTGCGAGGACCAGCACCATGCGCTCGTTATAGAAATCCATAAGTTCGATGCCGGCCGGTTTCCCGGCGAAGTCCGCCACCGCCAGATCAAGATCGCCGTTCGCCAGCCATTGTTGAATCTGATCGTTGCGGCCCTCAATGAGTTCAACGATGATATTCGGGCAGTCACGTTGCATCGCCTTCACAATCGGCGGCATGATCGCCCGGCTACGCGTGTAGGCAACACCCACGCGCAGCACGCCGGCCTGATCGCCGGCGATGTCGCGCATTTCTTGGCCAAGTGCATCGCGATCGCGGCGGAATCGCTGCGCATATCGCGCGAACACCGTGCCGGCATAGGTCAATTCGAGCGGCACATGGCGTACGAAAAGCGTGCATCCGAGCTCCCGCTCTAGGGCGGCGATGTTCGCACTCAGCGTCTGCTGCGTGATCCCCAACCGTTTCGCCGCCTTGCTGAAGCTATGTTCCGAGGCCACGGCGGCGAAGTATTCGATGCTGAGAAAGTTCATGGCGATACTCCCGTGTGTATGGCGTTTGCGTGGTGTGTGTATGACGTGTCGTGGCGCGAATCAATGCCACAGTATTAAACCTGTAATAGATATCAGTTTAGTCTGTATTTCTCCTGTTATCTTAGGTCATGGCTCGTGCGAATAGCGTTGATGTTTGCGACTGCGGGTCATGAGATGGAATCTGAGATGAGGCTGTAGCCGGAAGAGGAGAGGATCGCATGCTGGAAGCGGGCACGATGTTGCTGTTCTGTGCGGTGCTGTTTGCCAGCGTCGCCCTCGGCTGGTCGATTATTCCCGCGCTGTTCGTTGGTGTGCTGCTGTTCATGGGGTATGGGCTGGTTCGCCGGTGCTCGTTGCGCGCGATGGCGAGCCGTGCGGCCGGCAGCGTACGGTCCGCGGGGACCGTGGTGGTGGCCTTCGTGCTCATCGGCGTACTGACCTCGCTGTGGCGGGCCAGCGGGACCATCGCCTTCATCGTGGCCCATTCGACCGCGGTGATTCACGCCGCCACGGTGATTCCGCTGTCGTTTCTACTGTGCTCGGCGATGTCGGTGCTGGTCGGGTCGTCGTTCGCCAGTGCGGCGACTATGGGCACCATCTGCATGTCGTTGGGATTGTCGATGCAGGCGAACCCGGTGATGCTCGGTGGCGCGATTCTTGCGTATTCGTATCAGCTTATTTCTAATACGCATGGCTGTGTACTTTCCGGTTTCCACCAGTGCCTTGCTGGTCAAACAGCTTACGCATACGAACCTGTTCAATACTATTGCCCGCATGCTGCGCACGGGTGCGGTGCCGTTTGTGCTGAGTTGTGTGGTATACGTTGCGGCTGCGGTGGTGGAGTGGCTGTGCGCGAGCGGTGGTTCCGGATTTGGTGCGGCTAGTGCGGCTGCTACGGCTGGCTTGGCTGGCTCGGCTAGAGCGGCTGTTTCAACCAACGCAAGCAGCATAACCGATATCGGCGGATTGTTCTCATCGGCCTTCGATTTGCATTGGCTTACCCTAGTTCCAGCATTACTGGTCATCGTGTTGGCGTTGCTGCGTGTGGATGTTCGGCTGCTTATGCTCGCCAGCATTGCCGCCTCGGTCGCGGTATGCGTGGGCGTGCAGCACATGGAATGGGCAGAACTGTTGCGGCTGCTTATTTTCGGTTACCATGCGCAAAATCCGCAGGTGGCCGCACTCCTGGACGGCGGCGGCATCCTCTCCATGCTCACTGTGATGGCCACTGTCTGTATCTCCTCCGCCTACGCCGGCATTTTTGCCGAGACGCGGATGCTTGCTCGGCTGCAGCAGGTCATCGAGATGCTCGGTCATCGCATCGGCGCATGTGGTGCCACCATGATTACCGCGACTTGCGCGGCGGCGCTCGCCTGCAACCAAACCCTCACCATCATGCTCACTCACCAGTTGTGCGGTGGGCTGTACGGTGACGACGAATCCGAACGCTCCGCACAAGCTATCGATTTGGAAGACAGTGCCGTGGTGATCGCTCCGCTGATTCCTTGGTCGATCGCCGGTGCCGTGCCGCTTGCCACCATCAACGCGCCCACACTCAGCCTGGCCGCCGCGACCTTCCTCTACCTGCTGCCGCTCTCGCGGATGCTCGCCTCGGCTGTACGCCGCCGCTCGGGATTTCGGACTCGGCATCGATCCCAAAATCAAAACCCGGGACTCGCCATCCCACACCGGCCCAAACCCATGCTCCACATGTTCGCTCATGGTTTCCATCCTAAGTCGGGCGATTGAGCGCACGAGGCAATCAGGCCGAGAACTGTTTGCCGAATTCCGAGAAGAGCTGACGGCGGGCGAAGACGAGCAGGCCGAGCAGCACCAGCAGGGAGACCAGCCCGCTGACCATCACCAGTACATCCCACGGAGCCCAGCCGAGCGGAATGAACGTCAGAGGCATCAGACCAGCGACGATGTCGAACGCCAGATACTTGGCGTACTCGTCAATGGCCTTGGCCCGCAGCACGATAAGCAGCACCACGTCAAAGACCAGCGAAACCAGACACGTGATCGGTATGACGAACATGGTGACGACATGATTCATCGTCGCCACAAACCAGACCAGCGCAATCGCCAGCATGATATAGAAATATCGAAACATGAGGCGAAGCGGCCGCGGCACGTGCAGAATCGCACTATTGATGAACAGCACGCTGATGATCAGCGCGGCCGCCGATGCACTGGCAATCGGTATCGGCCACGAAAACAGATAGCTGAAGAAGCCATGCAGCAGCAAAATCGCGCCGGTTACAAACGTGATGATTTCCACCGCCAAACGCCTCGGACGCAGATAGATCTGCTGCGCGGGGAATGCGGCGGGGGAGGCCTCGCCGCGCAATTCGTTCTGGCAGAGCGGGCAACGGGCCATATCGCCGGTGAAATCGACGGTGCAGGCATCGCAATGCTTCATGCCGACGCTCCTTTCTCCACATGCACGCCAGCGATGTTCATACGGCCGCTGATGCCCTGCGCGGCGAGAATCCGACACAGGTTCTTGATGACGTTCAGATCATGGTAGATGGTGGAGATGCCGATGCTCAGGTCGTCGCCGAACGAGCAGACCGTGAAATTCAGGCTGGCCGGTGTGGTGAGGAAGCTCACCGAACGTACATGGCGCGCGAGTCGTTCGTCCAAGGTGACTCGGCCAAGGTTCGAGACGGTGGTCGTGGTCTCGCGGTCGGCGATGAACCGGGCCAGCTCCAGCACCCAGTCCTTGGCAGGGGAGGGCGCAAGACGCAGCACCGGATTCTTTTCCAGCGCAATCATGCGGTTCATATGCGATTCGACGCGCTCGCGACTGGTGGCATGGCCGAGCTGCTCCTGCACATGGCGGGCGATGTCGGCCAACGGCTCATCGGTCAGCAATCCACCCATACCGTTGCCGTGCGCGGTGCGGGCGGCGGACTGCTGGCCGTCGCCGGCTGCGTCTGGACTTGTTGCGGAAGTTTTCGCGGAGTCCTCATCGGCTTCGATTTCGGCCGGCGTGTACGCCACGTAAGTCATGCCGTAGAAGTTGCGCACGGTCTCCGACCTGAAGAAGGCGCGCAAGTCGACCGGAATATCCACGCGAATCGCGCGATTGCGGGCGCGCGAGGGCATGACGTCGCGAATCGCGCACAGTATCGCGGCGATGAGGTAGGAGGTGAGACTCACTCCGCACTGATGCGCTGCACCAAGCACCTTGCTGGCGCTGACGTGGTATTCCATGAACGTAGGCGCGGCCCGGTCGATGGGGCCGGCCAGCCGGTAGATCTTCGTGCCTGGCGCAGCGCCGGCCTTGTCTTTCTCGTAGTATTTGTCGAAGCTGTTTTCGGCTTTGTCGCTATCCGAACCGTCGTAATCCGAAGGCACGCCCGGCACGTCGTATCGTTCGGCGATGTAGGCGTGCAGCAGCGACTTGAACAGGTTGATGGCGCCGCGACCGTCCGAAATGATGTGCGAGACCTCGAGATTGACACGATTGCGGAAATAGCTTACGCGGAACAGCATGCTTTTGGGCCCGTAATGCAGTCGCGAGCATATCGGCAGATGTTCCGGCTCCACCAGCGGCCGGCCGTCTGACTGTTCGAGGTAATGCCAGAACATGCCGTTGAGCAGGTGCACGTTGAAGCTCGGGAACTGGGCGATGGCATGGTCGAGCGCGTGCTGCAGGATGTCCGGATCGATGCCGTCCGCCAGCTCGGCCGAATAGCGGAACACGGTCTGCGAGGAGCGGCCAGCCTGGGAGGAGTAGAACTTGCCGATGTTGTCTAGTCGGTACCAAGTACGTCTTGCCACGCGTCGCCTCCCTCCGGTGCGTTGGCGGTGGTGCCGGTGCCGGGAGCTGGTTCCAGCGGTGTGCCGTCGAGGAAATGCTCGATGATTCGGTAGGTGGTGGCCACCAGTCCCACGGCCGACGTATTGAGCAGGTAACCGTGGATGCCATCGTGAATTCGGTAACAGGAGACGTTGTCGTTCACCAATTGCAGGCGACGGGCGTACGCTTCGTCCTCGTCTCTGAGCGGGCAGTATTCGGCGGACAACACCAGCGTGCGCGGCTGATTGCTCAGGTCGTGCGTGGTGAGCGGCGCGAAATACGGATTGGTCAGATCGGCCACGGACGAACGGTACATGTCGATGTAGTCGGCCATGTCCTGTGCGGTGAGGATGTAGTCGGTGCCGTTGGTCCGCACCGATTCGAACGGGCTGGTCTCGGGATTGTAATCGTTGCCGACTACCGGGTAAAGCAGCATCTGCGTGCGCGGCATGAACTCGCCGCGGTCGCGGGCCATGAGCGAGACGGCGGCCGCAAGATTGCCGCCCGCGCTGTCGCCAAACAGCACGATGCTGTCGGGATCCGGTGCTGGGATTGTCGCAGATATATCGCCCCCGCCGGCGGGGGCTGTCGGCGCAGCCGACTGGGGGTGATCAACATCAACAGAACCACCCACCCCAGAAATCGGCAATTCCCCAGCAAACAGCTGCCGGGCTACCTCATAGCAATCCTCAACAGCAGTAGGGAAGCGGTATTCAGGAGCCAGCCGGTACTCGACTGAGATCACACGGCGTTGCAGACGTACGGCCATATGCGCGCAAGCCTGCGTGTACAGGTTGATGCCGCCTGTGGTCCAACCGCCACCGTGGAAAAACAGGATCGTGCCACGCGGCGTGACTGAGGGAAGTTCCGTGTTGGCATTGCCGGAAATGCCGTCGGCGTTGCCGCTCGACGTGCTTTCCTTGATGAGTATTTTGGGTAGGACTTTGGGTAATACGGCGGGCAGAATCGCGGATATTGCCGAGGCCACGGGCGTGCCATTGGCGGAAGATTCCTCCAGGGCTTCGGGCAGGGGCGCTCCATAGGCGACCAGCGGCGTGAACACTCGCAATGGTACGGCATATCCATCCGCCATAGGCGCGAAGGCGTCCTCGACACGGCATTTCGGATTGTCGGGTGCCTGCTTGGCGATAAGCTCTTCCGCCACGCGCTGCAATTTGTACGACTTGCCCGCGTTGGGCTTGATGTAGCTGGCGGCCTTCATCGCGGCGAACAATGCCTCGTTGATCGGCATGACGACAGGTCCTTTCAGCGGCGGATTCGGTAGTGCGAACACCCCAACCTTAGCCCATGACCGGCATGAACAAAAAAGGGAAGGAACCCGAGAGTTCCTTCCCTGTGTGCCGTATCAGACGCGATACGCGCCGATTATCAGGCGGCGAAGTATTCCACGCCGGCCTCGAAGATCGGCTGGTACTTGTTGCCGGGCACGTTGACGTACAGGCCGTTGCCGGAACGCTCCGAGTGACCCATCTTGCCAAACACGCGGCCGTCCGGGCTGGTGATGCCCTCGATGGCGAGCAGCGAGCCGTTCGGGTTCACATCCAGGTCCATGCCGGGGGTGCCGGTCTCGTCCACGTACTGCGTGGCGATCTGGCCGTTGGCCCTGAGCTGGGCGAGCACCTCGTCGGAGGCCACGAAGCGGCCCTCGCCGTGGGAGATGGCCACGGTGTGAATGTCGCCGACCGAAGTCTTGGACAGCCACGGGGAGAGGTCGGAGGCCACGCGCGTGCGGACCAGTCGGCTCTGGTGGCGGCCGATGGTGTTGAAGGTCAGCGTCGGGCAGGCGTCGGTCATCGGCACGATGTCGCCGTATGGCACCAGACCCAGTTTGACGAGCGCCTGGAAGCCGTTGCAGATGCCGAGCATCAGACCATCGCGGTTCTTCAGCAGGTCACGCACGGCCTCGGTGACGGCCGGCGCACGGAAGAACGCGGTGATGAACTTGGCGGAACCGTCCGGCTCGTCGCCGCCGGAGAAGCCGCCCGGGATCATCACGATCTGGCTCTTGTTGATCTCGTCGACCAACGCC